>Ga0058701_10002888_pt1 | contig 13332 bp, 14 predicted proteins | sample AgamicOrMae_FD_97039 | JGI IMG/M metagenome (GOLD analysis project Ga0058701, IMG submission 97039) | Agave microbial communities from Guanajuato, Mexico - Or.Ma.e | ecosystem: Host-associated > Plants > Phyllosphere > Phylloplane/Leaf | place: Guanajuato, Mexico | collected 2012-06-04
AGGCTGGGCTAGGTTGGATGCCTTTTGCCTCGTTCCGCTATCTCTCCGCTCGGCTTGACGACGGAGGGTAGCACCAAATTTAAACCAAAAGGTTGAAAATGCTACCTTAAAAAATTACAGTGCAAAGTATCATCCTAGAAAAGTATTCTTTGTTTCATCCCTAAGCTTGGGGGGCACTTTCTCCGCGCTATTTTTGGGAAGCTCAAAATTGAAAGACACGTAGCTCTGAGAAAAGACACGAGGTTCACGATGACCTTAATTTATTCAACGAAGCTCCAGCACAGTTTTGACTCTGCGCTGACGTTCTTTACCCGTAATTGTCATTCAGCCTGAATTTGGAATTTTTTCATCTTAAAAAAAGGCGTAAATAACGTCAAATTAGAAACGAAATCAAAAACAAACGGAACCATTTAATCGCAAGTACATTGTGGTGTATGTATTTAATCGTGAAAACCTTTGATAGTGAACGCTGCACTTGTCCGAGTCGATTTTCTCCGAATCGAATTTAAACTGCGAAAACCGACTAATTTGTGTTTTAAACCTAACCAAAAGTAACCTAACCTGTAGTAAAATAAGCTAAAGTAACCTAACGTAAAGAAACCAAACCTACAGTAATCTAACCTAATGTAACCTAACCTGAAGTAGCCTAACCTAACCAGTGACGTCATCGTTCAAACCCTAGAACCCAAATTAGTTTCACTTTTTGAATTTGATTCAGAGAAATTCGATTCGTACACGGGCAACGTCCCGCCTTTGATTGGTGTTACATGGCCCGAATTGAACGTTTGGGGTGGTAAAAATTTCCCGCGTGTAAGAAAAAAATGTGTGTGACTCGTAGCTCTATAAAATGGATGGTGGACAGGTTTCAGTGTGTTTGTATGGTATGGTGGAGTGAGTTGAGGTGACTTTGGTTTCTGTTGCGGTCAGGACGGGGAAACTGAAGCTCCGGTGAAGGTGGGCATGGCCTTGCCTCAATATTTTGAGGAGCCTTCGCCTCAGGTAGGCTTTCTTCTTCTCTTATTGCTGTGTTGCCATGTTTGCTCGTAACGCTTTCCGGCCGCGACGCATGCCCGAAGTGATCCGTTTTGCGATGCACGGAAACGTGGCTGACGCCTGGAGGATTCTCAGCTGTGATGGAGTAAAAGAGGGTTGGTTTCCCTTTGCAGAGCTACGATTTAGGTGTCCCAGAGTACAACATGGCCGCCATTGTTGAAGAGGAAGAGGACGAGGAGAGTGGCAGCGATTGCGGCGATTCGGAGAGTGAGACGGAGTTCGTGCCGTCGGCGTGGAACAGCGAAGCGACGCCGAAGCGCTCAGCTCTGCGGGCCCCGCACCCGAAGACGCACCACTCGCCCCACCAACCGCGCAAGGTGAGAGAGAGCGTTGTGAAGCGTGTCCGTCTGTCTCGAGCGACCGGCGCTTGACCATTGATTGTCACTTGTTGTCAGCCGGAAGAGAAGAAGAGCGTGACCTTCAAGCGGCAGCGGTACCACTGCGTGTACGAATACCCGCGAGAGGTCTACGACAACAGCAGCGCGGACTTCGACGGCGCCGAGTACGACCTCTTGTATCAAGATGGTGAGTTGCCCGACCGAAATGATCGGATATCTGTGTTGTATGTGGCTTGACCTGGCTATGATGTTGATTGCTCGTTCGTGTATGTGTGTAGATTTGTTTTGGGGAGGGGAAATGATGTCTGTGCCAAGCACGAACGTTGATTTCCCTACGGAGGTGTTTTCGCACGTCTACAACCCGAGCGCCTATCCGAGCAGTCCCGAAAAGTTTTCTTGCCAAGATTGGAATCAAAGTAAATATAGTGCAACGGATTCGCTGTGGTAAGCCAGAAGTTCGGAAACGCTTACGGCTTCTTTTTTCCTGTAGATGTGTCCGAAGACGACGAGTTCTTCATCAGCAGCTCTGCGCGTCCCTTCGACTACCTGGGGGTCAGCGCGGGCGGCGACCACACCGACGCCGGCGGCAGTGAGTTCTTCCCCGGGCGGGACCTGGTGAGTCAGGATGACGCGGAGCCCGACGCCTCCGCCTCGGACAGTGACCCGGAAATGGTGACGGCGTCGGAGCACTCCGTCCAGCAGAAAGGAAGTGGCGAGGATTCGAGTAGCGATGCCTACAGGTCTCTGGCGTCGACCGATAGCGTGGACGGTCTGGACGGCGCGGACGCGACGGACGGCGACTCCCCGCCTCCCGCGTCCCCGGCCATGGCCTCCCCGGCGACGGCCAACTCCCCGCCTTCGCCGTCGTCGCCTGCTTGTGCGCTGGGCGAGCTGCGGCACACGAGAGATCGGCTCAAACTCGACTTCCTGTTGGAAGCGCCGCCAAAGGCACTGCCCAAGGTGGGATTGAAAAAGCGCAGCTCGGTCGAGCAGGTGAAGGGCGAAGCGTCCTTGTTGGACGGCGACGATGTGGAAGATATCGACGATAGTGGAATCGACTCAGGGATCGATCCACCGAGAACGAGACGAACTTTCCATTCCCGGCCAGAGCCTGCGCCGGCTCTGGAACTGGCCAACTGAGTGATTTAACATTCCTCTAGAGTAACACTGTAGAAAGTTTTTCTCTTTATTGGGGCTTTTTGCTGTTAATGTTAATATGTTGTATATGAAAGTGCGGTATGTGTGGTCCGGTCCGAACCTGTATATACAGTATGATAGTCTAGGTATGGGGAATTCGACAGCTAGCTTGGTAAGACAGAGTTTCTGGATTCATTGCAATCACGTTTCAACCCAGAGAAGGTGGTTCCTGGACTAGTCATTAGAAATTAACGGGAACTCTCTTTTAAGTTCTTCTTTGATTCCAGGTTTTTTTTGTCTGTCCCTGTTTCAAAATAATTATCGAGCTATATCTGTCGTTGAAATTTCAGGATAATACTGATAAGTGATCGTGATTTCGACTGGTGTAGGTATCTTTACTCGTCCATTTGGCTCGAGCCATTTGATCCAGTTTGATGGGATATGCCAGTCGTTTATTTTAGCCAACGTTTTTATTATTTTTCGTTACTGCATGAAAGTATTCGAGTTGTATAGCCATGACAAAGCCGGTCTCTGGCCTCCGGCCCGCGTCTCATTGCGAACGCTCCTCTTTCGTCTCTCGAAGGCAGCTTTTGTTTTGGAGAGTTAACTTTGACAAAGTCGACAATACAATCTATTCGCGGTGAACTTTCTTTTATCGGAGCTTCTTTCTTTTATGTTTTCGTGGATTTGAATGGAGTTGCTGTGTGTTCCAATATTTCCTGAAGAGAGGGTATTTTAAATTGGCTCGACGTACCTGTTGATATTCGCCCGCCTTCTCAGCTCTCATCGTTCTTTTGATAACCTGTTTTTAGCGCCGATCAAGAGATAGTCACCTTCAATCAACTCATAGTCCTATTTCTAATTTTTTTTCCACCTTGCGTTTGATGTGGTATACCAGTTTTGCATTGTCCTCCATCGTTGCAATCCATCCCATTTATTAATCAGTTACGAAGTTGACGCAGAACTTTTTTGGTTATAGTACGTCGCTTTCTTATGTTGTCCTTTTTCTTTAAACCCGAAGAGGAAGACCGCATTACCAGGGAAAAAATATTTGCGTTGAGTTTGCATATTCTCTTTTTTTTCGGGGGGTGCGGTATTTGAGCTGCTGACATTGTGGAAAGAAGATTGTGGTCCGCTGTGTTGCCGTTTCTTAGGGCTTTGTTCGCTAGCTGTTTATCGAGAGAGTATTTGATTGTTTTGACTGTGTTTGCTTTATTTGATTGTCGAATCGTAACTAACTCTGAAACCGTCCAAGGTTCGATCGCTCGTGATAGGTAGATTAATTAGGTATGTAGATAGTGTCGGTTGAAGGCGGAGCGCTTTGCGGCGCGCCGTTGCTGGTGGTTGACGTGCGTTTTTATTGTCTGGCTGGAAAAGAGTGGATATTAGCACATCACGTGAAACGAAAAGGTTATGTTGACGTCGTCTTTGCGGTGATGTGAAGGAAAAGTAGCTTTGCTGCTAATTGAAGCAGATATTATTTTTCGAGAGTTACCTTAAAGGTGAGTGGAGTGCAGTGAATGTCCGTCGTACAGTTAGTAATTTATTCGAACGAGGAATGAAATATCGTATTGTGATAAGTTTAGCGTCGATGTTATCAGAGCCATTCCTTTGCATGTAGCCTCTACGCAGTAGAATGAATCTACATCGTAGAACCTACATCTTAGATGATTGTTTCTACCCATTTTCTACTATAAAATCTCGGAACAAGCTGCAAGCGGACTTTTTACGCGTTCCGTAGATTTGTGATGGCCAATGGCTCAGCTCATTACGTTAGTGAAAGACTGTTTTATGTCATTGATATCAATAAATGTCCCATAATCTTTTGTTGTTGTTTTCTCAGATATTTACGAACGAGTGAGAAATGTTTTACGTATAGACAATGTCTAGCGAACGTTTTGCATGTCACGAATCTCATTCATCTAACGTAGTACTCTTATAGATTCCACAACCCTGTCTAACGTAATTTCATTGTTTTCATTTTGTGTTTTTTTATGTGTGGGAAGATGGAGTCAAATATTTGTTCAAAGTATTGGAAAGAACTGAATCGGTGATGGAGGTGTAGTACATGAAAGAGAACTCATTGCAGGGCTATGTATTTACCCGCTATTATTTGTCTCATCTCTCCTCTACTAAAAGCTCTAATTTTCGTTTCTATTTATTGTCTCTACTTTGTTTACTCAATGGGCCACTCTGACAAGTCTTCCAAACTGTGGAAACCAAAGTTTATGTTTGGATGGTAATAAACATCAGTTAGTTCATCAAAAAAAGGAAGTCCTCATTGAGAACTCCTGTCATCTCACGCCTTTCCTCGGAAAACAAAACTATTCAAGACATGTCAGTAACAAATAATATATTTATTTTTTGAAATAAAATTCAGGCTCTTCAAGAACTCAACAAGCGTAAACATATACGAAGTCTCAACAAGTGATGATGTACATCTGTGGTCTTTTCAAGTTGGCAGCAGTTGTTGGTCACGCTTCCAAACGATGACCAAGCCTTGGACATCGCTGCTCGCCAGCAGGCTTTCGTCGTAATTGAAAGCGACCCCCAAAACGGGACATGCGTGACCCTGCAGCTTGTTCACGCACTTGTTGCTCTCACGCTCGATATCCAAGAAGTATACGCAGCAATCCTCGCTCCCTGTCACTGTTGACATACAACAAATTTCACGCATAATCCATTGCTCTCATCGGCTGTGCCTACTTGTGGCTCCAATCACGGTCCTCTCCAAGATGCGGGAGTTTTAATCTTCAAAAGTTACCTGACCTGAAGAAAGAAAAAAAGTAAAGGATTTTTTCGCCTAAACAGCTTCCCATGTATATTTTGGGAGTGAGAGTCAATTTTCCTACGTAACTAACGTATGAGGAAAAGGAAATCTCGCGCTTTTTTAAATTTTTTTCTTTATTTTTATTTTATTTATTTTTTTCTTTAGGGAGGGTTAATGGGAACAGGGTGATCAACAGATCTGGTAAAATATGAAAAAGAGGGAATTTCTTGTTCCTCGAAAAGTCTGAACACTTCTTGACACTAGACCCACGAATTTTAATGAAAGCAAAGAAATTTTGATTGATGTGTGAATGTTAATAGGATTTAGTATTTGGCAGGTATTGGTCAAAAAAATTCCCGACTTAGGTCGTGGATTTTTTTTTGCGACCGCGCAAACGACGTGGAATAAACGTACTTTATGATCCCTTTTTGATGTACCGTACCTATGCAAGCGCCTTGCCGGAATGACATGATTGGACAAAACGTTGACTGGACGAGATGAGACTTATGCCGAAGAGCGTATTTTCGACGAAGACGCAAACCACCGTTTGGGTCAATCCTGAGGACAGAAGAAACTTCAATTATCTTAAAATGAAAAAAAAAAAAAATCAATTTGAAAGCTTAGTAATTCCTGGGAGATTTGGCGAAACCGCAGTCACTGCTTTTTAGCGGCCTTAAACTGTCACAGCAGCTACAATTGCTTCCCTTGTTGCTACTGGGTCTTCAAGAAGCTTAGAAAAATCGGGGAGTAACACGTCGAGATTCTCCGAGTCATTGTGAAAATTACCTGAAGATACAGACGGCGTTTGTCGCGCAGTTGGCCAGGAGCGTTGGATCCCGCGCTTCCCGGTTCATCCAGGCTCTCCAGCTCAGGCATGTGATCGCGCAATTTTCCGCTATGTTGAAAGTTTTCCATTTTTTTAAGCGACCAGTTCCCGCATCAAACAGAAACGACGCTATGACTCCCTTTAGAACACAAACCAAACCACATAATTGTCACTAGGTTAGAAGAAACTTCCTCATTTCCCCCGACTTTTCCAAGCAAGGAAAAGCCCCTCATTTTCCTATATTTCCCAGCTACGCAATAAGCCTGTATTTGACTAGGGTCCCTGCCAGAATTGCGCATTCCTACCTTGTCGTTGCCAGCCCAGACGACTGTTCCAGTGGCCTCCCATGCGATGGAAAGCACCTTGCCACCCATCTTGCAGCTACCGCTCCGCGGATATATCCCTGTGGAGATGTTGAGAAGTTGCAAGATTCCTCTAGCGTTGCCAGCGATGACCATGTTACTGTTCGCTGGTAGGAAGGCACAGCAGAGAACCTTGGCGCCGCCAGGATCCACTACAGATCTCAAACAACGCGGGGATGTCGAAGAAACCTCCCACAGTCGTACAGTCGCATCAGCTGAGCTCGAGACGATTAAGTCGTTTGATATGGACCAGTCACAACCTACAAGATCAAGGGAAAATTCATTAATTTACATGCTTGTGTCTCCAAACTGCACTATAGATTCTTAAAAATATAAGAAACCTGTAACTGGTCCAGAGTGGCCTTGCAGCACAGCCTCCACTGACGGAGGTGATGATGTTACATTGCAGATTGACAGTGTTCCATCTGCTGAGGCACAGCATAATCTTGATCTGTCATTATTGGCAAATTTAACCATTGTCACAGCAGCTTTATGCTACAGAAATACAAAGAAGAGGGGTTTTAGTGAAGGCAGAGCAACTCTAAACATCTGAAACAGAAATTTACCTGATCAAAAATGTAGTGCACTCCGACAAATGCATAATTTTCTGCAATACTGTTGCCACCAACAATTGCTCTAGATGCATCTGCTTCTTTTGTGGGAACAACTGTTCCATAGGTGTTACCTCTGCCACCATAATGGTGACTTGATTGTTTTGGTTCATCATAAGGAGTAGGGAAATTTGAGTCCGGTGACTCACTCACCTATAAAAAATCAGGTGAAATGTTTCAGCTTGGTCACAAGTTTCATGTATGCTTGACTGATCAAAGAATGAGTTTCAATGCAGTAGAAGTAGATAGTGAAAGGTAAAGGTTATGCAGAGCTTACCCGACTGCTGCTTCGAAAGCTGATACTTTGACTTCGCAGACTCGTTTGGTCACTGTAGGTCAATCCATACCGTTCTTGAAGCAACTGAGTACGCAGTTTTAAATACTGACGTCGAATCGCCGAGTCCTTCCAAAAACAGAAAATGATTAGATAACTGTCAATAACGCCAAAGGCAGACGTTACATAAAACCCACCTCTGTCTTCGTCAACTCACGTAAAAGTTGACTTCGTCTCCGAATATATTGCGTTCCTACAAACGAACAAAAGTACTTATTTAATCACAATAAGGGAGTTTTTTTTCTTTCAAATCCCTTCAAATGTCCAAAATAGGTAAGCATAACCTCAACGTATATCCGTCACAACAAAGTTGACACCATATCTTGCCGGAGCGTAAAGAAAATTCATAATATAAAAAAAATCAGCAGAGTACTCACGAAAATTAGGCTGACCCGAGCCACGATAAGCATTATATTTTGCATCCAAAGCAAATACTTGTTGTTGCCAAACAGTGGCTGCCATGTTGCTCACTATCTGGCTCTTTGCTGCTCTTTGCCACGGACCGTGTCTTTGCGGAGTGAAGTAAAAAGAGCTCTTCTTCTTAAAAGGCCTTGAGATGAGAGCCCATCATTGCTCTCTAATGTCTTTAGATTGATAATTTGAGGGTTTTCTTCGCATTTTAGTTTGTTTTTTTAAATTTATAGTATTAAAAAAAGGTCTTACGGATTATATCTGACTGAGGTTGCTTGGAAACCTTACATTCAATCATCCTCCTCCATTTTCGTCTGCTCGGTCTGCTCAGTGGTCTTCTGTCTCTCCCCTCTCTTTTGCCAGCATAGTGGTGAAGTTTCCAGAACTCGTCACCTTCGATCGAATTCATTGTTTACGGAATCGGAATTATCTCGTGTTGAGTTGTTCAGTTTTGTGCAATCTGTAAAGACTCGGAGGATTCTAAAATTTTTTAAGTTTAGTTAAGAGCGTGCCATGTCCATGTTCAGAATGATGGGCTTTGGAGATTTGATGGGTGATGATCCATTCTTTGGGTAAGTTTTTCTGTTTACGTATTGCTCTCCGAACACTTCTTAATGCGTGGAAACAAAATATTCGTTCAATATCCAATGGAAGCTCTCGCCTTTTGACATTTGTTTCCACGGAACGTTTCTTAAAAAGGAGCTTTATGCTATTCTAACATGTCCAGTTGTTCATAACCTTTATTTGCGGAGGTCAGGAGAAGTTAATTCAGGAGAGTAGTGGTTAATTTTTGGCTGATGTCTGGATACAGACCTCTGCTTCACATCATACTTTTCCGTTTTCAATTATACATTTTCTTTTAGTATCTTGTTTATGGCTAGGTCTTCAGCAAAGGCTCTATAGAGTTCAATGCAGATACGACGTGCGCAACATTAATGGGCAACAATGCGCGCCCATTGAGTGCCTCAGAAAGATCGCTGTGCATCATTTGGAAGTCATTTTTACACCCGATTTTCCGTTTTTGTCGAAAAACGAAATATTGTTCGAATCTTTGAATGTTTCAGACACCTTATATAGCTTTTAGTGAAATCTGGAGTTCCTTTGACCTCTTTCTGAAGTCGTTTTGTGGTGACAGTTAAGAAGTCCTACTTCATGAGGTTTCTATTCCTTGGAACATTTTGTTGGCATGTGCAAAAACAGATGATATTATTGACATGAAACAGATGAGAGGACTGGTTGCCATGGTTACTCATTATTGTAGCTACAGGCTGTGCACAGAAATGTATTTTAAAAGAAAGAAATATGGATAATAGAAATTTGACTAACAATGGAAATCAGGAGTGGTGAGGAATAATTTGTGATGTATAAATGGTTTGAAGAAAAGTTGTATTTTAAGGATTTTCTGAGGAAAATAACCATTATAACCTGATCATTTCAGGCATGCCATGCGCCAAATGGACAACATGATGAACAGCATGATGCCAGATCCATTTGGAATGATGGGTGGTCTGGGGCCCATGGGTGCCATGAACAATATGCTGCGCCACAATCCTACGCAAGAAGTTTCTCCGTTCAACAGGAGTCCTTTTGGCCACCCCATGTTTCCAATGCCTAACATAAACTCTATGTTCCAAAATATGGTGAGTACAGAAAACTTTGTGTTTTACTTGTGAGCTGTATCATTCAGTGACTTACATTCTTTCTTTGTGAACAGCAAACACTGGCCAATGACCCCAATGCACACTCATTTAGTAGCAGCACAGTTATGACAATGGCAACTGGTCCAGATGGTAGACCACAGGTAAGCAAATCTTGAATACAATCCATTCTATTGTTTGACTCTCAACATTAATCCATATTTCAGACCAAAGTAAGTGCTGTAAAACATAGTCTTGAGGAAATTTTCAGCTCCAAATTACATTTTCTAACATTTCAAGCTGTTGTGTGATTAGTCTGATAGGTATTCTAATGTTCCTGTCAAGGAACAAGACAGTGACTTATGTATAGCCCTGTTCAGTGTGTGTATAGTGCATGTTGAGACATACTTGTGCAATCAATCTTGAGAGAAGGGCGCCCTGCTCTCAAGAATCAATGTACATCTCACTATCATTGGTGAACAAATGCTCATCTGGCAAGATGATTAACCAAGATATCTGCACAGAGAACTGTAGGAGAACAAAACATGAATGACAGGGTGTCTATCGACCGGGAAACGTGGGAAAACAGGAAATTTGCCAGGGTATTGAATGACCCGGGAAAAAACTGGGAAATTGCCGGGAAATTTGCCGAAAAGAAGGAAAATCCGGGAATTTTTTTCATTTGTATTATTTTTTAAAAAAAGTTGCGTAGTCCGTTTTTGTATTTTTCTCTTTTTCTTTTTTTTTTCAAGGACAAACCAACCTTTTTTTTTCTTCAATTTTTCGACAATATGCTAAATACAGTTCCTAAACTTTGTTTCTTGGTAAGAGAGTCCAAATAAAAAAGTAGCTTAATTTAAGTTTGAATTTGCAAGTAAAATTTGGGGAAATTTGCGAGAAAAGATCCGGAAAACCGGTAATCAGCCGGAAAATCGAAAATGGGAAATAGCTAGACACTGTGGAATGACAATGTCTTCATAATGGGTGATTTATTTCAAGTGTGGGTTTATTCAGTCTTTCCGTTTTGGTGAAGAATGACTAGTTGAGATGTTTGTGGCTAAAGTTGTGTTGTATGTGTACTATCAGGTTTATCAAGCGTCGTCGAGCACGCGCTCTGCGCCCGGAGGTGTGAAAGAGACGAAGAAGTCCGTGGTGGACACCCGCACCGGAACCAAGAAGATGGCCATCGGCCACCACATAGGCGAGCGTGCACACATCATGGAGCGGGAACAAAACACCAACACGGGAGAAATCGAGGGCCGGGACAACCTCATCAACCTAGATCTTGGTAAGCTCTCCGCTCAGGCTTATCCCAAGTCGCCGAACGCCAGTAAAGTGACCCAAGTTTGCTCTTCCCACAGATGAAAAAGACGAATTCGAAGCGGAGTGGCAGGAAAAGACGCGCACTCACAACGCCATCTATGGAGGGAGGCATCGGGATCGGGCCAGCATCGCATCGGGCCAGAGGGGAAACTACAGCAGCTCACGGACCCTCCCCGCCCTGCCCCCGTCTGCACCCTCACACTCAAGGTGAGACTTTTTACTCGACACGGACAGTTCAGATTTTAACTTCGTTTCAACTATCAGTCCGAAAGGTATTGTCCGGTATTGCAGGAAGGCTCCGCCTTATAGGGAAATACGTTGGCCACCGCCTTGTTGTACTAGGACAATACCTTTAAGACTGATTGAACATCCGACTAACAAGGGTAGTACCTGAACTTGCCGCCTCCGATTTTCTTGAAACTTTCAGAACTTTAAGGTAGTTGTATGAAAAGGTACCCATGCCCAAAACTTGCTGCCAGAATGCATTTCTTCTACCTTAGAAACAGCGTTAAAAATTGAACAAACAATGTAAAAACAACATTGCCAATATCTAGGAAACGGCTGAGAACATCGCTAAATCCCCAAAATTTCAGTCCTAGGCGCTCATTTCAGGCGTTTTACAAGGAAAGATTATTTGTTTTAAATTATATCGAGAAAAATATTTTTTTGTTCCAAATTGAACGCTATTTTTAAGGTAGTAAAAATGACTTTCGGCAGCAAGGGCTTAAGTATCTTTCCATACCGTTATCTTGCGGTCCTGAAAATTTCAGGAGAACTTGGGGCAGACGGTTGTAGTACTCCCCTTGTAAGCTTAACCTGAGTAGTTTACCCTGAGGAGAGCTATTCTTAGGTTGAGCTAGGTTAATGCGAACGTGGTTGAAATGTAGAATTGAAGTTGAAACGTCAGATACACGTTCGTTTGTAAGTTTCTTTTTTTTTTCACAAGGCTTTTATCGCACCCTTTTCGTCTTGTAAAGTATGAACGGGTCTCTTCTGTTAAGCTTCCGAATTAGTCCACCATTTTTTTCTTTTCATTTTGTGAAGGTGGCCGGAATGAATCCAGGGCCTTGTCCCCGTTCCCTCCCAAGAATCACCCTGGCTGCTCCCAACCCAATGTACCCAAGCCATAGTAGCCTGCTTTTCATGTTGCAGAAGAACAAATCCGCAAAAGAATGCATGTCATTTAAATGAAATCTCTTTTGTTTAAAAAAAATGGATTCTCTCTGCCTGTGTCTTCCTTTCTCACGTAAATTGCTGAATCGTTGTACTTCCTTTTCCGTGTGACGGACGACTCGCGACGCGAGCTTATAAAGATTTGTGTGCACTTTAGCACGACTACTGCGAACCTCCGCGCCAAAGCAAGAGCGGCCGCGGCTGCACGAAGAAATGCCAAGAACGCGCCCTCTAGGTAAGGTTAGGGTTGTGGGAAGAGCGTCTTTACCCCAAGCTTATTTTACTAACTCGAAATTACCGCGACGACGACTTGGTGCTATCGAGTGTTCCTTGCGTCATTTAACAGCAGGCTTGGCATTTTCGACGGTATTTAAACAAATCTGAAATGCTTTTGCAGTTTGGCTTTGATTTGGTTTCTAACTGGCAAGGGTTGTGTGACGTGAGTGTAGGGTGTCCTATACTTGTGTGGTCTACCTCTCATTACCGTGGATATTCATTTGGAAACTCGAGTGAATGCGTTGTATCTACAGTTGGTAGTGATAACTTCCCTTTGTTTCAACGGATTAACACCTATTTTAATCTGATCAAAGGTTTCTGGAAAGTATTCGTGTACGCTGGGGCGCATTTTTAAAAATTGGAGTGGCGATTTGTGTTGGGTCCCAGTGTGTTGAAATAACCGAATATCTAAGAACTAAATCCTTTGTCTAATAAAAAGAGCGAAGCAAGCGCAAGAATTTTGTCGATTTATGAGAGTTTATAGTGAAAAAGGTGGTCGTTGCTTCCAGGTATGGCGGAAGATCTGTGCCTATGCTAGACTATTAAGTCTAGTATAATTTAGTTGTGGTGACGTAAGTAAAGGCTACTCGACAGACTTTACACGCGACTTAGAGCATGCCCTGCCTCTGCCTGCCTACCGCCTGACGCCTTACTCGTTACTTGTTCACGTACAGTAGCCGTAAGGGGCGGGCTGGGTCATTACCCCCTGCGCCCATCTTTAGCGCTTGCGACTTGCGACTCTCGTTTTCAGTCCCGTTTTCAGTTTGGAAATCGCTAACACCTCTTACACCTCTTTGTTCTCCCCTACTTCATTCGTTTTTACGTTTTCGAGAAAGTGGTTGATTGCTGTTCGTTCCCTTGCTTCGAAGGTGGTGACTAATCCACCGCCTTCGTCGAACCAACCCATTTTGTGTTCGCATGCCTTGTTGTCCGTTTTCAAACGTCAGTCGACTTACCATCCGCTTCTTTGCGTTCCTTTTCTTGTAGCTTTGGACGCGTTCGAAAACGGCACCCGAGAATGTTTTATCTCTGTTTTATACATGGAGCTCTCGTAAGAGAGAAAGACAGAATACCCTTCGAG
>Ga0058701_10002889_pt1 | contig 13331 bp, 6 predicted proteins | sample AgamicOrMae_FD_97039 | JGI IMG/M metagenome (GOLD analysis project Ga0058701, IMG submission 97039) | Agave microbial communities from Guanajuato, Mexico - Or.Ma.e | ecosystem: Host-associated > Plants > Phyllosphere > Phylloplane/Leaf | place: Guanajuato, Mexico | collected 2012-06-04
GCGCCGACCTCACCTCGCTCAAGGCCGCATGCACGGTGCTGCATCCCGACGACGCGCCGGCGCTGAGCTACTCCAAGTGCGACGACGGCGTCCCGTCGAACGCGGGGGGCCGCACGGGGGGGCCGCCCTGAGGGCGGGGCGTGGGGACATCGAGTATTGTGGCCACGTGCGTCTGCGGTCTGCCTTCGTATTTCGATGCCATACTGGAGGAACCTGAAACACGGCTTCGGCATCTTGTCGCGTACTCTACTTCCGTCAGATCCTGAATTACAGGCACGTCACATTCAGTCGCTGCAGCACTGATTTCTCCTGCAATGTCCTTCACACTGAATTTGTAAGGTTGCATTTTCAACCTTATAATTCAACCCCTACGACGTTAAGCCGAGCGGAGCGATAGCGGAGTGAGGCACAAGCCACGTAACCTAACCTAACTTAACCTAGGGTTCCTGATTAAACGGTCGCCAAGCCTGATGCTGCTTACTTCTCGGCGGCCCTAAATCGGCCGCCGAGAAGTAAGCGGCATCAGGCTTGGCGACAGCCGAGCGGAGCGATAGCGGAGCGAGGCACAAGTGACTTATAACTAATCTTGGTAAGCGGCAAGGGGCTTGGTTATAATAGGTTAAGTTAGGTTGGATACCTCTTGCCTCCGATGTCGTTTCAATCGATTTGACGACGAAGGGTTGAACCAAAAGGTTAAAATTGCTACCTTAAAAAATCAGAATGTTGCACAAGCCATGGGAATGTAGGCAAAACGGATCGTTACCATGACGCCAAATAAACTGCAAAAGTCGTTTCGTGCGCTCGTTAAATGAAATTTAATGCGAGCGCGCATTTAACAGTCCATAAGAAGAACGAGCGACTGGGATTGACCTCATTAGATTGGACGTCAAAAGGTCGCAGAAGCCAAACACTTCGATCGAGGCCGAACACGGCTGTTTCAACAACCGAGGCTTCCAAACCAAACGTTCCCTTCCTGTGTGAGTTGGTGTAATAATTTTGCTGGCTACAACACGTCAATATTACAACACCCTCCGCTCAAACTGCTTACGACTTCAGTTTTCAAAGGGTTGGTCGCTCTCTACGGAACATGGCCGCATCATGGATTCCGTTTTGGTCAGTGTGCATGGAATGTTCAAAAGGGTGAACGCCATGAAAATTATTGTACATTCAAGATGAATCCTCTCATCTCCTGGGCACCCCACGGCATTCTGGCCGCCAGACTCCCCGACATGGCACAATGGAACACACTACAAAATCAAAAAGGGAAAGAGGAAAAATGCAGCAGCCCTCTAAGCACCCACATTTCATGCACGGGAAGCATAGTAATGGGGGTTTGCCGGAACAAAACAGCTGCACAGTCTCGCAGGACCTTCCGCTCAAGCAGTTTTGCATAGAACTGACCACGGAGTCCATTCATATTACCGACCAACACTATGACATCACACACGCCGAAATTTCTTTTCTAACACGAATTCTTATAAAAACCCTTTAATACCTTCAATATTTGGGTAGAGTTCCATTCATCAGTCGCCTTTCTCTCCGGTAATCCCAGTTAACCCATAACGTATTTGAAGTAAAACGTGGTTTAAGAGAAATTGGAAGGATGTTTTGCACTAAAATACGCAGTTTTAGGCTTTGGAAAATGCCTAAATTATAAAATATCAGGTTTCCAGGAGGTGATATCTTTTGAATAGTGAAAATAATGGACTGAAAAAGTCCTCTAAAATAATATTTTCTGTTTCCGAACGGCATCGCTGGGCGGTAGTGGGTTAAAGAATGGATAGGGATGATGACAAATAGATCGATACAGTACCAGTGGCATCACCATAAGATATGCCTCATCTAAAGACGGAATTCCACGCCGCTAGCAGTAATTGCAAACACTCGTCTTACCAACTGCTTGGGCCCCGTTTACGACCTCTGCTCTGTAAAACGCTGGCGAAACGAGACACTCTCGGTAATGAGGAAGGGCAGCATGCGCGAGTAACGGTTCTGCATATAGGGGCCTAGTCCACATCCACATGTCGTGATCAAGATTAAAATCCCATGACGGACAGACGCGCGGTCCATCGGGAATAAGAAGAAAGTTGATCCCGAAATTGCGTTCGTTTTGCGCCGGAAGGGGTTGCAATCCACACGACTCGCCCGTTCCCCCGGCGATAATTACGTCAAAGCCTATTTGCAAATAACATATCAAAAGTCGACTGCACTTTTTATCATTAATCAAACTCTCACACAGATGCGCACTCAAGGCTACTCTACCTTTTGCATTCATACCTGATTTCTAGATTAAAGCTGGAAATATGAAGTGCACCAAAGAGTCATTCGTTATAGACAGAAATCGATGACGTTTTTTGAGGAGTGCTGATATTTACGCATGAACGAGCACCTCGAACTCGAGGTGCTTACTTTCCAGATGATCTTATACTTGAGGAACGTTCTTTTTTTATTAACTTTTCTGGGCTAGTACGAACAAGAATCTTGTTATTGATCAAAGAAATTCTATAAAATGGGAAACATATATTGTTTAACCCACCACCGCTCAGCGATGCCGTTCCGAAACAGAAAAATCTATTTCAGAGGATCTTTTCAGTTCAGTATTGTCATAATGTAAAAAATATCGCCCCTCTGGAAACCTGAAATTCAATAATTCAGGCATTTTTCAAAGCTTAAAATTTCGTATTTGAATGGAAAAAATCCCTCCAATACCTCTTAAGCGTAATTTCACTCCAAATACTTTGTGCTGTTGGTTAAAACTATTAGGCCTACATTGAGAAGAAGTTTTCTTTAGGTGCATCTAAGCAGTTTCCTAATACGAAGGGGATATTCTTAGTGACCTTAGCATGGATGAGAGTGATGCTTGTACGAAGTCCAGGATTATCCGAGGTGAATGGGAGTTAGTTGTGTCCTTTGAAATGCTTAGTGGGCGTATGTGCAGACCAAGTTGCTTCAGGATTCCCACGGAGTGATGCCCGAAATGCTGTCTAAACGCTTGGAGAACACTTGACAGAGGCTCAACTTGCTTTTTTATCCTCTCCACTTTCTTTTAGCCGTTAAAAACGAAGCATGAAATGCGACCGCTGCACCGAGTAATTAGAAGGGTTTGTTCAACTAACAGCCGGTGATGCAGCGAGGGTGGGCATTTCCTGCTTGTATTGGCCCTCCTCTGTAAAATCAATTGCATCAACAATCGAAGCAGTAGCACACATCCGCTCCCAGCGCCCCACTGCGGCAACAATGGGCCCGCACCGCCAACAATCAATGGACTGACGTCAGGATGCAAGCCCGTAATCCCGCGGGCTGCCGGCCAGTCGGGAGCCCAAAGCCTATTATCCTTTGTCACTGTCCTTAAGGACGTACCCGGGCCATTCCAAGTTCTTGTTTTCATCCGGGCCAATCTTGTGACCTGATTAGAGTCCCCGATGTTCTTCGAGGGTCCGTTGCACTTCTCCCTCGCGTCACTTCAACCCTTAAATCCAGCGTTGAATTACGAACAACCGGATTGAAAGGGCGTGTGTAAACACGCACGTGCAGACCACGTGCATCCCTCAAGCACGTGCTCTTGTCAATGGAGCACTAAACAACAGCCAAGTTAAATTAAAAAAGTGGGCCCGACAACACTAATGAAATTAGTCGAGTCCATATATCCGGGGTAGTGAATCACTTAAATCCCGTCATATCCGCTCTGAATCTCTACGGGTAGACAAAGAATCCCTCCGTGGAGGTAGTGAATGACTCAAGGAGTCCTCGACAAGGAAAATTGATCAATACCTGCGCAGCATGAGGTCCTCTTTTTTTTCGGGCTGTAATTGAGGTCAAGGCCTGGAAGCGAGGTACTTTACAAAGAACATGTCGAGTAGACGATCATAAGCAGTCTGCTGCCATGATTGGTTAACAAACAAGCCGTGGTTCTAACACGGGCTCCTCACGATGACATAACTATCCACCTGTTCCTAGGACAAAAGGGATTTCCGGCGGCCGGGCCGAGCCGAGTCGAGCCGGGCACCGGAGGTATGAGGTCCCCCGGGGCGACACCCTCTTTACTTTCATTTGCCAATCTCGCCCGAAGGCGAGCAGATGAATAAGAGGCGTTAGCGTCACCATCTATCGCGCACTCCCCTCTCAGCTGACACGCACGACAACGAATCGCCCAGACAAGCAAACAATATCCACAACATCTGCATGTCAACACAGGCTCTCTCCCTTCGCAGTAAATACTCCAAGTACATCACCTCCAAGTAGATGTTCACTCATATCATGAGGTAATCGGGAAAGAAATGTCCGTGGGATTCTCCTTGAGGCGATCATCAGTTCTGTGAATCCGAAGAGCTTACAGTAGTACAACAAATCAATCACCTGCTGACTTGCGCACGACGTATAGAGATCGATCACAAGACCAAGACGGGCGGGTCGCTGCAAGTGGTGTGATGAGTGACACCTGGTCATTTACTCACAAGCAGCACATTGTTGATGACAAGGCACAATCTACCAGCCGCATCACAAAATTTTCGGGTGTACACACAGTGTCAGGCAGCCGATTCAGGCCCATTGTCGATACTTATCTCTCCTCGAAACTGCTTTTGTTGCCGACTTCATGTCTCACTTTGGGTCCAAGGGGACGTTTATTTTTTCCGTGGCAAAACGGCTGTTAGCAGACTAGTTGCATTGTCAACCATCCCCTTTTCAGCACACGTTCCATTGAAAAGTTGGTCTCATTTTGTCACCATAGCGGCGCACTCCTCCAACAATTTGAAATCTTCGTCCAGCGGATCCTGTTTGTAGGGCGCAGCGCCCTGCTGGAAATGAACTCAAAGCTCGGGTCCGTCATAAAAGCGGAGGTCGTATACGCAAATCACCGTCTCGGGCGGAAGTCATCGCTGGTACACAACAAATAAGACGATTCCCGGGTCGTTTCAGGCAGACACATCGCCCGATACGTACCATCGCTTTGTGTCACGATTGGAACTAATGGACGAAATTAGAATAATACGCGAAACGAAAAGAAAATTACTTACTCACGAAGCACCGCCGCGCACGAACTACGCTGGAGAATCATATTCGTTTCCCCGCACTCAAACTCGGAGTTTCTCCCCAGGCAGCAAACCCTTTGCAGCTTGGATGGTGGCCTTGGAATTTGGGATCGTTTAGATATTGTAATCCATCGGCGAAAACTAACGACGAAGTGAAATCCCGATAAGACGAGCGTCGTCTTGGTAGCAAAAAGTGAGGATCGTCTCCCGGGGAACACGAAGCCCGATTTATCATAAGCGGCCATCATTATTTCCGGGCGCAGTCGGAGAATACGAAGGGAGGCGCGCATCGCGGGACCCCGCGCCGCGCCGCGCCCGTCGAGCGTCGAGACCCCAAACCGATGGAAATCCCCACAACCCTCCCATATGGGTCTCAGCTAACAGATTGCCTGTGTCTCCGTATTGCATAGTCCTGTGACGGACCAAGACGAAATCATTCTCCGCGCCATATGCGACACACAAGACTGTCACGGATGAAATTAATCGATGATTCGACGCCAAAACACACCCCTGTCATTTGTGCCTAATAAATCAAATCACCGTGGTAACACAGATCAGGTTACCGAATCTTGCAGTTTTGAGGGACGAGCTAAGCCGCCCCTTGTGGAGCTGATTTAGTAAGCGTGTTACCAGAGAACGTGATCCACTAGAATGCGGTCTGGCGGCGTGCAGAGCGCTGCATCACCGGATTTTCTCAATGCACTTTGCATTCAACTGCTCGCAGGAGGAAAAAGGAAAATCCGTGGGTATCGCAAAAAAGAAAAGACAGGAAACACTACTCCTAATCCGTTGGCTCGGGGTATCATCTCGTTAGAGTCGACGCAAAACTAATACGAATTAAAAGAATCAATACACTTTTAACCATTTCGCTGCCCACATAAAAATAGGTTATCCTCTGTTTTTGTTCGAGCTGTTTTTCTTTTCATAACTGCCTGACATGTTTTGATAGCCAAGCAAATAGTGGCGTGCAAAGGAAAGCACTGAAGCCTCGCGAAGAGCGCTTTCACGCACTCCTACGCCACATCAGCCAAGTGACACAGTCCATAAGGTAAGTCCCTTCGCGCAGACAAAACGTCTCGTTTTCCTCATCGAATATATCTCAATTTCTCGAAAGCACCTCTACAGCAGCAGTCCAAACTGTCAACACTAATTTCGGCCTGATATTGGTTCACGGCTACGCCAAACGGTAATATTACCAAGGCTTACTCGACTGTAAACTTGGAAGTCTAGAGAACTTGGGCGCACAAACTCGACATGCACGCTCGAGCTTAGTAATAATGTGTGCCCTTCCACCCTCCCGAAAATCAGCCTCACTCGGTAAACCGAGACGACTTCCCTACGAATCATATAAACCGGGTAGACGACGTCATCAAAGCAGCCCGGCTTCCACTTTTATGAAGATTGTCACAAGTTGACAAAGAGCATTTCCTAGATTCTTGTTTTACTGACTGTGCACACATATAAGACCTCGCCTTCGGGGGGGGTCTATTGTTAGGTGATTGTTTAGGCGAATGGGGTTAAGGTTGCTTCGAATAAGCGAATCGATTGTTAAGCATGCCAGATCCTTTATTATCAATAGATGTCGACACCATCCAATTACCGCTATATAAATCCCCCACCGGCTAACAAGATGAGAAAGACGCGATCCCGATATGGATTCCAGCCGAAACTGTCAACTTTACTTCGTCTAACCTGGCCAAATAAGTCAGGATTCTCCCCTCGGAGCAAACAGTTTCGAACCACTTTTGTAAAGTGTTCTCGTCAACTCAGGTCCGTAGAATCATAGATTATTCAAACAAAACATTTGCAGGAAGGTGTCGAGGAATAGCGTGGAAGCCAGTCCCTCTCTTCTCAACCCCATTTAAATTCTTTCCCGAGGGGTATTTTTCAATAGGCCACAAGAGACAGTCACGTGTGATCGGGCCGAGGGGAAAGTAGGCCATACGCGACGCAAGCGAGCTCTCTAACCCTTCCGAGGGGCGATGTTTTTTTTTACTCAAACCTCTAAAGGGGTTTGGATCGGGCAGTTCCAGCTGGGAAATTACAACGTGGTGACGTCGGGTCAGGTCAGAGGTCGCTTTCAGCCGGGGAAGAAGTTGTCAGGTGATTCCGGTCAATGGCCTGTCATTCTTGACGGACAAAGAGTTGTCCGACCCTCGCATTAGATGGTCAATTCGTTTGTCCTGTAAAATAACGTTTCCCCCTTCGTTTCCAGCGGACCTCCGTGAATGTCCTGAAAGAAGAAGGAAGGAGAATCGAGATGTGATTGAAAATCACAGATACTAGATCGTGTTCCTTGCTTCATGAACGCAAGAATTTCCCGAGTTTGGAGACGAAAATAATAACGCCTAACGTAATGACACCCAAATCCATCCTGTCTCTAAATTTTCGATGTGTGACACTCGTAAGTACGTTTGAAACGTTTCGAAACATTATTCTAGACGAAGCATCTGTATGCGCGTTGGACCGAAAAAATAATAGATAACCCACTACCGCCCGGCGATACCGTTCGGGAACAGAAAAAAATATTTTAGAGGATCTTTTCAGTTCGGTATTGTAACAATTCAAAAAATATCATCCCCCTGGAAACCTGAAATTTCATTATTTAGGCATTTTCCAAAGCTTCAAATTGCGTATTCCAACAGAGAATATCCTTTCAATTCCTCTTAAGCTAAATTTCACTCCAAATACTTTGGGGTATTACGGGTTAATTGGAAATAACGTTCAGTATACAAAATGGTAATTTTCAACAATTGCAATTCGTGCAAGCATAACAAACGAAGGGAAACCAAATATGATCTTGCAATGGCTTTGACGAATACGGTTTGCACAAGACCGATAAGTGAATGAGGAGACAATACCAAAAGAGGTCAGAGAAGAAATATGCACGAACGAGGAAAAGAAAGAAAAAAAAGCGCCTCTGGTTTTCCCACGTGCGCCTCCGTACGGTGTTCCGAAATCCTATTACCGAGATCGGTTTCTGCGCTAATTTAATTCAGTTGGACCAATTTTGATTGGGGTGCGGCCTCCGGGGAAGAGAGTGAAAGGGGAGTGAAAGGTGTGGTCCAAAGAAACGAATCATTCAGGCAGCTGAAGTTGGCAGAAGCCACTCTCCGCCAAACCAACGACCAACTAATGATCAAACGTTAGCCGCACATGCGCGACCAATCAATGCCAACCAACTTGGGAAAACGACACAACATATAGACAATTTTATCAACTGCCCTTCATTGACTACTCGTCCTCTGTACTTGCAGACATATTGAGTTCTTCCACAAACTCCTCTACTTGCAGACATATATTGAGTTCCTCCCGAAACTATCATATTTGTCTGAAATAACTGTACAGATTCTTTTAACTCTAAACAGTTTCTAGTACGAGCTCGCTGTAAAAAGAAAAAATATCATACCAGGAAAATTGCATCAAACAATATTTTCTTGTTAACCTTTTACCGCCCAGCGATGCCGTTCGGCAACAGAAATATCTATTTTAGAGGATCTTTTCAGTTCAATATTATCACAATTTAAGAACTATCACCCCTCTGAAAACCTGAAATCTAATTATTTAGGCATTTTTAAAAGCTTAAAATTGCGTATTTTTATGGAAAAAATCCTTTCAATTTCTCACAAGCTGAATTTTACTCCGAATACTTTGGGCTGTTATGGGTTAATCGTGAGTTCAAGTCCACGAAATTCTGCGCGTCTCTGCACAGAAACAGAATTACTTTGCATTTTATGATAGTGTTATTATTTCATGTTTTATAGACCAGGATGCTCGATTAATTAGACTACGGAAAAAAATGATCCCGTCCGCTCCCGGGAAGCTGCGGAAGCTTTTCGAGACGATTAGTGCACTTGTACAATGCACCATTAAGTTAGACAATGCAAGTCGAGGCAAAATAAATGCGGTTAGCTGCCCGCACAAGCTCGCCGCATTAGCCGCTTAATTCGAAACGTTTTAAATGGCTTCTGCTTCATTCATCATGAGATAATTAGGGGCGTATTTCAAATTTCAAAGCTACTGAACTATTCCGCATTATTACTAATACATGGGGTGGCTCTGGTTTACTGTCATTTATGTTTGAATGTACCCGGTAAGCTGTCAGGGAGCAAATGGTCTCTTAAGCCCTTGCATAGGTGTGATACCCAATGTAAAAGGCGTCAGTGTGGACAGAAAATCAAAGCTATTTTGATTTTGGCAAGTTTAGAACTGTTATGAGAAATACCATTATCGAATAAAACGTTTGAAAAAATGCACCTTAAATATCCTAAAAGTAAGATGCGGATATCCAAACACTAACCAAAGTGACCAGTAATAAGCATAGAAATAGATTTTTGGCAAAAAAAAATCCGTTTTAGTTTATAACCATTTTCATTATTTATCAATTTTTGTTGTTAAATCCTGTGCTAGGCAAGGTTTTTTTTCCGGCGTAACGCGCTGATCGATTCCGAATTCAGATAGGGTTTCTGGGTTAAAAACAATATCCTTCTTCGTATTTGCATTCCCGAATACTCACGTTTTGAGGGTTTCGCAATATATATTCAAAATGTGGGTAAAAAAAACTAGCGCAAAAATCATGTGCAAGGCCAGCAAAGACAATGAAATAATTTTGTCTGGTAGCTTGCGCAGAATGGTGTTTGAAACACTATTCTGCTTGGTGATGGAAACATGTTTGTTCATTGCCATAACACCGGACGTTCTGTGAGCAATCGCCATAATCATCACATGAAATTACAACCCCTTGGTTCTATCTATCAAAAATTCAGCTCCGTAATCTTCATTAGGAAAGATTCGGTGACACGATGATTGCAATTTAAGTTGATATTCGAAAGCGATACCGGAATCGAACAATGTCCGTACGACGACCCATTAAATCATAAAACAATGAACACGCGAAATTGGGGCCCACCTTTCCTAGTAAATCCGATTACTCGTCATCCGATTAGCGTTTGAGCGGCATGTGTGTTTGCGCGGCCCGGCCCGGCCCAGCTACGGCTCGCCCCGTCCCGGCCGCGGCTCCGGCCAAATCATAAATCGGAAATGAGTAAGGTTCATTTATGGGATAAAACAAAGCAACCCTCTATTTTGCTAAGCTTGGGGCAACCTTGCCAAGTGCACCACAACATTCATACAGATTACAATTTCCGGAGGTCTGAGTGCTCGATGGGAGGGTCTCCGGGTAAAATTACGTAATATGAAAATAAAGCGTGATTTTTAAGCGTACGTTTGCTATAAAAAAATCCCTTGTGTAAAAGTGGATGGTCTTCCATTTATGGGGTCTCAAAAAAGTGCAAAATATGCGAAGTATGTTTGCAATTATTCGTCTCAAAAAATCAGTTGAAACTCTTGACTCACGTTAGCCCTTTCACTTTAGTTTTGCCAAATATTCATCAGAAAATATTTTGACGCACTGTTGAAACTAGAAAGGCTTAAATGCTTGAAACATTCGTTACTATTAATTATCTAAAAAAAAAGGAAAAAAAAGAAAGAAAAATTTGCGGAGACGTTTAGGTTTTAAGTGTTTTGGGGGTAAAATTAAAACATTTTACTTTTCACCCGCGCTTGAACCAAAAAAAAAAAAAAAAAAACACACCTTGTACAAGTATACATTTTTTTCAGATCAAAACATCATAATTAAAGATGAAATCAATGTTTCAAATAGACGAAACGTTTGATAGAAACGAAAATTCCCCATTCGCGAACAAAATCCACTAAAAGCACGAAAAGTGGGATTTCTTCAGGCAACATTCGAAATTTTGCATGACAAAAGATATAATAGAGGAAAGAGCAGAATTCTGTTTCGTGAGACGCAAAACGGGCGCTAATCAGTGCTTCGTGCACTCGGATGATTCATCACGCGTCGTCGGCTGCCTACCCAGCCGGGGGCACAGCAGGGCCTTGCCCTGCCCTGGCCCCGCCGTGGGCGACACGGTGCAGCCCGCCCGCTCGGAAAACACCCTTAGCAAGGGATTGCCTGACGTGGCGCCACCTGCCGCCAGCATGGCTACACATCAACAAGCAAATTCGCAAGCCCTTCACTTAAGTGTTCTGTTTCTTTAGCAGTTTAGCAGAATAAAGAGGTCCGTGCAAGGACACAGTTTGTAAGTTATGATCAAGAACGATGCCTCTTTCGGGTTTGAATTTAATCAGGGTAGGGATATCTTATTCAGGAACATTTTCGGGGTACACCTCTATGGTAAGTTTTATACCAAGCCTCATCAGGGGAGTGCTCAAAACATATGAACTATTTTTTTACCACTGAACGCCGTCGGATTCATGTAATGTCATTGAGAAAACAGAATAGAGCTTTAACTGTTTTGCTCTCTTAATGAACTAATTAAAAAATAAAGATATCTGTTTCTGATCAGAACACCGCTGTAAGTTCTACTAACATTGTCGCTGCAGCCATTCCGTACAAACAAGAAGCCATTGCATATCACACTAAAACTACATTTATCGGCATAAAGTAAAAACTCACTAATATCTTTTTAGGAGCTCATTGATATGCAATAGATACGAAGAAAGAAAAAGTTGAAAAAAAAGCTAGGAGTATTTTCATAAGAATATGTGTCACCAATTCCCTTGTCACACAATAAAATCCAGGGTGGGCACTCGTAACTGATCACGCAGATAAAATTTGTCGCAAAGGGTGCAATCACCGCTGCGCTCAGCGTTTCATTATATTCGCCTGACAGCCGCATCTCTTAGGGAAAAAAAGGTTACTGAGTTCATAATCAAGTGGAGCGAAGCACTTTTAGTTCGATCCCGTGGAGATAAGAGAGATGAACATTATTGACAGGACCAGACTGTACTCTTTCACCCTTCCTATGGCAGATTCAGGAATCGGGGTCGTCTTTAAGCGTCAGATAAAAGAACGATATCGGAGGAGTGAAAACAGAGATGTTATTACGAAGGGCGTTTTTCAACAGCTGGCGGGGTGGGATCAAGTCAGACGGGGCGAATATGAACCACGAGCCCAAGTGTGGATTAAAATCATGCACTTAGAAAATGTCGATCTGATTAGGTTATTGGTGTAAAATATGTCGAGATTCAATATTGAGGCACACGCCAGACTAAAGAGCGGATTCTACAGTTATAAGAGTTAGAGACTTCCCCAGAGATTACAGCAATTTTTGAAATGGTATTTTCACAAGCAGAATCAAGACTTAAACTTTATCTTCCAAAAAGGGACAAATAAAAACCGGTTTTACGCAGATATCCGACATTGGATTACCCTAGCTCACTGAGACATCAATATTACCGCTGTTTATATAAAAAAAAACTGTCATTTATATCTAATGGACCGGGAAAGCACAATCACTTCCCTACCCCTTTCAGAGAGAAAACTACCTGCATCCACAATGATATATTCACTTAGTTCCCATTCTTTTACACCTCCATTGCAGCCACCGAATCCCGTTAGCATCTTCTCCAATTACAGCCTAAACAGTTTACGCGCATTGTTATTAAAATGCGCCCTTTTAAACTATCGTGTTACGGGTTTTCAAGTGGAGCGCCAGACTTGTCTATGTAAAGGTGTTGAAGCTTTTAAATGACCCCCTCTATCCCGGGGGGGGGAGGTAAGGTTCCCGTCCGACAGTCCTCTTTCAACTTTAACAATACTCACACCTCTGCAGAATCAATGTCGGGAGGATCCACAACAATAGCATCAAAACCGCCTCAGAGATGTGAATCTTGTGGTCGAGGGAGCAGTTCCTTACCTGGAAAAAAAGTAATAAATGCCTCATTAATATAGTTATTGACACAAAAGGGAATACTTTCTTTATCATGTTCTGCCCTTTGTCTCCAAGCCGAGCAGAACAAGGAAGAAATGTGTTGCCTCAACAAAACGCTTCACAGTAAAAAAAAAAATCCTGTTTTAGGCTCGCTTCGCACCCGTTTTTGCAAACTGGTAGGGGTCCACCCGTTTTGGTAAGCGAGCTTCGAACCTGTTTGGCGTGAGCAAGGAAGCAGAAAAGTAGTCGCTGGCCATTTTCTTTATTTTTGGTCCTATTTGCGTTTGAAGGGTGGAAAATATTCGGCAAGGTCTGAAGTTTCTTTTCCACCCTTCAAAACGCAAATTCGACCTAAAACAACGAAAATCGAAAGCGAGGGACTATTTTGACTCCATCACGCTTGTTGAACGAGGCAACGGGACGGACCGTACCGGATTTTCGATCGCTCCTCTCAATTTAGGCACGCGGAGCTCTTGATTTAGGTGTGCGCTTGCCCTAAAACAGGGTTTCGCGGCCAGATTTGAGAGTACTCGGACGAGAAATGAGAAGCTCCGCGCAGAAACGC
>Ga0058701_10002890_pt1 | contig 13331 bp, 5 predicted proteins | sample AgamicOrMae_FD_97039 | JGI IMG/M metagenome (GOLD analysis project Ga0058701, IMG submission 97039) | Agave microbial communities from Guanajuato, Mexico - Or.Ma.e | ecosystem: Host-associated > Plants > Phyllosphere > Phylloplane/Leaf | place: Guanajuato, Mexico | collected 2012-06-04
ATAGCTTTTTTCAAAGTCGCCTGGACGGTCAGGGTTGCATTTCCGGACATGGGTTCATTGGTCATTTTCACTTGTCTTTGGGAGCTGCACCACCCCTTTCGCTATGGCAGACTAATATCCGAATATTTTCAACCTCACTTGCATAATTTTTTTTCTTCTCTGCATTTTTCTAAACTTTTTTTTACATTATTGTGCTATCTTTCATCATCAAGCCCAATGGACGGAGGCACAGTGATGCCCAAACCCAATCAAGGTTAATCAAGGTATACGTGCCTTGTACCTCGCTCCATTATTACTCCGCTAAGCCATCGCCAAGCCTGTTGCCGCTTAACTACCGGTAACTCCGCTGCGAAGTAAGCGGCATCGGCGTTGGTAACCGTCACGTTAACCTATGTTAGGTAAATCTAAGTTAGGTTATGTTAACCTAACAAAGTTACCTTAACCTAAGTAAAACGCGGTTATCTATATTGCTTTCCATGAGTCAGTCCGCTCTGCTTGGCGACTTGACCTTAAAATCTGAGAAGCGGCAAAGTCCATTACCGGTATTCAAATATACATTGCACGTAAAGTTCCATTCGAGAGAAGTCATGACTAAAACATGGTAATGAACTAACAGGGCTTTGGTTTGCCCTACTCCCGTTTGTTATATTTTCCGTGAAAGCAATATTGTTAGTTCTCGTAATGGTGAATAATAGGTGCCAGGTGGTATTTGCAGTCTTCTCAAAGGCAATTTATTAAAAATTACACTGAATCATGATGCTTTTTATTAAAGAGAAGACGCTGTTTCATTCCCATTAACGAAACTCCTACTGCGTGGTAATAGTGTAGCTGTTCGTTTCTTTCGTGTTCATCCACAAAGTGCCCTCCCTGTATTTGCGTTTGAATTTTTAAGGGCGAAGCTCAGGGCGAACGCCACAAGCTGCCCTTGAAACTTCACTAAGTGAATAGAATGTTTGATTTCTTACTTAGGACATGCCGTATTCGTATTTTCGGCGTAATATTAACCAGGAAATATTGTTCGATTAATGATAAATCACTAATCGATGTTTGTTCTCTTTTCTGAATTTAATTGAATTGAATCAGGTATAAGGCTATTATCATCCTCTAGGGACAGAGCCTCATGTTTTTTTTGTTTTTTTTACCTTAATCATCGTTCTTAATTCAGGGAGAAGGAGAGGAGAGAATGGGAGGAGTGTTGACGTTACTATAATAAAAGTTAATATTATAAAAGTTAATATAATAAAAGAAATTATAATAAAAGTAACTGTAAAAGAAGTTAAAACCCTTTAAAACCCCTATATTAAAAAATCTCGAAACTTGTCAAACGAGTGAAAAGCATTTTCAAGCAGAATTTCTTTAAGTCGCAGCTTGAATTCCTGAAAGCCTTAGCCACAATAAGTTATCAATATCGGGTACTTTCCCCTTCATTTGATCTTGAAATTTCATCGCAACTTTTCTTTAAAAGAATTTTCTTTGTTGTGGCAATTACGTTGAATCAACACCACCGCTCAGTTTGAGGATGTGTAGCAGTTTCAGGATCTGTTTCTTTCCCTGGCAATACTATTCGTTCGATGGTCGTTTCTTACTGTTAGTTTAGCTGGCGTTTTAGATACCTTGTGTTCAACCTTCACTTTTTTTTAATTACGAGGATTATCGACACAAATCCACATAGCGATCAATCTAGGTTAAGTTAACCCATAACAGCCCAAAGTATTTGGAGTGAAATTTAGCTTAAGAGAAATTTATAGTTTTTTTTCCATTTAAATACGCAATTTTGAGCTTTGAAAAATGCCTAAATAATTCAATTTCAGGTTTCCAGAGAGGTGATATTTTTTATATTGTGACAATAATGAACTGAAAAGATCCCGTAAAATATTTTTCTGTTTTCGAACGGCATCGCTGGGCGGTAGTGGGATAACCTAGTTAGGTTACGTGCCTTGTGCTTCGCTCCGTTGTGTAGCCGCTTGTTTGGCGACGGAGGTAAAAAAAATCGCTTTGATACTTAATTTTCTAGCTTTATTTTGCCTCCCCGTTAAAAAATAAGTTCGACTGTTTCGTAAATTTGCATTTTTGCTACCAGGTTTATTAGACTGAAAGTAACGATAGTTCTCAATTTTTCCCCCCCAAAAAATAAGAACTATTATTTTTACTATCTAATAAGAACTACTTTATTGCGTTTGTGAGGTGGGTGTGTGTATTTGTTGATATGGATGTATTAAGTCGTGGGGAGCGACGCGGGCGATGGAGAGAGGTTCTGGCCGGCCACTCGCCGGCCGATTCTGCTCCATTAGCTCTCCACCCTTTTTAAGGTGAGTCGTTACCAGGGCAACGAGCATTGGCTCACAACCAAGAAGTGCAGTTACAAAGAACGGATGTAGCCCTGCCGGGCCGACTGCCCTCCCGAGCCGACTGCCCTCCCGGCCGTGCCGTGGACCTCTGGATATTGCCTTTTCGCACGAACTACCTACACCCAGCCCAATTTCGATCACTCGCTCATTGCTAAACTGACTAATATTTCTACTCATATCGCGGCACAACAGCCTTTATCCGTTCAGCGATATCTCGACGTTCGCCACGATACAGACAGCGATTGGCAGGTACCACAGTAAAGTTTATTCCTACTCGCGTTTTTTCCCCCTGCGAGGTAGTTGGCTTTTAGCTTTGTATATGATGCACATTTCCGCATGTGGTTCACTTATGAGAATCCTGACCGGGATTTATCAAGAATCACATATTATCTCTATTTTACGTAAGTAAAAAGATTAAAGAAACAAGAATTTTTCTGTTTGTAGAGAAGGTGATGAATACGAAAACTTCTAACAGCAGTAGTTCGGTGCCGTGTTTGGAAGTCCAGCTACATATGAAAAATTTTCATTCCGGTTCCCGTCTTTAGATCATTCTTGGCCGAGGCGAAAAGAGCGGAAGTCCAAATTGAATGATTTTGAGTTATACCATCTTGTTACCTTTCGCTTCACCGAATGGCAACACTATAAATTTGAAAGGTGGAATTTTTTACTTCTAGTGTTCCGCCAACCGTCGTTGAGCCAAACAAAACTAGCGTAGCGATTCACGAAACTCGTAATTTATCCAAGTCCAGGTTAACGTAATATCTCGGTCAACCAAAATGCCGCTTTTCAGCCGAGAAGTTTCATGAAGTCATTTCCGAGATGAGCGATATTGGATGCACGAGGCTCTAATTTCATCTACACTCTAAATTTGAATCAGTGAGATTCTCTGAGATTCAGTGAATCGAAATTTAGAGTGTAAAGTTATCCAAACCTAGAGGTCTACTGGATATACTAGAGAGGAGGCATTTGGCAACCATTTTGTGAATTACATCACCACCAAATGCATTGCAACTTATGGAGAAACTTCAGAAACAAGATGGCGGCGGTCATCGTTTAGAACCTCCAATGCCGCCTCTCTAAGACTCTACGCGGTTGTACTCGCTAAGTAAAAGGCTGAACGAGGATGGATCTCAAACGTATAGAAAAATCCTACCTTTACAACTGGGTGTGTTCTAAAAACTGGAACGATGTGAAGACTGTGAGAGACCATCTCTGGCAGTTCCCTCTCGTGCAGTGCATGTTAGAGATAGCGGACTCGGTTGTTTCGCACACATTGGAGCGTTAGGGTTTTGTTGAGCCGGCCGTCGGTAAATCTGTAGGATGGACCCGGGCCCCGGATTCGGAGATACCTCTGGACCGGAAAAAAAAGCGAATCTAAGTGGGATGACTGTAGGAGAGGGAGTCTGCGCCGCGCCGCACCGGTTGACCGCGTTTCGCAACCTTTTCCTGCAAAGCGCTCCTCGGTTTTTATGGAGCTCTAACACGCCAGTCAATTCGGCGAGGGGCTTGACCTCATATATGAGAGAATCGTCACTTTTCCTCCTAACCATCTTGCTGACTTTCACGATACCGATGACGTCTTCTTCAGAGATGCAAAAATTTTCCGCCACCGAATCGTGCCTAAGGAAAAATTTATAATTACCAATTAAATTATAAGGATTCTCAAAAAATACGGCAATGATTTTTCGATCCTTCGACTGAAAAACCGATCAAGTGAAAGGACGTGTTTCAAAAATCAATCAAGTGAAAGAGAACGTTTCAAAAAACGATCAACTACAGTGTATAAGAATAGCAGTTGATCGTTTTTTCAAATGAACACTTTCACTTGATCGATTTTTGAATTATTTGTGCCTGATCGATTTTTCATTGGAGGGATAGTTTTGTAAAATGGTGTTTTGAAACTAATAAAACTTTTGACGAAGGTTGAGGTCAACAGTTTAGTTGAAACTCTGTTCAGGCTTGGTGTGAGTGTTCATTGGGCAAAAGAGATGCAAACTGTTTACACAATATCTGCTTTCAAGCTAAATAAGAACGTCTTGACAGGATGTAATTCCTCAAATAATTCATATTTTAGTATTCTCCCCATCTCATGGACACCTTTTCAGAGCAGTCAATCTGATTCAGGCGTTTTGATAGAAGTAATGGAAGAGGGTCAAACAGGCTTAACGAGACGAGAATATGAATAAGGGCAAAGGGAGACCCTTCTACTGGCTGTCAACACTGCCACCAACAAACCAGCGACCCCATTGCCTTGTCATACAAACTAGAACAAAGTTATCTTGAGAGTGTGCTGGAAACCACTGGATTTTCGTAATACTCATCTCGAAAGTTTTAAACATTATTTTTTTAGTAATAAAAAGAAATCTGTCTTTAATCAAATTTGACAGTGTAGAAGCATAATGTACTTGAGTTGGATTGTTTTTGGTGCGCTTTCACTCTCAGTTTTAAGTGTTGAATTTTTAATTTTTGCCATCCATCCTTGATTCGAATCATAATAATTATGAGAATTACGTAGAAAGGTTAACCCATTTGATGTTTGGTTAGGTGTTCGTGATGCCGCTGTCACCCAACAAAGTTGTGCTTTTCTTGCGGCATCAGTAGCTAAAAAGGTTTTGTTATACTAACAAAATCATTTATTAAAATATGGATAACAAAAACATTTTGTTACAACAGCAAAATGTTAAGTTCTGTCAACAAAACGTTTGGTTGCTGCAGCAAAAATTTTATTTGTTGTCCCTAATTTTGTTGCTGTAACAAAACCATTTTTCCGTGGCGACGATGAAGTAGTCTTCTCAAAGTCGGTGACCGTAAAGTTAGGCTGACTTATGTTGAGGTTAGTTCAGTATTGTGTCTTACGCGCCGCTTCACTTCACTTCAGGAAAGTTCATCTTTTTAATTTGGAGTGTACTAAAATCTTCGTCCTTTACCCCTGCACAAGAATTGACGTCTTCATATGGACTACTTTTAAAAACACAAAGCTCGCGATAACAACTGATCAGTGATTTAAAAACGGGATTTCCAGCGCAAATTATCGCTAGATATTTATGTAGTAGGCGTTTACAGGTCATCTTGAATCTTGTTTGGAAACTCCTTACCGTATTGCGTCGTGCTTTCTCCCACCCCGTCCCAGGCACCAGATGGCTTTCTTTCATAACAATAAAAGCGAGTGGCTCTGTTTTGAAGCTGAGTGGCAGAGGGGCGGCAAACAGAGTGAAGTGGAGGGGGGGGGCACAGCGAAGCTGAGGCTGTGATACATGGACCGGTTGCTGTTGAATGGTGGGTGATTGTGGTCTCTAATATACAGCAGAGCAACTTGAACTGAAATTGCTTGCGTCAATTTCCTTATATTAATCATTCCTTCAGACATCGTTTACCTGTTTTGAATTTCAAATAAAAGCTGGACATTTTTTTCTTTTCAAATATACAATGCTGTTTTGATTGATTAGTTTAAATGTATCCATACGTTAGATTTCATTTTTTGGAACTCATCCATTTTTGCGAAAGGCCCTCTTTCTCAGTTGTCCAACGCGGCATACTTAAAAATAGCGCTTGTAAGTTCAATTCGGGTACGTTTTTTTTTTTTGTTTTTTTAGCGTACTTAGCTTAGGTAAGGTTTGGATCGAGACATGCTAAGGTAGATTATGTAGGGTTTAAGTTTGGAACTTTGTAAGCTGGAGTAATTTTGAATGAGAGTACCGGGTGCATTCGAAATTCCACTGTTAAGGACTTGCATCTTGTCAGCGTGTTTCACGCCTAGCTGTGTGTCTCTTCTAAGTTTGCTCCACAGCTTTACTTCCAATCCGTGTCACATCATCGTGGTCCTCCTTAAGGGATCGTCTTGATTTCCGGCCAACTTCTTCGGATATACACTTCTGAAACTTTCCACATTCTGGAATGATGGAAGAAGAGAGAGCAGGGTTCGCTGAAAATTTCAATCTGGAGGGCTGACAAACCGGTTGCAATATATCAACAAGAAAAGACTTAGCGGAAGGCAAACCTTAGACGTCTAATAGATGTCTATGTTCCGCGCGTGCATCAAGGGAAGGAGGGAGGTTACGGTTATCACCTAGCAACGTTTCTATGATGAATTACCTAAGCACAGCTTCCTCAGGTGACGCAACCACCTGTTGTATTCTAAGGCACATTTGTCTACAGGATCATTCCTTGTGTAGCTTTTGCTCATAGCGACTTTCATTTTGAGTCGCCTTGTGTCACATTTAAAAACAATTGCTTATTCTAAACCGTTTCCTCCTCTGAATATTGTTCTCTCGTGTTGAAGGTGCACTGTATATTTTGAAGACCGAATTTCCCAACTCTTGTGTTGGGAAACCGAGTGGAGCGATACCCAAGATATGACCTATCTTATCCTAAGTTCTTTCAACTTAACCGTCGCTAAATTTTATGGCGTTTATTCGCAGCAGTTACTGCTGGCACTGAGATCAGATAGTAGCATCAGACATGGTGACAGCTGAGAAGAGCGGTAGCGCTCGTAATCTCGAGCTTTTCTAGCCCATTTCAGAGCATCCTTATGCCGCTATACTGTATCTGCACGAATAAAAAAATTGTTTTGTTACAGCAACAAATTTAGGGACAACATAAAATTTTTGTTGCTGCAACCAAAACTTTTGCTACAGCAACCAAACGTTTTGTTGACAGAACTAAACATTATGTTGTTGTAACAAAATGTTTTTGTTACCCATATTTTAACAAATGATTTTGTTGGTATAACAAACCCTTTTTTCCCGTGTAGTAAGTACAGTGGAATCTCAGTTATGCGTCCAAGTCGGGACTCAGAAATATGGACGTAGAACTGAGAGGGACGTACAAGTGTAAATAATCTTCCGTATAACGCCTTGTAAAGTATTCTGGATGAGACTATACCAATTGGACGTACAAACGAGAGGGACTTACAACTTAGAGACGTATAAATGAGACTCTATTGTAAATGCAAAGTTAAACGAGGATGGGTTTCAGACGTGGGTAATCCAACCTTTAAAACTGAGAGTAAGTACTTTTCAATGTTCGCATCGCTTTGTTGCCATCCGAGCGTTGAAAACGACTTACGATTTCAGACTTAGAATCCAGCGCTTAAAAAAGTGCGTCTGAAGCTCACCAAGTCGAATTTAACGAGACCGAACCTCGTCAGCTAAAAACTCAACCGACGTGATTTAATACGAGAAGCAGGAAGTGAAAATATCTTCCTCGAGGATTATCGGAGTCTGTCAAACGTCTTTCCGTTGCAAGCGATTCCAAGATACTTGTTTTATTGGAGATACTCAAGGTTCTTGGCATAATCTGGTTAAAGCAGATGAATTCCCGTTTTATTATTCCGTTTGGAGAGCTCGTTACTCCTTTACTGACAACTAGGTTATGGCATGTAAGGTCATGGCTTTTCATGGGCTTCTCTCTCTGCAGGGTTTCTTCCTCCTACACAAGGACGCGTTCGAAAACAGCACCCGAGGATGTTCTATCGCTGTCTTACACATGGAACTCTCATAAGAGAGAGACAGAATACCCTTCGGGTGGTGTTTTCGAACGCACCCCATACTGCGCAAATTCTTGTCGTAATTGTCCATGACAGCTATGATGATGTCGAAATAGTTGTCAGGCTGGTGGACGTGCTTTGGGTGGGTGTTGCCCCATGGGCAAATATGGGCCATGGGCGCAGACTCAGCAGGACATGAGAGGTCAACTTTGTGGCAGAGTAAGAGTGAGACAAATGACGGAAGATATGAGGTGTAAGAGGGAAAAGCAGCCTCTGACGGTCCACATATGAAGTCGCGAAATGACTGTCTTGGACTCGTGAAATTCATCGCCGGAGCGCGAAGTGAAAGTGCCTCTTTCAGAAGATTGCGAATAGCGTAAAACGGTAGAAGACCTCTTTATTACCGCGCAACTGTCTTACCTTTTCCTGTGCCACCTTTTCCTTTACAACGCTGTGTCACCCAGCTGAATGTCGCTCGTTTTTATTTACTTCTTATTTTGTTGAGATTTTCTGAGGGTTATCTCGCTGACCGCAGTAAACGAGGTAGATCCCGTAATTTCAATAAAATAAGCTCGAATTTAAATCTTATTGCCACCCCCTTCCCCCCAAAAAATTGTGTTTACTTCTTGTAAGTGATTTTTGTTTATTTCTTAACCTAAAGTTATTCTATGGAAGTAAAATGGTCATCTATCCAATACCTTTTTAGAAACAGCTAAATGTAGGCATAGCATTGAAAAACTTTTAGCGAGCCATGAATTATTTTGACATGAATACTTATTTCTTTTTTAAAATTAACGTCTTATTCTCGTTTACCTTCTCAATCAATACAGTTTTTTTAATGACTTAAAAGTTTCATAACTTACATAATGTAGTTTCCGTGTTCGTTTGAAAAGATACAGTATATTTTTTTATTGGTACATCGAGTAGACCAATTTTCGCATCTATCGGAAACTCATCCGCGATAAATCACCCTACAGGGCTTAAGAACTAAAAACAGAGCAATCTGCCCTTAAAATCAATTTCCACGGTGTGCGTCAGCGGTTGCTTGTTGACAAGAAGCCGATCAACGCCATGAGCCAGTCTGCGCTGCCGAAGACTATTTTGTGTCCCGTCTTGGCGTAACCTTGTTTCCTTTATATGCAAGGGCTTCATCGCCTGGTTTCTGTAGCATCCCGGGCTGCATCTGCGCGGGGACGGACTGCATTGACTGGGACTGGCGACTGGCAATCTGGCGAACTGGTCTGGGCGCCCGTCGCCCCTCGTCGGCCGCCGTCGGCCGCATCCTCGTAAAAGAGGACATGGATAAGTGGACGCTCGGCCGCGTCGGCACTCCACGCTCCGGCCACCGAATAAAAGTTTAAAGGGTCGCGTGCGCTTCCAGGGGCCCCGTTACGGCCCCCGTAGGGCCGATCGCTTCTTGGGGTGTCCTTTCAAGATTCAGATCAGCCATTATTCTATTATTAGCTATTATTCTCCGAGATACGATATGAATTGAGTGGGTGTGGAATATATCTTCCCCAGGGACAAATTACTGAAAAGGACTGGTTATGATTTATTGAGGGTTGCTTTTGCTGTGCGTCTCATTGGCTTCGGTCGGGGTGTAAACAGACCGGGGAATGGTTTCACACACGGCTGGAAAAATACGAAGTGCGTCTTAGCTGACTCGTCGTGTCGCCTCAGGCCCACAGGATCACTTATTTGGGGTCAAGACTTTCATTTTCTTTTCCAGAGACGGCTCGCATTATTTCGAGCATGTTTACTGAGCTCGTCGCAGTGAGCTTTACTCGAACGTACGCAAGCCGAACGTAACCTCATCGGACAGCCTAACTTATCTGAACCAACCGTTTTAGCCTGTTGACACTAGTATTTTTCAGGTCTTATTCATGTGATGACTTGCTTGAATGAAACTCTTTTCCTACGAGCTATCTAGGAGTTATACAGTTCTTATTGAAGGGGTTAGCGGAAAAATCACACATGCTTCTGTAACATTGTGCTTTTTGATCTGTAATATTTGGTCCTAATCTGTGTAAGCGTATGACACGCATTAGAAAGGTCAGTTCTATTCGCACGCCTGTGTTAATACGAGGGAGACTTGAATGCACGGGAATCAACCTAATGCATTTTAAATGAGAGGTGATTTGAACGCAGGGAAACCAACCAAATACGTTTTAAATAGGGCAGCGTGTAAATAGTCAATTCGTATCAAATATGGCACCAATATTACTGAAGGGCGCTGTAGACGGTTAAGGTTACGCTCTCCATACCTACCTCTTGAGTTCTACCTTTATTTTTAACTAAACGTAGAAGAGAGGCAGCGGAGCGAGGCAAAACCCATTACCAACTTAACCTAACCAGAGGTCGCTAAGACTCGTGCCGTTAACCAGAAGCAGGTTATATGCCTCGTTGGCTCGTTCCCCTCTCCGCTCACAGTCAGATGGTGCCACGCCTGATGACGTTTACGTCTCGGTGGTACTATCTGGTGCTGAAAAGTTCACGGCAGTAGACGAAGCTGCTGTTAGGCTAGGTTACTTTTCGTTATCCAGTGCCTCACTCCAATATCACTCCGCCTGTCTTCTCAACGGAAGAAAAAGATAGAAAAAGTAACCTTGAGTGAGACGCGCGAATTGAAATGATGTGGAAAATAAATTTAAATGTCTGTATGACGTTTTTTCATCCTATAAGTCAGGTCGTTATTCGGAAACGGAAACGGTCTGAGTTGTTTGCAGGGTTGTAGACGTCTGCTTTCTGCAGGCAATGCTTCCAACTTTTTCATACCAACACGGCATTTTTATGTCGTAAATTGAGCTTGAAGAAGTAGCGTTACACTAGTTTAAAGCCGATGCAACACAAGAGCCTATAACTGTCAGATCCAGTTGTTAAATTGTTTCCATCCCGAAGGTAACTTTCCCGCCGTTTTCCTTCTACTCGGAAGTTGCCGACGTAAAAACGGGTGTACCTCTTCATTTAACACGTTTTCAGATGCTTTTCCTTGTGAATAACTTTATATTGCCGTTGGGTGTAACGTCAATAGCCGGCTTTTTGCAAGAAAAGTCGCGGCAATATAACTTTTGTAGGAAACTCTGCTTGTGTAAATAGGACACACACTGGGCAAGGAGATTGTTTGCTGCGGGAGGAAAAAACATGGGGCTTAAGTAGTGTATACTCAGGTTGTCGAAATCGGCCGGAGGACTTGGCTCCACGTACTCAAAGCGAAAATGCTCTGTTTGTTGAGCTGCTCGTTCTTTAAGTACGGAAAAAAGGAAGAAAAATACCTAACGTGATCTGCTTGTGTGAACACTTGGGATTGATGCTGGAGATTTGAGGGGTCCCACTTTCTACATCTTATTTTCTTTCTTCGTTACAGGCCCAGTGGAGCGAGGCAATAACCTTACCTAACCTAACCTAACCTAACCGAGCAGCGGAGATGAAGCGAAGCGAGTGTAAAGGCGCGTAACCTTGCTGAACGACATGAGGTTACAATGGCTTATGTTAAGTCGGTTAGGTTAAGTTAGGTTATCTCTCGCTTCTCTGCCTCTACCCTCTGCTTTGTGACGAAAACTAGAGCACGAGAAATTTAACTCAGAAATTGAAAGAATGAAGTTGAATAAAAACGATACTCCTCAACTTTTGAAGACCGAGGTCAGTCTAGTTAGAATTAAATTTACATTTGGTCCCAAATCTCATTCTTCATTTCTGAGAAGCATTCCTCATTGACGTGTTTTTGTAACGTTTCTAGTGATCGGGCTGTTTCCGTGTGCGAGGTATAGATATGACGTGGCAGAGATGCGGCGTGCTCGCCGGTGCGTTGATCGGTGGAGTTAAGTTGTGGGTCGCAATATTCTACGTTTCGCTGCTAAACCGCAGCTAAAAGGAAAACTCAGCTTCACAGGTCGCTGCTTGTAATAAAAACACACAACGCTGCCTGCCATCCAAGCACAATCGCAATCGCAATGCCATCACGTCAACCCGGCTGGAAAAATAGAGCTGTATGATCGTCTTAGGTCGACTGCTTTGTTTATCTCTGGGACTCTTTTCTGACGACATATCACTGTAAACGCAGCAAATTACGACGCAGTGGTTTTAAACCAAGTTTTAACTTAACCCCCGTGAGATGAAACATTACCTCATACCTGCGTAATTCAAACCTTTTCAGGGGTAATAATACACAATTTTTTGTAAAATAACCCCAGTTTGGAGGTAGAAAAACCTTTTTGTAGGGTTAACTTTACCTATAGACATGTTCAGACACACAGAGAAAGTTTTCGAAAAAAATCGATTTTCTGGAGGTTTATAGATTTTTGTCTCTTAATACAGCCTATGTCTAACCGAAAAAAGTGAGTCTTTTCTTTAGTATGTGGAAAAATCAACCATTAACTCTATGGGCAGCAAGTGAACCCGGCCTATGTTGAACAAACAGACTCGAGTGGGGTTCGGGTCGCTCTTAGACCGCTCAAGTATTGAACCTCTAGGATACTTGAATGGTCTAAAAGCCCAGCCCAGTATGGAAGTGATGTTCTTGCGATGTTTGATGATGTCTACCAGTCAGTCTGAGGTGCAAAACAAATAATGTATACTCTTTTTGTGTTTCAGGTAAGCTGCCTGTTCAGTATCCAGAATGATGCAGATTCTATTGTAAGTTTCGTCTTGTGCGTTGTGTTAATTTAAAGGTAGTATTTCCAACTTCGTGAGTTGCACTTTGTCGCCAAGACGAGTGGAGCGAGGCATATATCTCAACCAAGGCTAGCCTAGAGGCCTGGATATATTAGAGAGGATGCATTGGGTCGCCATTTTGTTTCTGATGGGATCGTCAAATGCATTGTAGCTTACGGAGAAAGTTCGGAAACAATATGGCGGTGCCCATGGATTAGCACCCTCAATACCTCCTCTCTAGTATCCAGGCCTCTAGATTTAAGTAAATTGAACCTTTTTAAGCTTGACGCGGCATACTTTCTGGCAGAGTAGCTGCCACCGACAAGTCAGCGGCATCAAACTTGGCGACAGTCGAGAGGAGCGGTATCAAAGCGTGATGCATGTGTTATAACCCAAAATCAACGTTACGTAACAGTTATATAACATACGTGGTCGCAGCTGTTGCTCGTCATCATGCAATGAAACATTAAACGGTGGCGAAACTCAACAGGTAGAGAATTCCACCTTCGAAATGTACAGAGTATGAGGTTCTCTTTGATTATGCAAACTGATTGGTGATATGGTTAAAAGCCCACACGGACAAACTACGTGGACAAATGGCCCTTTGCGTCACAGAAGCGTAATGGCGGGGCGACATCCATCCTAATTTACTTTGCGTTTGACACTGTGAGGTTTCGCTACCCGTTTTTCCGGTGCTCTTCGACAGCCCTCACCTGGTACTCGTAACATATTTTTTATCCCAGTCTCTCATCCTTCTGTAAATACCCGGCGCGTTTTTTCTTTTTTTTTTTTTTTGAATGTTTGCTTCTTATCTTTTTTTACTTTTTTTTTGTTGATTTTTTTTAACA
>Ga0058701_10002891_pt1 | contig 13331 bp, 6 predicted proteins | sample AgamicOrMae_FD_97039 | JGI IMG/M metagenome (GOLD analysis project Ga0058701, IMG submission 97039) | Agave microbial communities from Guanajuato, Mexico - Or.Ma.e | ecosystem: Host-associated > Plants > Phyllosphere > Phylloplane/Leaf | place: Guanajuato, Mexico | collected 2012-06-04
CCTCTAAATATTCTCCCCGAATAACAGTGAGTTCCTTATCATTGTTGGCTGTCCTGGGGTAAGTGACTTGGACCACCTTGGCTCCTTTGCTCTTGAGCTCCTGCAGCCAACGGGCCTGGACCCTCTCAAACCTCTGCTGGTTTTCCGAGCCGGAGGCGCCGGGGCCCATGGGCCCCCCTGGCCCCATGGGCCCACCTGACCCCATGGGACCACCTGGCCCCGTGGGTCCACCTGGCCCCATGGGCCCACCTGGACCGCCGTTCCTCTCAATGGAGTCCGCGGAGATGTCGCTGCGAGCTGTTACGTCTCGGAGGGGCAGTGGAGGGTTCGAAGGGTAGTCGCGGTCGGAGCTAACCGGACTCTGGGAATGTTCCCTTCAAACAAACAAGTAAAACAGTCAATCACGCTCTCCTGACGACGCAGTTGAACGTTCTACCTAGAAAACCCCAATTTTTAATTCGCTTCGAATTACAGAACCCATAGGCAAGGTGGCTATAACGGTGGAATCACTCCCGTCGAAAATGGGGGACGTTATCTGACGCCACTTTTTTGTGCGGGTTGTCTACTTACCGGGCGAAAGGCAGCATTTTCTCCGGCCGAACGAAGCCGAATTCCTCCGGACTTACCCGAGCAAGCTGCCTTTCTTGTAAGTAGGCGACCCGCACAAATGGCATCAGAAAACGTCTCCCTTCCTCTTACAAGACACCTTCGTTTCTTAAGCGGGTTGGTATCTTATCCGGGTTTCATTAAATATCAACTAGGCTCCGGGGAGTAAAGACAATGTGTATCTTAAACGGGCGTATCCTAAGCGGGTTATACTGTATTATAATTTTCAAACGCATAGAAGCTTAGAAAGTCGAGCTGTTCTTCGAGATGCGGCTCTTAAGATGAAACTGTGACTTACAGTTAGCTTATTGTAGCTATGCCTCCTAAAACAAGCCGTTATCAATTACAAGTTCGCTCACCTCTCGTCTCTGTATCGCGGTTCTCTCGTCACAAAGGTCCGGTTTTCGTAAGAGAAACGAGCCTGCTCTCCCTCTTGTAGTTCGTAGTCGAAGTAGTCACTCCCGTAGTCAGCCTGAGATAAACAAAGTAGTTAGCTTGTAACCCTCAGAAGTCGTATTTGCACTAACAAAATACCAGTAGGCTTCATGTCTACAGTACCTCTTGTTGGGCTGCCCTTATTTCTTCGTTCCGATTCCTTTTGCCTTCGGCCGCCTGCTCTCGCTCGTCCATAAGAGGAAATTCGGGCGACCAGCCGTCCATAAAGACGGGGTGGTACGGGGCAACATAACCTTTCCATTGATCCCTGTAATTGAAGACATTTTTTGAGAGGTAAATTAATTAACTTGGACATGCGCTCCACTTGGACGCTCAATGATAACAGCAAGACTGATAACCATGATAACGCTGAAAGTAACGTATATCAGAAATGTCTAAAATGTTGTAAACAAAAAATTAAAAAAAGTTTTCAAAAATTAATTGTTGGAAATTGTTAAACAGGTTTTTGGAAAAAAAATAAGTATGGGAGCTATGCTAAGAAAGAAGGTTAACATAAAAAAGGCTTGCTGCTATATAAGATTAACCTATGCTGGGTGTTTTGCAAATATATGCTAACTCGCCAATTTTGGTTTGACTATCGCGACTTGAGAAACCAAATCAATTTATTTTCTTCTTGCATTTCTCTCGGATGGGTTACGGCGTGAACGAAAGAAGCTTTTGGTAAATCCCTGGAAGCTTGAGTGAGCATATAATCTTTGAGAAGGGTGAGCAGATAAATCTTGTTCTAAATCGTCGCAAGTTTTAATAACAGCCCGGCTAGCTCAGTCGGTAGAGCATGGGACTCTTAATCCCAGGGTCGTGGGTTCGAGCCCCACGTTGGGCGTAGTACTTTTATCTCTTGTATTTGCGTTATGTAAGCATTAAAGGCTACGCTTGACCCATCTTCCTGCGAGCTCGAAAGATCGTATAGTGGTTAGTACCTTGCGTTGTGGCCGCAATAACCCAGGTTCGAATCTTGGTCACGGCATGAGCGTTATTTTTTCGGTATTATTTTTCTTTTTTGTTCCACGTTGTAGGATTTATCTTCAAAATGATCCGCGACTTCGTTTCAGGCTCATTCGTCTCCATTTATTTCTCGATGTAATCGTAATCGTACCTGGGCACTAGCCATGCGTCTCCCAGCGAATGCCAGAGCTCCGTTTCTTTGCTGGTGACGCAGTTGATGAGGAGATTGACCGCCTCGCGGGTGAGCAGGGGCGACACCACCTTGGCGGGCAGGTTGGGGCCGTAAGGCGTGTCGTGGGACGCGTCCACGATCAAGGCCAGCGGCGTGAACAGGAAGTGCACCAGCTCGGGCGCGTTCGGGTCGTGGATGTGCGCCTTCAGTTTCGCCTTAAACACCACATGTGTTTGATGTTACTTCATGTCGCATCTTTGCCTGCCTGCTTGGCCTATTTTTCTTAATTCAAATTTCAAAAATTGTAGATTTACCGTATTCTCAATTTCGCCAAAGTATTTTTTTCTCACAAATTGCCTTTTTTTCCTTTTTTTAAAATTGATAGACCGAATTGATTTTCCGTTTTTTTGGATAGATTGGAGGGTGAAATATGGTTGTCTAATTGGAAGTTTACCCTTTTTCATTTTCGTTAACTCAAACGCAAAAGAAAAAAAATCGAATAGGAAAAATATTTTTGCGAAAATGAGAGCATCAATCTCACCCGTTTTAAGATGATCGGACCTAAAATTAATATTTTTTAATTATTTTTCTGCCCTGAAAACCTGTCACTCCTGAACATACTCCTCTATAAATATTGTAACATTGACTTTTTTAAGTTACAAGCTTGGAATTTCCACAGAAATTGAACATAACTTGAAGGTTTTTATTTCTAAAAATCGTCTTTTTAGACGGTTTAAAATGCTTTCTTAAAAATCAAAATCTTCGCCTCAAATTTATTAAATTCTTTTTTTTTCTGTCAGAAATGAGTAATTGAATAAACAGACATTACACCATCAAGGGTGAAATAATTGAATCGTTGATATTAGCATGCATTATTGATCATACCGGAAATCAGTTCTACGCGGAGATGGAGGTCGATATCGGCACTACATTTGAAATGAATTTTTCGTTCATCGGGTGGGGCTTGTTCAGCGGCGTTGTGCTGTCAAGCTCCGCTCCTCTGTTGGCTTACCAGTAGATTGAAGGACAATTTGAACTTCTGGAAGATATCGACGAATTCCCCTTCAGGAGGCGGCTTCGCCCGCATCGACAGCATTCCGTCGCCCATGTCCTTTTTCTTTGATTTGCGAGAACTGAAACAGTTTCAACGCAACCTCAACTCAAGAGCCCATTTACCCGCCTTACACGGACCAGAGAATACATACGCCAAAAAAAAGCTCTTGAAAATGCATAAATAATTAGATTTTGGGTTTTCAGTGGGGTGATATTTTTTAAATTGTGACAATACGGAACTAAAAGGATCCTCTAAAATAATTTTTTGTGTTTCGGAACGGCATCGCTGGGCGGTAAAGGGTTAACAGAGAAGCACATCGTTGGCTTACTCACCGTTTTCGGCGTTCGAGTTCTCTGGAGGCCGCGGCGGCGTGCTGGAGGCGTGCGATGAACTTCTCGATGTCATCGAAGCAGTGGTTCAGTATGGTGACGTCTCTCTCGTACTTCTCGCTGGACGTGGAGCTGGTCTCGTCGTTGAGAGAGATGGAGGCGGCGTCGCGGGGGGCGTTGGCGCCGGGGCCGGGGCCGACGCCGGGGCCCGCGTACAGGTCGCGGCGCGCGCGCTCGTCGGGGCCGCCCACGCTCACGCCGCCGCGGGGCTCCTGGTGCGCCGCCGCGTTGAACACCGACACCTGCTCGCGCACGTTTACCCCGTTGTGGGGGGGCTCCGGGGGCGGCGTCGGCGGCGGCGGGGGGATGTGCCGGGAGCGCCTGTTCACCGGGGCTTTGCCGCTACGTAGGAGTTTTAGATCTTCGGCGAGCTCCTGAGCTGACACGAACTGACACTGAAAAAAAAAAAAAAGATCCAATATGCAGCTTTCATCACAAGCCTAGCTAATAGTACCCAGGGAATGCTCCTTTTTTTAAGATTAAGATTGGGGAACACCGTTACGTGAACCCGAGGTTCTTTCTTGGAGATAGCCAAGTCTCGCAACGGGCCCCTAGCTGTCAGGGGACCTCATGACTCCTGATCACTCGTGAATCCGCACCGACACCAGTGGAAGTGAGTGTCATGAGGGGGTAACAAATATAAGAAAAAATTTCAGGCTTGAAATTTTGCTAAACAATTTTTCAAACTTGCACTTTGCAAAACAATTCTTTCAAATTTGCGCTTTTCGTTTTTTTCTCCTCATTTTATTCGGGCTTAAATAATATTTTATCTTAAATCGGAACATCGATTAGGAAGTATGATCGTTGAGTTAATATCTAACTAGGATCGAGAACAGTCCATTAGGATGAAGTGGCCAATCTCTTCTGAGATACCTATGTCTTCACTCTTGATATGAAAAATTATGCAGAATGTTTTTATTAAATGTTATGAAATATTTTCGGATGTCATAAGATTGTAAAACGCTGCTTTAAAAACGCCGACTACCTTCCTTCTCTATAGACAAAACCAACGACTGACTTTTACTCATAACGCACTAGGCTGAAGCGAAATACAGGCTTTCGTGGTCGTGTAAATATTTGCGGGGAATCGAGAGGAGAAATTGAGCAAAATTAGGACCGTATTGAAGAAATAAATATATTTTAAGACCGTGAAGAAGATCACTCTGTTTAGAACCAAAATAAAAAAAAATTAAACTTGATTTTAATCGGCAAGAATGTTTGGCTGGCATACGAAAAGACTTTTTTAATTAGCCAGACATTATGCTGCCTATAGCACTTTCTTTTGCTTATGTTTAACTGAAAAACCTCTTAAATTAAAATTTACATCCACATACTTAATTCAATGAGTCTGAAGAAAGTGCAAATTTTGTAGTTCACAAGAAAAAGTTGGAAAAAAAAGGCGAAGATTGTACCTGAAAAATGTGCATTTCGGATCTGGCGCCTGATTGCTGTTCCCCGACTATAAACACCAAAATATTGTTGTATATTTCCATTGGATCGTGGCTTGTGAACGCAGTTGGCTCTTGGATTAGAACAGCAGGAAACCTTTCCATAACGCTCTGTGTAAAGGAAAGCAAAATTGATCAGTGCATTGTATTCTAAATTCATGATTAAACGACATCAAAGGAAATTTTTTTTAAACGAACGATACCTATTGAAACCCATGTACAGAAATACCGAGACTTTCATGACAATTTTGGAAAGGAATAATAATAATAATGATAGGGGAAAAAATACAGAGGTAAGTTTTGAAAACAGAAAAAAATAAGTATTTTACCGAAAATGATTGTCGACGGTAAGTCTTGTTCCAAAAAGAAATATATATTTGTATTAGAAAAATCTAAAGAAAAAAAAACTCATGCACAAAAGGTAATACTATGGAAAAAAACTTATTTCTTTTAGCTGGTATGTTACTTATCAGGAAAGTCATGAAAAAGTAAGTAAAAAAAAGTTGGTCAGGAAAGCCAGGAAAAATCAGGGAAATTGGCAACAAAGTCAGTAAAATTTCCCATTTTGACCTAAATATATTAAAAACTGCCCTTTGGTTGTGATCGAGACGCCACACCGACGCGACGGTCGAGAGCACACGAATAAATTTTCTGGACTTACCCCAGTTTCGTAATCCATGATCAAAACCCAGTTTTGATCCAAGCGCAGTTGCATTTTTTGCGACCAAATTCCGTTTGATTTTTCCAGCTGTAGAAGTCGCCTCATCCCATCTGCAGGGTAAACCACCCCTGCTTCTTTTGACACCGTAAAGGTGGCCAAATGTTCGATAACATAAGTTGGAGCGTCGCCCTCCACAGACCGACTTTGCTGTCCGTCTGGAAATAAGAAGATTAAAAATTTTCTTTGAAGCAGGGACCACTGATGACATTCACCCATCATTGTTTCCGTTTCCGGACTTACAAATAACTAAGCTCTTATGGCTGGAAATTTTGTTAAAAAATTAATATGTTCGTCATTATCTTTAAGGATGTTAAATGTCTGGTTAAGCTAGTTTCAAGACGACATGTTTCAAGGAAGCGTATACACTGATTGTGAGTGGCACTTAGGATCCCTGGGTTGAGATACTATAAATTTCAGAGTATTTGTTGGAATTGACCATCAACATAGAGACTCACTAAAGTTTTGGTTTTGGTGGAGCATTAATTTTGTATATTTTCTGCTGAGTGAAGCTACTGTATTTTAGGAAAGCATTCAAGTTTGTTGCTACTTTGTCAGTTGGTGCAGAGGGTTGGAAATAACCATTCAGATGAAATTTCTCAATATGAAGATGGAAAAACTGACACACAGCCTCAAAAGTTTTATTGCATTAAAAAAAAGAAGAAGAAAAAGTTTTCTTTAAAACACATTCTCAAAATCAATTTAATGTAGTATTTGTTGCTGAAAAGGTGATTTGTATTTTTTGAAATTTTCAAATTCTCTTTTCATGAAGCATGTTTGTTCAGTGTAGCATTTGTTGTACGTTTCTCCCTACTTAAAGAAGGTTTCAAAAACTGTTATCTTCCCTTGGCTGATAATGCATTGATCAACACAATCAAACTATTCAGACATTAAATTTTAAACACTGTACATTTTTTCTGACTTTGATCACACATGTCACATTTTAATAAATTAGGTGTATTTTCTTAATAACCACAATTTTGTCTGTGTGATTTTTCATGTGGGGTATGTTTGTGAGGGGACGTGTTACAACATTTTAGAACATTGATACGCACCTGTAGAATAGCCATTGGAATGCACACTGCTCCGTTGGAATGGCATGTTGGCACGTTAACCTCCAAAACCCTGCACAACAGTAATAACAACATTTTACATGGACTCCTAAATCATATCAGAAAAAGCAACTAGGCAGAGACATTTGGGGAATTCTACGTTTCCATTATTTTTTCATTACCCTTTTTTTTGATAACGTAGCTTTTGTGACATCTTAATGGCAACCATTTTACGGTGCAGAATTCACCAGGTACCACCTTTCTTTACGACAACATTACTTGACATTACAAAGTTTAAAATTACTTTTGATATCATAATTTATCTGTTGGAAAATTGATTACAGCTGATAATGTTAGCTTGCAAGAGAGTCGCAGTTTTATCTTTACTGCAAACTGGAGGGCTACATGTAAATTCCTCTCAGCTGTCATCAAAAAGGAAAATTCTGAAAATCTGTCTCCCTATATTCTTTCCTTTGTTATACTAACAAAAAATTATTAAATTATATTTTTCACCAGGAAACATTAATAAGTCAACAACATTTTCAAAGTCTAACCTTTATTTTAACTGATGTAAACAGGATTGCTCTCTCAGGATGGCTATTTTGACTTTATTTTTTTATTTTTTTATTATTTTGTTCATCTTTTTGCAAGTCTTTGTTTTGAAATAATCATACCGGTAATAATAATTATAATTATTATTATTATCAAGATACTGGACACGCGAGCCAGAAATCCAAATTAACTTTAACGGAGATTTTTTCGAAAAAAAACGTAAAAAATTGCGTTGTTAACTCAGGTTAACATTTATTAAATAAGGTGACTAAACCTAAAATGCAAGCAACAGTTGTCATTGACATTTCGTTTTTGTATCCCTCAATTAATGTTTTATTGTTCATGAATGCATCAAGCAGGAGAAATTCGGTCGTAGGTGAATATAATATTTTTAATGAAATACGCATTCAATGGAAAATAGCAACCGCCAAAAATACTGGGTGCGAATTGAAATTTCCCATACTTGCAATAGGCAATAGCCCACCCGCGGCCTCACTTAACCGCGCATGCGTCCAAAATTGTCTAAATACGTCTTTGACAGCGAAGGACAAACTCGCAAAAAGCCGATTTTTGGTCAATTTATGTATTTTTTTTAAACAAACGAGCGTTTTAAAGCGCTTTTCACTCCCTGTGAAATAGGCTAAGGGTGCGGTAGTGTCCCAGAAGGTGCGGGAAAAGACGCTTCAAATCCTGTTCCTAAGCAACGATTGATCCAAAGGCGACCACCTGTTGAACTCAGCATTTATGCACGCTGAATCTAACTCCTGATGCAGTTATTCCGCATTAAATGCACTTTTGATGCACTTTCTCACCCCGTAAACGCTCATATCGTATGGCTCACTGATACGTCGACGACCGAAGTAGACCACCTCTTGGTCTCTCTTTTGTCAGGTCAGGGAATTCGTTACCGTTTCCAGGAGTAAATCGAACAGGTCACGAGCGTATTTCACTCAAATTCGCGATTTTTGGCGGCCGAGTTGGGAGAACAGTTGTAATTAAGGTTAGATGAGCCCGATTGTGTGTCAGACCCGTGAACTCACCTGGGAGAAATTAGCGATTTATCCAAAATACGGAGAAAACGTCACTCATGAATTTCTGGTGGATTCGCGCACTTTTCCACGTAAAGGGGTCACTTTGCGCACCAATTATCGCGCTTAAATGTCTCGGAAAACGATCCTGTGAACGTCTTTCGCCATGTTTATGACTGGCTTTGGTTTGACAGCGAGGTGAGGTGAGGTAAGGTGAGGTGGGGAGGAAAAAGGAATGTGAGTACGTCGGCGAAGTGAGGCGAGCCGAAGCCGAACTATGGGAGAAACTCATAAGCCAAACCAGAGACTAACAATAAGCGTTTACCTGCGCCAACCTTTTTCATTCAGACTCCTCAAAGATCAACGTACACGATCACATTGTCCCTCAAAACGCGATTTTTAAAATTATTATTTCCTTTTTTTCCTAGCTATTTAATGCCAAAAATAAAAAAAATCTCTTTAATTTCTAATTATCCGAACAAAATTTTTACCTGCACAGTAAACATAAACAGAATCAGAACTATTATGTGCCGGCATAAACAACGCTTACTCTCGAATTTTTTTGTATTGTTGAAAGATACAATAGAGTCTCAGTTGTGAGTCCAAGTCCGTGCTCAAGGCTTTGGACTTACAACTGAGAGGGACTTAGAAGTGAGAATCGCTTTAACTGTATACGCATAGTGGTCGTAACAACTCAATTGGGACTTACAATTGAGAAAGACTTACAGCTGAGAGACTTACAACTGAGACTCTACTGTACTTACAAAACGGAATGTCAGCTTTGATATTAAACTAATTTACTACCCCCATTAAAAGGATTTTGAGAATGTATTGAAAGAATATAAATATATATAACTGCTACGATTTCCCTTGTAAGTACAACGAAGACGTCGTGCTATTTATTTTTAATTTACGGTAGAAACCCAAATTACGTTACAAAAACAAAAATCAGCGTCGACAGTTTGAATTTTAAGGCGCGAATCGCTCAGGAGAGGCACTTAAACCAGAGACTAAGAACGTTCCCCCACCTGACTTTCTACCTGGCCACGAATCAGCGGAGTGGCGGGGAGTTGCGTCGCAACCAGCGTAGTGAAATTCCTCGAATGACGCCGCTGCGGCGGCGGTGGCCGTAGCGGCGGCGGTGACCGTAGCGGCAGCGGCCTTGGCGGCTAATGGCGCACCACCAACACAGCGGCGCGGCGGCGCGGTGGTCGTAGGGACCCCCGCGGCCAGGGGCCAGGCCAGCCTAGGGCTGAGGCCAGCCTAAGGCTGAGGCCAGCCTAAGGCTGAGGCCAGCCCCGCCCGCCGGAGTCAACCTGCTGGAGTACGTTTACCAGGAGCCCGGAAAAGGATTGGGCATGGCTTAGGTGGCGCCCGTCGCTAGACAGCTTTGAAGACCGGAATATGAATGGACGGCGCGGCGCGGCGGTGCGGGTCATCGTATAGGCACCGCTCTCAACTTAATGCGTTGTAATGTCGCTTGTTGGTTTGGCGACGAAAGGTGGATATGAGGCGATCCTCGCCCTACAGTGGACATTATTCTGCTGATTAGGAGAAAAATGCCCTTAGTTTTAGAGGTAGATAACAGCAAGGCATCTTTGTAAACAGCATTGCGTTAAGACGTACGAACGGAGCTCGACGCACGAATCAACCTGCTGTGAAAGAAAATTTTAGCTCTCATTACGAAGATTCGGCAACTTCCGGGGGGTTATTCAATTTTGCGTAAGATATATCATTTCCCAAAGATTCCAAGTTTTGAATGCGTTGGAAATCCTACAATCTTGTCCGCGATATGATATGAAATTACCTTTTGTTGTCCATTGCTAACGCCGCGCCGCGCCGTCATTATCTAATCCGCGTGTTTTCTGTCCTACCTAATCCCGGTGACGGATACCTCATTCCGATATGAGCAGACCTCACCTTTGTTTTCACCATTAATTATTTCCCGGAAGAATCTTTCTTAATTTCTATTCTTGCTTTCCCCGATCTTATTGGTGTGTTTCTTTATCGAGTCAGTTTTTCTTTTGCGCAAGTTTTTGCTTCTCTATTACCTCCCTGCAGTCTGCTATCGGTAGGATACTCTTGATAAGCCAATGACGCGTAAAGCCGTTTTATTAACTTTATTATTTTCTTTCTCTGTGAAATTAGACGTAATTCGGGAATGGCAGGGTTTATCAATGGGGAAAATAACTTGTCTCATCGATTCGGGTTCACAAATTCTGACTTTAGACTAATTGATCTCAAGTCGGCCTTGATAGATTTCCTTACCGGCGCCTATTTCACGCCAAAGACTTTTTTTTTCTCGCACGTATTTTTTAAATAACGCGTTGATGATTGTTCAATTAATGTTTTCATAGGAAATATGTCCCAACACACCGAAAGAACTGTACGTTTGAATCAAGGATAAGAGCCTTTGGGATGTAGTGAGTGTACCGCATGATTGAAAATTAGGTATCATATGGTTTAATCAAACGTTAAAGTAGGCTTGATTCAAGACATTAATTTAAGCAAGCATAGGTAAACTTCTCCTCAAGGCTCATTTATTAACCCACTACCGCCCAGCGATGCCGTTCGGAAACAGAAAAATTTAGCTTAGAGGATCTTTTCAGTTCAGTATTGCCACAATTTAAAAAATATCACCCCTCTCGAAATCTCAAAATCAATTGTTTAGGCATTTCCAGAGCCGAAAATTGCGTATTTTATTGGAAAAAATCATTAGAATTTATCTTTACCTAAATTTTACTCCAAATACTTTGGGCTGCTATGGGTTAAATCAATTTCAAAATATATTATTTTAGAAAATTGTTTGTAAAACTCCTGTTTTTCTTCTCTTTTGTACTATTTTGTAAGCGATACATCTATTGAAAGCCCTTTCCGTGTGTTTTGCAGGGCAGTGTGGAGAGGCGGCGTCAGCAAGCATGCAGCACCGGCGCCAGGTTAGTGATCAGCGCTCGTTACTAATGCGGGGAATCCTTGGTCGTTATTCTCCACTTGAACGTTCCTCGCCTCGACTTTGTTGCGTTTTCTCCCGAGAAAATATGGGATGGGATTTTGGGCGCGACCTTAAAGGTCTCGGATCACAACACCAAAGCAAAGATTTCGATTATCGGTTTTTGTGAGTCTTGCTTTGTTTCGTTTCGCTCCGCGACCGCGATCCGGTCGCCCCGAAGTAACTCGTCGTCAAGACCCCACTCGACGACGACGAGCGTGTTACCTAATACAAGACCAGCAAGTGAAGAAAGAAGCTATCAGATAGAAGATTTTCATCGGATATAGGTAATGTCTCTGACTTGAGTGGCCTCAACATTTCCAACTTTGAGATGCAGTAGCATTGATAAAAGTAATACGTAGCTCTACGAGTCCTATATTTTTTTTGTATGAGTATTATAAGACATATGTTATTAAGTATATGCTTAATTAGACTTAATTCATGTTTTAGGCGACTTAAATTGCGTGTTAATTTTTTACCTACGAAGGATGTTTAACGAAAGATTACTAAAAATATTATTTTTCAAGCCGGTTCAACTCTGCGAACCGTTACTATTTTCTCTCGCATGTTGCTTGTCAATTGTAATTACATTAAAGTTAAACACAGTAATTCGATGTATTGTTTTCTTTTTTCTCCTTTTTTATGTAGTCTCGCCGAGATTAAACTACATTTCATTCGTTTCGAAAGGTAGTGCTACACTAGACCACGTGGTCGATCTTTGTAACTTATCGTCTGTAGTTTATATCAGCGTGCGCTAAATTAATCAAAAGTACTGTATCGTGAATTCTTTTCCAGTTATATCATGGACTTAATACATGCCAACTCTCGGATTAAAAAAAAGAAATGAAGCCGCGCATGACTGAAATTAAGATTAGTCGAGCTAAATTCAAGTACCTCACCTTTATATGACATCATAAGATAACCTGTAGTTTTACCTATCTTCGTGTAAATCATGACTTGCATTAAGCGTTAGCTTACAATAAGTGTTCCTTTTTTTTAAAAAAAATATGCCCTTTTATTGGTCAAACTCGGAAACCAATCATAAAATGACAGTCAAACCCTTTTTGACATAATACTTAAAACAGGAAAGGACTACTCTAAATAGGTTAGGCACCGTAGAACATTCGCAGTAATATCTGCCTATGGTCTAAATATGTTCATAAAAATGTTGAACTGAAAGGGCAATCTAAACTAGAATAAAATTCTCACTGATCGATCCAGTGATTCGCATCTCATTGGAAAGAGGTGAAAAAATCTAACAAAATCTTTGGCACCCAGTGAAGGCTTTACTGATGTATGACGGGACAGCCGATCACTGAGATTTCAATGGGAAAATGTCTTAATATTCTGCATTTCACGTGGCTAAAATCACTAATTTTCAGTGAAAATACTTTTACTGATTCATTTTAGTAACGTTTTCACTGATTTTCATCAGTGCATTTTCCATTATCTTCTTAGTGAGATTTTAATGACAATGAGAAACAGTGAAAATTGAGTGATTCTGATTTCAGTGAAACAGCCGTAACAGTAGACCTATTTTCAGGGAATCAACAGGACAGGCTACACCACTGGTTGTTAACGGCCCACTAACCAAGGTAAGTCCATTAAGGCTTTACTGGCCACCTGAGTGATTTTTACGATTGCATATCGACGTTCGATTGACGGGACTCGCGCGGCGGCCGCGGCCGCTCGCGGCTTCCGGCAGTGCCGCCGCAGTGCCGCAGCGGTCATCGCGTTAGGAGAAACCACAGAAGGTTGGTGAGGAATGCAGGTCATGCGTTGGCAGCTGCGGCGGCAGCTAGCGGCAGCGGCGGCGGCAGCGGCGGCAGCTGTGGTGCCGGCCGGTCCTCCTAGAGGCGCCGCGCAATCCCGCTCCTCGCGGCCCCAAACTTCGGCTCATTCCCACCTATGCAGGCTTTCAG
>Ga0058701_10002892_pt1 | contig 13329 bp, 4 predicted proteins | sample AgamicOrMae_FD_97039 | JGI IMG/M metagenome (GOLD analysis project Ga0058701, IMG submission 97039) | Agave microbial communities from Guanajuato, Mexico - Or.Ma.e | ecosystem: Host-associated > Plants > Phyllosphere > Phylloplane/Leaf | place: Guanajuato, Mexico | collected 2012-06-04
CAATGTTGTAGGTCAGACCGATGCGGTCTCTCTTAAGGTAAAACCAGAGGGTTTATCCAATGTACCCACTTTGATCTGCATAATTTGCTATGATAATATGTCACTAACCAATTAAGTCGCACCTCACCTTCCTACATGTAAGAGAAGCATCGGTTATTTTTTTTTAAGTATTGTCAACTGAAATGCGGAATTACACCCTCCAGTCTTCGATCAAGCTCAAAGTGGATTGTCCAAAAATCCTTCCATTTTAAATAAGCTAATTATAAAATAAAAACAATCATTGTCAGATGAGGTAAGAATAAATTAAGATTAATGGTTTCATCAGCAGGTCATCTGCATAGGGTAAGACATTACGACGAGAATCAGAACAAGACTCTCAATCTAGACATCACACCTAAGAAAAATCTTATACCGATCGCTACATTATTTTTACGCTTAAATTAACTGCATTAACAACGATTTGATTTCGCATCACAGTATGGCCGCACGAAATTCGCCTTATTCCCACGTGACACAAATTATATTTTTAAATATATCCAACAAATCTCCCAGACCTACTCCGTCTTGTGCGGCTGATTTTAAGCCTTTTGCATCCAAAAAACTAACAGTTAGTTTTAAAATACAATTTTACAAACTTTGGAGCTATAATTATTTGATTTTTCTGTTTGAAAAAAAAAAAAAGCATTCAAAAGTTTAAAAAAGAATATTTTAGAAAAAAAAAAGATACAAAAATTTTTCGACAATATTTCGAAAGCAAAAAACTTTAACTTAACAAAGAATATTTTCCCATGTTTTCGCCGAAATTATTTTTCGGTTGGAAAGATTTTCTTGGGGAAAAGAGAAGCCTATTCAATTGACATATGGGAGCTATCAATGAGCTCAATGGATTTGAGGTATATCTGAAATACAATTTGTATGATATGGGACTCAAACAATAGAAATACCACTTTTCTTTCTCTACGAATGAAAAATTTCTGAACCGGAAACATTTATTGGGTACGAAGTATGTGCTATGTAGCTCTTCTCGGGGCGCTAAACGCATAATATATAAAATGCGCAGATCGTGGGCGGATGGCTTGCTTGAGTTGTGTTATTTTCTCTGCCAAACTAACGCAAGAACCTCTCCTCATACCGTACTCACAAAAGTACAAATTTGGGTCAAAAAACAAAAATCTAAAAAAAAAATCTAGGGCTCATCGTACTTGAAGGAATTCTGAAATAATGTCTCCAAACCAAAGGGCGAATCTCTCAAACTTACGCGATTTAAATCCTAATAAGTAAACATTAAAACGCATGAACCGATTCTCAAATTAGTTCTTGGTCCAGAGATAATTCATAATCTTGCTCTGACTACGTCATTAACTTAAATAAAACATTGTTTTCAGTTTCAACCATTACATCGGCCCCTTAGAAGTTCTTTGGATAAGTCTTGATCTCGTTCTTTTCTTCACATGATTATATCGGCATATTTGATACGAAGTCGTCAGGAAACAAAACACAAATCCAATAAACCGTGACGCTGGCCACTGGGAGGTCAGTTATGTGTATCTCCTGAGTTGTGAGGTTGATAGAAGTCCCAAACATACAACGATCAAGGAAGCCGCGGTCGAAGAAACTCCGTTACCGGTACCTGCAAATAAGACGTAGATTGCAGTCAGCGGTTTATACGCGACAATTATAAAAGCATGCAAATTTAAAGCTGATCAAACGCACCGGTATAAAAGCAAGCAGCGGAAACCTTCTTCGTGCTAAAAAAGCTTCAAAGCAGAGCAAAGCAGTGCAAGATGTTTTCAAGGTGAAAAGGAAGGAAATGAAAACGCCGAAATTAAGAAGGGTCCATTCACATTACAGACCCACTTAGGACGCCGAGGATCGCGAACCATTTCCACTGGAATTTTTGAGATCGCGAACGTTTCTCATACGGTTTCGGAGCGGATACTCATAGGCATCTTTCGTTGGGAACAGCCTTAAAAATATTTGAAATACTCGAAAACACGCGCGGAAACATGGAATGGTTACGTTCTCAAATGTTCCCAGTGATTTGTTGGTAGAACGTCAAGTGAACGTTGCTGGCGAAGGTTTACGCATGACTCAAACGAAAACACGATGTTAGGTTAGGTTACCTCGCTTGGGTTAACTTCAATAAAGTTCTTTACCACGCCTCATCATGTTACTTGGGAGGTTGTATGGTTTATGGCTCCGCTGTGCCCATGCGACTGAAAGATGCAATAAGTCAAGACTATTTCTGATAACGATGATTTTTTGCATGTGCGTTAAGATGCATATCAAAGCCGGTCATTGCGTCATGCGCGGGAACTAGCTGATTGAGCGGCAAATGAATTTAATTGGCCCGACAAAAATGGATGCTTAGTAATATTTCTGTGAATACCGATTAATTAACCAAAGAGGGCAACGTCTAAAGGTTCGGGACTTTGCTGGCTTTGATTTTTACTGGGGGAGCAATTAACTTCATCATGCAGCCTTTTAACGAGTAAGTGACCAGGTTCTTGGAAAATCTAATGAGAAACTCTAGACCGGCAAACGAACGTCTACTAGACGTCCAAACTTCAAGTCCTAGAAAACAATCCGCAGTTCACAGACATTCGTTGGTAATCTAGCCTACGATAGTCTTGATCATCTGGCAGACTAGTCGAAGTAAGCCTTGCCTAAACTGACATGACTTATAGTATGGTATCCAACAGCTTTACTGGGCCTTTTCAATAGATGTTGACCGATTGATATTTTTTTTTTGTAGTGGGCTATTATGAAAAAGTTGCTTCAGGTGAGGGTTAACTTAAGCTGAGTCATTTTAGAGCTTGGTTAACTCCTAGCGAACAAGACAAGTCAGGGAAAGTTTAACTCGGCACATTGCTCTCGACGCTGAACTACCCACGAGTAAACTGTAAAGGCCAACGGGAAAAGAATATGTTAAATAGGCTGTACAAGGAATTCTGCTGAGGCTGCGTAAAATGGTTTGTTTGGTGAGCCAATATTCTACTTGTGTGCTAACTACGGCTACTGTGCTGGACGTTCAACTGAAAGAAACCCTTAAGGAGTGACGTCACCAAGGAACAAAGAGATTACATTAATTTCAGGGGTTTACCAACTCGCGATCGTTCTAGCACAAGGATAATATTGGTCAAGAGACCAACATTACACCAATTTTACTTTACGAGACCTTCTCGGACTGATTTTAGAGCGCCTGCCAGTCAACCACCCGCAACCAGCACAACGCCCGAGTAGTGCTTGTGACCTACCTTGATATTTTCGCTCAAGTCAGTAAACGTATATTATCATCGAATAAATATTTTTACTGGTAACTCAGACTACACTGTAAATATTAAAGGTTGCATTTTCCCTGTTAAATTCCTTCTTTCGTCTTCAAGCCGAGCAGAGCGAGGCAAACGGCATCCATCATGCCAGACATTACCTACCCGTCAAGAAGTTTTTATCTTGAACTTCAGTTTCAAAAATTACCAAAGATATAGTACATTATAGTATGACAAAAGAACCGTTTGCAATGCTCATTACTTCCTGTTTTTTTTCCAAATCCTAGAAGTTGTCATTAATTAAGACTCATACTCAGTATTCATAGTATTCATATTTCATACTTCTAATTTGCCCTCCGCGCCTCCGGTATACGGTACAAGAAGAACGCAAACAAACTTCCGGATTTTTCGTTGAAAATATGGAGGTTTTGGGGCTCTGATTTAAGGTTTTCTCCAATTTTTTTCGGGGTTATCCTGTTTTATTTCTTTTTTTTTGGGTCTCTAACGGTCCATGGTTGTTGACTGGCGTATTGCGATTCCCTGACAGGAACTAAAGGACGTCTACCACATCTACACATGCACTGTACTAGGTCCACTACTGATTGTGAGTCGATCAAGACGGGTGAGGTGCAGCTCTCTGTCTCAACGACTAAAGCGACAGAATTAGAGTGCTGAACACCGATGCTGCGAGAAGAGACTACAAAGCGAAAATTTGTGCGACAACCATAATTAGACATCAAGATCTAGATAACCAAGCAACATCTAAACTACTTCTGACAAATCGTTAATAATAGTATCTGTTGCTAGTAAAATTAGTGTGTTAGTAATTAAGTCAGAAAGGTCTGATTTCCGCTTTCGTAACAACAACCAACCTTTAAACGAAAAAAAAAGAAGAAAATTGTCTGCCTAACAATGTTACGAGTGTTACGAGTGTTCCAATATTGGATTTTAGAGCCTGATACCTGTATATTTCATCTCATTTTGAATCCCTGAAAGGGCATCACAATCCAACATTTTTTTTGCTATTTTATTTTAATTCACTCAATAATATTACCCTCAACTCTAAGAATGTTATGAAGAGCAATTTTTTCCGGCGAGGAATTTTTAGGGATTAAAATAATTAAGGGATAATTCTGTGCTCAAGGACACTTAAGCATTAATACACGCTTTTAAAGGAAGAGGCAAAATATTTTCCACAATCAGCCCCCCCCCCCCGCGTTGCCATTCAGAACCAGACATATCCAACCTTCAAGTTATTCTCTGAGATAACCATTTAAGATCTAACACCCACCCAGAACACATAAAATAATGATTCGGTTGTTTCTAATAGATCATTTAGGCGCAATTCATTGCAATGGATAAGAAAAAAAAGACCAGTAAAAGCGCTTCATTTGTTCATGTTACCGGTACTTTAAAGCCCGAGCGGTACTACTCTCATGGTGAAAGGTAAACAAAACGCTGTGATTAACAACTGAATTAAAATACGAAGTGACTATTCACACGCTTCCCCATTCATAAGGTTGGTTTCCGTGCGTTCAAGTCGCCTCCCATTTAAAATGCATAAGTTGGTTTCCGTGCGTTCAAGTATCCCTTGCATTAACATAGGCGTGCGAATAGAACTGACCATTAAAATAACATGAACGGTCTGAGATTTTCATATAGGGAGTGTCTATTTGGCCCGACTGCCCCATATAAAATGTATTTGGGTTGAGTTCCGTGCGTTCAAGTCACCTCCCATTTAAAATGCATATGGTTAGTTACGTGCGTTGAAGTCTCCCCATACTGATTGCATGTCGGGTCAATAGCAACACCCTTTCCAATATCGCGCCGAAATCATCTTTAAGTATACTTGAAGTATCCCTCCAGAAAATAGAGTGCAAGAAGCGGTTTCTAAAAGTGTGAAGCTGTTAGTAAGAGCCATCTAAGATAAAACTATCTATTGGTGACGTCACTCCGAAAGGCGGGCGTATAGGCACCTCCTGCAGTACGTTGTTGATTGGTGGGGGCTGCGGCGGGGGCCGCCATGGGAGCGGTGGAGCGCGCTTGCTGGGAGGGCGAGGCACTTGTGGGTGAGCTGGGGCGAGAGGGCGAGGCTCGGGTGGATGAGCTGGAACCAGCGGCCGTAGCGGCAGCTGCCGTGGGCGCAGCTGTGGACGCAGCTGTGGGTGCCGTCGAGGGCGCCGCGCTCGCAGCTGCGGGGGGCGCCGCCGCGGGGGGCGCCGGCGCGGGCGCCGATTCAGCCGCAACACCTGCAGGCTCACCTATGCATCGCGTTTTGTCGTCCGAAGGTTGGCTGCCTTGGGCGCAGCCACAGGCGCCGCTGTTGCAGACCATCCCCGCGACGCAGTCCGAAGGACCTGAGCACGGCTCGCCTAGACCTGGGAATACCAGCGTTGCCAACTGTGAGGATGAAAATTATGCTACCGCCCCAACGTGCAATGCATGTTAGAGTTCATAAGCGCTTAAACCAGCGTGTACCCCCAAATGCCAGATCGATCCATTTTCGCGAGGCATATCAAGGACCCATACTTTAAACGTAAACAGTAAATTCCAAAGGTGGCTTTTAAACCTCTTGTGTTTCACCTTTCGTCACTAACCGTGTATTCAGTGAAGTGGAATTCCTTGAATCCTAGGATTCCACTCATCCGCACTTTCAGCCGTTCCGTATCCAAGAGCGCTTTTCGAGAAGGCGCCGACATGTGAGGCGTACAGATTAAGAATAATCTATGGAGGCGTAGCCACTAACCGTTTGTTTTGGTTTTGGGAAGACCCTCCCCTCAACGACTTAGGAGACTTTTTATTTGTGCAAGTTTTGTGGATTTTTTAGCGGTTCGCAGCGTTAATTGTGTGACAACGCCGCACTTGTCGGCGCCTTCTCGAAAAGTGCTCTGAGCCACGGAACGGAGCAACAATGGAGCGAGTCTCAACGCACCAAACCTAGGTTGAACTTACATACGCGAGTGTAAGTCGTTTATCTTGACAATATTGAAAGATTAAACCAGGGTGGAACACAAGAGATAGAAAATGACACCTTTCTTCGCTGTGTGATAGAGATGGAAGAAATCACCAAATGCATGCAAAGTCACGCCCCCAAAAAAGCCACACCTAGCTTGGAAATCACCCTGCCTTGCTAGACTAAGAATTTCTATTACAGTCAGCGGAAAATCGCTGGTACTGAGTAAAGTCGTGATCAAAATTCCTGTCGCCTTCTATTTGGGCTTTTACATGTACCGTATGCAGATCAGGTCTTTTTGGTCACTAGTGTACATTTTTAGAGGGATACTACAAAATAAGAGTTTAAGGCGATAAAAGGCCAAATACAGGAAAGAATATTATTTTTCTTGAGCCAAACACGTTTGACTCGCCGCAAATTTTATTTTCTTAGACCATTTTTTTTTCTTGCGTCAAGACATTTTTTCTTAGGTCGATGTTATTCCCATTTTCAAGAATGTTTGGACTTAAATGGTAAACAGCGATTTCATCTTGGTCAAAACTACGCTCTCGTGGATTCCTTTCTATTTGAAGACAAAAATCCACTGAAGGAAACTTGTTCACCGAATGAATTAATGATCTCAGCTGGGTAGGACAACCATATTTTGTTCCGAGACCCACCTTTTGAGGTGTTGGTTGGTTTTCGATTCATTTTTTTGAATAATTTAGCACCAAAGAGGAAAACAGTGTTGGAGCACGCCATCTATTAGTTCCAACCAAATCTAAAAGATACCTCGGCGTAACTAAACCAAAGTTTGCCCAGTCAATAGGTGGAAAGGCATTTTAAAAATACACACCAATAACTCCTTCCTAAGAGTTCAATTACGATAAGCTTCTCTGACTCTACGAAAGGTTGGCGCCTTGTTTTGAGACGACACTAGACCTTTAAAAAGGCTGACAAATAGATTTGTTGTATCTTGCCTGGTTGTATTGTATGCGTTCACTAAAATAATAATAGAAGTAGATTTTGCGAATTGTGTCCGGGCAATACTTGAAAAATACCTATTTTGAAAACGAACTATTTATTCACCCTGCGGTCCATCCGAGGTCCGAAAATCCGCTAAGCACATCTCAGCGGCTAAAAAATTGACACCTACGAACCGGATCTACTCAAAATCCGTTAAGAATTTAAGCAAATCCGGTAATAATTTAAATGGATCCGGTAATATTTTATCGGAACCGGTACGTAGGTGTCAGTTTTGTAGCCGCTGTGATGGGCTTAGGGGATTTTTTGGACCTGGGATTTAAAAAACCTTCGAGCTTTTTTACGTGCGTTGAAGTCTCCAACATATGATTGCGTTCGTTCCATTTGCCGTGCGTTGAAGTCTCTCGATGCAAATGCATGTCGGGTCAACATCAACACCCATTAAAAAAAAGGGCGAAAAAAATGCTGAAAATTTCTCAAAAAGTCACTGTTCTAATTTGATTGACTTCTTGCTGTAGGCTTAAGACCACAGATTTGCTTAAAATACATAAATTACGTAGAAATATTCGTCGTTGAAGAATATTTGAACCGAGGAAAGCGTTCTGCGATGAGATGGGTTAAAAAGGAATATATCCTATGATGTACCTCTTCCAAGATGGCTTACCTTTTGGTGCGGCGCAAGAGCCCCCCGATTCGATTGTGCCTATTTTACAAACGCACATTCTGTTGCTGCAGTACGCAGAATCCGATAACTTCCCTATGCATTGGATATCTTCTACGCAGATGTCTCTCAGCTTGGCAGCCTCTGCAATACACAAAAAAATAAGTTTAAACGCGACGAGCTTCTAAGAAGAAACCTGGCTTTAAACCCGCTCTAGAGGATTGAACTTCCTTTCCACCGGTATTGAACAAAGGCTACACCATACTATAGCATCATAAAAAAAGAAAGAAAAAACATTCTCTCTCCAATTACACTTTGGTCAGGTTCCCCCCCCACCCCTCCTCTTTCAATACTGCAACCGAGGTCCTACAACATTATTACATCCGACTATTGTTGGGAGACTTTGACGCTCTACATGTCAGACTTTTTCGCCTTCCCTCAGACCAAACTTCTCACCTCGCAAAACTCTAAAAACAATTAACCGAACAGATTATTCGCTCGCATGTTTAGATACAACTCCATCGCTACAGTCGCATTCATATTTTGCTAAATCACAAGGAATAAACCAGTATCGAGACGAACTTTCGATGTATTCACTCATTTAAGTATTCGATAGTCTATTAAGACCGATAATCGATCATAAGAAAAAATAGAGGAGAAACGTAAGGTTGTATACAACCTTAACAGCTGAGAGAGACGTGCGGCGGCGAGCAAAACGCAGAATTTTGGGCAGGACAGGGAAAGTTATATTTATTACTTCTAGAAGCTGTGAGTCGCCGTTTTGAATTATCGTGGAGATATCAACACCGAAATTCAACAAACAGAGGAGACTGAAAATAAGCAGAACCAAATTTTTATAGGGTTGACTCTCCGTGTTAATTTGGAGCAGTGTTTTACCTTTCAAGCAACGATCTTGTGCCGGGTTGATAACGAAGCCTTCCTTGCACTCACAGGTTCCATCTACACACTTCGCATCTTGCTGGTCGCATTGGAGGGACGAAGTGCAGTTTTGGAGGAGTCCTGCAAGAGGAAAGTCAAATGAGAAAAGAGAAATCGCAAGCGCAAACAGGGGGGCGCAATCGCCAGCAGCAATGATTTGCACCCACGCATCGGGTCAAGCAAAACAACGTTTGCATTCGGAGCGGCGCCGTGCACTTAATAAACCCAGAGTTAGCTGAAACCAACCACCTGAAAGAGTAACAATTTAGCCGAAGAGGTTAGGTGCTATGTGCATACAGAAGTCTTCTCCGTGCTTGCATGCGCGTTCTGAAAGTGCTTGGTTCATGCAGGGAATTCTATAGTTGGTCTCCAGTGCAGTGTTACATGATTTTCCAGCTGAGAAGGCCTTAAAAACGGTCGTCCATTAAATAAGTCGATTAAAAAGAGAAAGGTCACCTTAAGTCGAACCTTGTCGTTCGCAGGAACGGTAGGAAAGGGTCGGAAAGGGTCATAACTGGTCGACGTATTTGATGGACGAGTCCTGATTGACGGAAATTCCTATAGGCGAAAGAGAGGGAGGAGACAAAGAATTAGGAGACCCATATGATCCGTGGATGAAGCCTACCAATAGCCGTTCAGAAGATCAGGTGGTTCTCGTTTTGTGAGAGCATCTGACCTCAGAGGAGATTAATGGATCTTTCCATAGGTCCGTTTGAGTATTTTTTTTTTAAAAAAAAAGCTCGTGTTTGGTTAAGATTGACGGGCTAAACACATGTAGTGATTTCTTTGCGTTGGTTGGCAGCAGCGCATGGAGAGAAGAGGAGGGGGGGTTACATTGTCAGCGAAGGACCTCCTCTTTCACTCCCACAGCTCCTAAAAGACCCCGTGCGTAAGAGAGTCTAGTCAGGTACGAAGCGACACTAAAAACCAAGTTCTCCTACCAACTTTGGGCATTTCTGTCGACTTTGGAGCATCAGCAGGTTGGTCACCCTGCATTGAATCTTTGTCAACATTTGGCTGGTGAGTTGTGTACCCCCTCGGACTATCTACGGGGCCAACATTTGAAGAAGCAGCCGCCTTCGTCTCTTCGTGGTTGGGAGGCGGAGTAGTCGCCATTGTTGTTGGCGGGCTAGTCGTCGTTTCCGGTTGCTGACTTAAAGAGGACGGACTTTCCGATTCCATTTGGTTGGATTGAGCATCTGGCTCTTGCGCAGTCTCAGGCATTTCGCCAGAAGACTTGTCTAGCTGCGTTGGCTCAGCTGTTGACTTTTCTGGGGTTTTAGTTGATGGCTCCTGTCTCGGATATCCTTCAGCCATATTGTTAGGTGTAGTGACGTCATCACCGCCAGAGTCTGCCGACATTTGGTGTTCAAGTCGATTCGTGTGCATAGAAAACCGTGACAAATTGCAACTCTCGGAAAGTTATGTACAACTGCTTGACAGGGATCCTATTTCGCGACATGACAACGAACAGAATAACAATAATATAATAAAATCAACGTACCGCTCGGTTCTGCCAATCGTGATCCACAAAGCAGCAAAAAACAAGAAAAAATCAGGAAATTCTTAAAAGCAACAATAGTACACTGACAAGTGAGTGATAAACCATCAGTGCCAAAGGTACTGCTTCCTCTGATTTTTTCAAACCTTGATAACATGGAAACGAAAAGCGATACAACAAAAGAGCACGAAATGAATTCGATAGATATTTGCTCTAACTACCGAATGGACATAATGCTTTTATGTCGTACCTTTCCCCCTTTTCAAGTAAGACAGATTTGAAATGTATTAGAGAGAGCATCCTTTTCCAACTGATAGTAACACTTATACCGTACAGTACAACCCCACAGTTTGTAAGCCTAAAAATTTTGCAAAAAGCAGTATAAAAATAAAAATTGAAATTTTTTTTTCGATACTTTAATCCAATGCAATATGCCCTTTTTTCGGGTAAATTTTAGTAAGGCATGAGAAACAATGAAAACAGCAGCCAACTTATTTCCGACCAACCTTTTGCGCGGTAAATTTAAAAGGCTGATTTTTTTTTCTTTCGTGTTCTACTTTTCGTCACAGTCCGAGCGGAGCGATATCGGAGAGACGCACAGGACACTTGGCATAGCCTAAGCTAACCTAACCTTAAGGTCACCAAGCCTAATGCCGCTTACGGCGGGAACAGTCTGCTTCTAAGAAATGACATCAGGCTTAGCGACAGGGAAGTTTAATGGTTGCGAAGCAAGTCAAAGAGGTACGTAACCTAACCCAGAATAACCTAACCTAGATTAACCTGCTGACGTTGTTGGCGATTGTAAATACCCGCGGTTATCATTCTATGGAAAGAAAAAATAAACGGGCGTGGAACACAAGAGGAAGAAAATATGGAACCGCTTTAAAGTAAGGTGGTCATGACTAGATCGATTTATTAATTTTCTCAGTGATAATGCGATGGTAAATTGCGTCTTCGAGAAAAATTGATCCGGCTCTAATAAGACAACAAACATTCCAACCGCTTTCCTTAGAATAAATTCGACATTGACATTTCGAAGTAAGATGCAGTACTGTACGTTTTCGTTCGTTCTAGTTGGTTAATAATATATTGCACGCTAAAAATACACCATCAAAAGGTGGAAGTAGCTGTTAAAATAGTCTCGATAGTGAAACAAAAGCGCTACTTTTTCAAAGAGACTGTACAATGCCAGCAGCCTATATAAAGTAAACGGCTGTATCTCAACTATACTCAAGAAGCTTTACGTGAAATCTCGGTATTGCGTCAACAGTGGTAAGTGTAATATTGCACGCTTAATAAACGTTTAAGCTCAGCAGAGGCAACCTGTAGCTACATGAATAGCTTTTCTAACTAAATTAATCGTTATTCTCGCTAAATTTTTACACAAGATAGCGAATTTTCTGACTGGCGCGTATTCATCTATACGATTTTGTATAGTCACTTTTTAGTTATTTCATGTCAAGAACCTAAAAGAGGATATTTTGAGCACCGAATCATGTTTACATGGCCTGGCCTATCCAAACGAAAAAGAATAAATCAATCAAAACAAACTATCCGAAAAAAGAAAAACTTAATTCCATCCAAGAAACCAAAAGAAAGCCAACCTAACCTAAGTTAATTTACCCTATTACCTAACCTAGCTTTACCAAACCAAGGTAAATCTAACATAGGTTATAACCAAACCTAGGTTAACGTAACCAAGGTTAACCTAACCTAGGTTAACCAAACCTAGGTTAACCCAACCTAGGTTAACCTAACCTAGGTTAACCTAACCAACGTTTACCTAACCGAAGTTGATCAAAGGGATTTGGAATCGACCAGATTCCATGTGCTCTGATCTCTTACACTAAAACTGATAAATATCGAGCGACTTTTATCTTTTCACCCCTTTTGAGGCATCATTCTTACAGCGTACTGACCTCTTTTTCTTAAGCAGGTTCCACTCTCATAGACGTGGTTGTAGAGGCACCGGCACTTTCCCTCCACGCAGTCAACTTTGTCTAAGGTGGAATTAAGGGATTGTACACACACATCCTTCTGCTGACACGGTATGTTCTCCATGGCCGCTGAAAGAGATAACGAAACGATGAGTCAAATTTTATTAAGATATAATTACAGATGGGCTGTAATGCGGAGAACGCACGGCTGAGACCCACTTTCGAAACCTCCACCGAATAGTACGCGAGGTGTGGGATTAAAATCGTTAAAAAACAGCAAAGAACACACAGTCGATCGTAATGCGTTTATTCCCAGTGTGGAGTCTCACTCAAAAGTACCTTCTCTGGCCTCAGAGTTGCGCGTCAACCCTCCGATGGCGAGCCAAGCGGTACCTAACTTAACCTAACCAGAATTTCAATATCAGGATTAACGACACACAGATTGGATTGTCACAATTGTTAACCCGTAACAGCCCAAAGTATTTGAAGAAAAATTTAGCTTAAGAGAAATTCGAAGGACTTTTCCTATTAACTTACGCAGTTAAGCTATTGGGAAATGCCTGAATTGTTAAATTTCAGGTTTCCAGAGGGTTGATATTTTTTTTTTATTGTGACAATACTGAGCTAAAAAGATCCTCAAAAATATTTCTTTTTTCTGTTCCCAAACAGCATCGCTAGGCGATATTGGATTAAGCCGCGTATAGGTTACGCGAGCTTAGGTTAATTCATGTTGAGAGCCTTGCTATGCAATCGCTCTGCTTGTCTCCAAGCCTGATGCCGCTTACTTCTCAGAAACAAGCTGTTGCCGCCGAGATGTATAGGCAATGTTGGGCTTAGTGATCGCTAGGTTAAGATTACTAACGTTGCATGCTTAGTGGCTCGCTATGCAATCTCTCCGTTTAGCTTGGCAGGGAAAATGGAGATAAAGGGGTGTGCAACTTTTCAAATTCATAGCGCGCATGGTGAGAAACGTCTGTATCCATACTGTAATTTTTTAAGGCAGCATTTTCAACCTTTTAGTTTAAATTTGGTGCTACCCTCCGTCGTCAAGCCGAGCGGAGCGATAGCGAAGCGAGGCACAAGGCACCTAACCTAACTTAACCTAG
>Ga0058701_10002893_pt1 | contig 13326 bp, 6 predicted proteins | sample AgamicOrMae_FD_97039 | JGI IMG/M metagenome (GOLD analysis project Ga0058701, IMG submission 97039) | Agave microbial communities from Guanajuato, Mexico - Or.Ma.e | ecosystem: Host-associated > Plants > Phyllosphere > Phylloplane/Leaf | place: Guanajuato, Mexico | collected 2012-06-04
AGCCTAACTTAACCTAACTTGACCTAACCTATACGAACTTTGGCGTTTCCGACTTTTCTCGTTTGGCGGTTACGGACTGGCGCTTGCGGCGTTGGCGCTTATGGTTTTTGGCGCTATCGAATGCCCCCCGTGAGCTATTAGCTTTCCATTGCAGGCAAAGAAGAAAAACTCGTCTCCGTGAAAAAGTAGAGGCATGTTAAGGTAGCTTGGCAGGTAAAAAAGTTCGTGCATGTTTGAGTAAACGGTGCGGCAAAAGTGGATTTCATTTTGCCGCGTTACTCTGAAGGTTGCCCTGAGGTATACCATCTTGTGTGGATCCACCTGGAGTGCATGCTGGGAACACCATGTAAAAATTTCAAAAGGCGCCCCTCCACTTCGTAAGCTCCTCGCACAAATTTGTGCGTGAGATGGAACACGTCTACGACAGATATACATCTTCAACGTGTCTGCTCTTGAACCATCTCAACCGAAAAAGGCTCCTTAAGATTGACATTAAGGATGTTTGAACTGCACAAGAATGGCCAAGAAACTTATTCGTGTATTCGCACAGAAAATTGTTGGCTCCGCGAATAAGTCGTGGTATAAGATGATTTCATAGTGTATAGGTAAGTAAGTTTTTCGTCCGTGTACTCTAATTCGGAGACTTAACCCACAAACAGCCCAAAGTAATAGAAGTGAAATTTAGCTTAAGAGAATTTCGACGGGTTTTTCCTATTAAATTACGCAATTTTAAGCTTTGGAAAGTGCCTAAATTAATAAATTTAAGGTTTTCAGAGGGGTGATATTTTTTAAATTATAACGATACTGAACTAAAAAGATCCTCTAAAATATTTTTTTCTGTTTCCGAACGGCATCGTTAAGCGGTAGTGTGTTAAGTTCACGGTTACAATGCATCCGGTGAACAAGCAACAACTCAGCCCGGGTTAGGTACGATAAGTGGAGGAGGGTGGAAAATTTAGAAGTTCCTTTTCGGAGAAAGTGTTCGTCGATAATCGGGCGATTCCGTCACCCCTCGGGAGCGTTCGTTCGCCCACCTCAATTCGCCTCCACACTAATCCGGAGTCTTGCGAGCTTCTCAAACTGATCCTTTTCAGCCTCGCCGACACCTAATTGAGGAATCCTTCTCGGCTGAAAGCATCTCCGGCTTCTAGACCTCACCCTCAACCCTTCCGGTAAAACTTTTGTTCAACTTTGCTCTTTGACCCCCGTGACTTGAACCACTCCTACCAAGTCTACAATCTCAGCCCTTATTTCCTCAGTTATGAATTTTTTCCTTCGTCGAAACTTTCGCTCGGTCAGCCTGCCCCACAACTTTTTTTTTTTCGAGTTTCGTTAACGGTTCAATATTCGATACAAAACGTCAGCTGAGGGCAGTCAACTTTCCCCTCAACATATTTACTGCGTGGTGGTCTGTAATCAATCGCGTGCGAGAAGTTCCGCAAAAGAGGGATATCGTAGAATTCGTCAATACATGACAAGTTTGAGAGATTAGCCGTACTCTTACTTCTAAAATTCTCTACAATGTACCTTCCACCTTTTTTTTAGGTTTAATCTAGGTTGACTTACACTTGATGAAACTTATTCAACTTACCTCAGTTAAGGTCAACCTAGTACGAGTCAACCTTGTTTCCGGTAACCTAGGTTACGTTAAACTCGGTCACGTTAACCTTAGTCATGTTAAAGTGGGTTACGTTAACCTACGTTAACCTAGGTTACGTTGAACTGCGTAAACATAGGTTAGGTTAACCTAGGTTACTTTAGCCTACGTTAACTTAGGTTACGTTGGCATACGTTCGCCTAGCCTACGTTAATATCGGTTAAAGTATCCAGGGTTAAATTACGTCAGGTTAAACTAAGTTAGATGAAACTAGATTAGGTTAACTTTGGTTAGGTGATTGCATTCTAAATATGAATCAGAAAGAGTCTCTGAGATTCAGTGAAAATTCACTGAATCTGAATCTCACAGATTTAAATTTACAGTGAGGTGCTTCGCTTCGCTATTACTGACTGAAAGGGGGTCACAAAATTTGGATAAGTCAACCCATCATATAACAGTGTCCCTGCCCTTGGTCCTTGAACCTGTCAAAGACTCCATGTGCGTTCCAGAACGTGGCGGGCGGATAGAGTGTGTCAAGCGGGAAACTTGACTTGCGCTAACGAGTTAATTGCTCTTTGATGTCGAGTGTCTCGGCGCTGACGAGCGCAGAATCGGTTCATCCGAAATCTGCCTCCTGAAATCGGAATAACAACGGCCTCCACGCGCTCCTTTCCCTCCTGAATCTGGGCGCCTCAGCGCGCCTAACCGAGGAAGCGCCTTTCCATGTTACCAGCATTATTTCCTACATAAACCTAATTGGTCCGAAGAAGTGCAGAAACATCCCCTGAGGGTGACATGTCGTGTCTCTAACAGACTCTCCTGAGATTTGTTTGTCAACAATGTCATTTTTCACGACATTCCTACTTTAAGACATTGCGTTACTTTTGTGTTCCACCCAGGTTTAAAACCTGAAACACGGCGACATTCATTCGTATACTCTAAATTTGAATCAGTGAGTCTTTGAGATTCAGTGAATTTTTACTAAATCTCAGAGCCTTCAACCATCTCAGACCCACCGACTCAAATTAAGAGTGAAATCAACCTATTTTAGGTGTCCTGTGCCTCGCTGCGTTTGTTAATTCTAACACCGCTACCTACTCAAAGGCAGGTTTGAAAATCCCTATGCAAGAAAGACACACCATTTACAAGAGCGAAACTCACTTCACTCTAAATTTGAATCAGTGAGATGTGTCTATAACATTCGATGAAACTTTACAGAACTTCAGTCAATACAGCAACACCGAGTTTTTCCAGAGGTGCCATGTTGACTGAAATTAAGTGAATTTTCACTGAATATCGGACACCCTCACTGATTTTTAGAGTGTCATCAGTAAAAAAAATAGTAAATGAATGACTGGAAACGTTCAGGCTACCGCTGAGGCGTAGGACAAATAGACCTGGGAACTTAAAGACACCATTTAGGCTCCTCGCTGTCCTCCAAAAATCAACAAAGTAGTTTTCTTTAAGGAAAAAAATCCACAGTAATAAAAAAAGAAAACTTTTTGAGCTCTCCAGAGTGTTTTATATTTCATCACCGGATGGGCTTTCCCTCCATTCAATGGACTCTTCCCAGAAACTTCCTTTTAATCTTTCCGTCTTCTCTCCACCTGTATCCGCGAACAATCTTCCGCGAGCTCAAGCAAGTCTTTTTATGTTAACTAAGATCAAATGCTTGCAAAGCAATTTTGCGCCAGGAATCGGGGAAAAGTTTGAGCTGCTGAATTCAGAGGATACGCTTTAAAAAATTACGTCAAAATTCCAAAATATATTAAAAAACGTGAGCTTTACATACAGTATAAAAATCAGTGCTCAGTTAATCAAGAAATTGCAATTTAGCAGAAATTGCTGAATAATGCTAATTTCGAAAATGGGTCGCTGTCAAAAGCGCCAAAAACCACAAGCGCCAACGCCGCGAGCGCCAATCCGTAACCGCCAAACGAGAAAAGTCGCAAACGCCAAAGGTCTTAACCGCAATACTAACCTTACAAAACCTAACATAACTTAGCCTAACCTAACTTAACTTGACCTAACCTATATGAACTTTGGCGTTTGCGACTTTTCTCGATTGGCGGTTACGGACTGGCGCTTGCGGCGTTGGCGCTTATAGTTTTTGGTGCTATTGAAAGCCCCCCTTCGTAAATCATTTCGTGGGCGTCAGCTTAGAAGTTGAATTTCCCGCTCATCACTCTTCAGGAGGAATTTCCGCTTAAAACAGGGAACCAATTTCCAAACACAAAAAAGGCAATAAACAGACGACATTTACAGGCGGCTCTGGGTTAGATGTATTGGCGCGGCGGATCCAAGTAGCCCCAATTGTCAATGGAATTGGGCTGACTTGCGAGCCGAGAGGGGCTGAGCGGGGCCTAGCCGGGCCAAGCCGAGCCAAGCGGCGGGCGGCTTGAAAAAGGGCCGTGCGGCGGCCTTCAACTAGCGGCATCGGCGGAGCCAGCGATCGATGGAACCGTCGTTTGGCCCACTGCGCTCCGACGGAAAAACAACGCAAGTCAAAACCACGATTACTGGGTCAACGTTCGGCAGGATGCGTCGTTGGCCCAAGCGAGCCTAAATGGAGCACATCCCGTACTACAACTGAGGCGTCGTTTCTCAAAGATATACCAAAATTTTAAAAAAGTGTCATTAGTAGTTAGGGCTATGAGAGAGCGGGGCCACTCTTAAGCTAACAGCCTAGGGTTATTTTTCAAAATAACCCTAGGCTAAGCTAGGTTAGGTTGCAAAATAAACCTAGGCTAAGTTAGGTTAGGTTGCAAAGTAACCCTAGGCTAAGTTAGGTTAGGTTAGGTTGCAAAGTAACCCTAGGCTAAGTTAGGTTAGGTTAGGTTGCAAAGTAACCCTAGGCTAAGTTAGGTTAGGTTGCAAAGTAACCCTAGGCTAAGTTAGGTTAGGTTGCAAAATAACCCTAGGCTAAGTTAGCTTAAGAGAGGCCCCGCTCTCTCATAGCCCTAACTACTGTCATTTTTCTTTTCTTACGTACGCTCAGCGGAGCAAAGCACACGGTACACAACTGAACCTGACGGTCACCACGGGTAACTTTTCAACCGACCGATTAAACCCTTGGATCGCTTTGCTTGCAAGCGATTCCAAACGTCCCTATCATTCTAGGTTATCTGGACTTGTCGATGAATTATTTGAGGTTGGATTCGAAAAAAAAATCTCGGTCTGGCAACCCTGTTAGGCCGCGCTACATGGCGTGACTGACGTGGCATGGCACCTTTGTAATATGTCGTAAAACATTCCACCTTCCTCGTGAGCCCTCGCTCTTCTTTATGCGTTTCCGCGGGAACGCACTGGTTATGGATGAAGATTTTTCTTGACTTTATCTTCGAAACCGACTGGGGACAGAGCTGTATTCATGCTTTCCGATATCGTTGAGGAGCAGGAGTAGTCGTCTGGATGGCATTGTCCGTTGGAGTGGAGGGGAGGCTGTTCTGATTGGTCGATGTGCATTTGGAGTGGAGGGGAGGCTAGTTCGGATTGGTTAGATGTGCATTTGGAATTTGGAGAGGGAGAAACGCCTTGAGCAGGAGTAGCCGTCAGGATGGCATTGTCCGTTGGAGTGGAGGGGAGGCTGGCTCTGATTGGTCAATGTGCATTTGGGGTGGAGGGGAGGCCGGTTCGGATTGGTTAGATGTGCATTAGGAGAGGGGGAAACGCCTAACAGAGTGGGACTAGCTGTCAAGTTAACATGACACAGCGTCTGGTCACATCTGTAATCTTTTGATGAGGGCGATTTTCCGCGCTGTTAAACATTGATGTAAATGCAATAGACTGATGAACAATGTTACACCAGGGCATAACGCGTCGGCGACCCCGCACGAAAGAAAAAGGGGCGATGGAACACTCTCGGCCCGGGAGCTTAATATTGTCGCGCAGCTGTGACGCTTGCTGGCTTTTGATTTATGGGAGAAAATTAACGCGGCCGAACAAACGACAGTCTGCCGCTTTCGAATCGACAACAATAAGTAGTTTTAGACAACAAAATGAGAGAAACGCGTTTAAGAGAATCTCCCGGCTGGAATACAGATCCCCGCGTGCGATTAATGAACTAACTTCAAGGGGCAGTAGACTACCAGGCAGCGCTTTTGCATTCAATGTTCCATCTGAATTTCAGAACCTGGAATTCGAAGGCACCTTGAGTAATAACCAATTGGGTTCACAGGAATGTCACAAGAACTTATATGTGACATTTCCTGACTTTTAGTCGAAAAAGGAAATTATTCTGATTTTGCAAGCATTTTCCCTGACTTCCCCTGACTTTCCTGACTTTGCAGCCATTTTCCCTGACTTTGCTGACCGACTTTTTTTAATGACTTTTTCCTGACTTTCATGACTTTCCTGACCTGCGACATCCCTGGTTCAGGTATCATATTTTTCGATGTTTATAATGAGCAGACTTTATCAGGAGCTCTGGAATGACAAAACTTAAAGTTCCAGTTATGTAAATTATTTTTTGGGTTGAGTTATGAAGGACAAGATTAGGTAAAACCAAGTTCAAATGTTTAATAAGGTAAGGTTCATTTCAGGAAGGTAAAGATGAGAAAGGTTAGGTCAGTTTGTAAACTTAAGTTGGGTCATGTTTCGTGAGATCAGGTAAATATCGGTTAGGGACAGTTAAGTTAGGTTAAGTTAAGGAGGTGAGCTTGAAACCTTAAAGCTGCAATAAAATCCCGGACTTAATAGTTGCCTTAACAGTTACCCTTACTTGTTCATAAGAGCGATATTTTCATTCACCACGAAAAATTGTTGGATTTGACGGATTGAGACAGATCTACACAATTCTGAATCTGCAATGTTCGTGTCCCATTCACTATGAGAGATACAATTTAAATATAAATTTATTAATAAGGGCACCTAAAAAATGAAAGTTTCCTTTTAAGCTTCACACTTTTTTTGGCTAATCTCACGGAAAGGTTTCCCTAAAACTTTCTTTTTTAAAAAATCGCGTTGCCAAAAAAGAAATAGACTAACGAAGGTGCTCCGAGGAAAAGACGGGAGAGGGGAGACTTTCAGGACTTAATTAACTTCGTTACTGCGAAGTGACTTATCTGCTATCTTGAAAAACTTGTCCCCAGCCTTTTCAATACGCGCTTTTTGTTCACTCACCTGAAACAAAAAGAAAGTTCTGTTAATATACAAGAGAATAGCTCGGCGCTTCGGGTGTCTAAGTCTTTTTTAAACGTTGCTAAACAACAATTCACACAAGCTCACCCAAAAAAAAGAGGATAAAAAGTAAGAATTGATGCGCATTTAACGGCACGATTCTCTTCGTCTAAGTCTTTTTTAAACGTTGCTAAAGTTCACATAAGCTCAAAAAGAAAAAAAAAAACTAGGATAAAATTTAAGAATTAATGCGCATTTAACGGCACGATTCTGTTCGTAAGGATCAACTGGATCGGGGAGGCGGAGAGCTAATGTCTGGCTGGGAGCCCGAGACCTTCTGGCTGGCTTCTGGCTGGCCGCCAGTCGAAACCTACAACAGAAGCCTGGGCTCGGCTCTCGCCGGCTCCTGTTCGGCTTGGATCGGCTGAGCTCGCCCGACTGGCTGAGTAGTTTCGTTAATGTATTGGCTAAAAATACCGCAGGCACAGTGCGATCTTTCCTTTGGTACCTTTTTGACAGTAGACGATACCGCAGACAACATCGGTGTTTGGGACACGCGGAGCGGGCAGATACTCCTCACAAAGTATCCGACTCCACTAAGTCGATTAAGCCTGCCCCGACTTATTTTTGCTCTAGCAGCACTTGTCAACATTCTATTTAAAGCAGAGACAGTCTCTGATATTCAGTGAAAATTCACAGGATTTCAGTGAATATAGCACCACTGAAAAAATTCAGTGGTGATATATTGACTGAGATTTAGTGAATTTTCGCTGAATCTCAGAGACTCAGCGACGAGTTCCTAAAAATAGTAACCTAACACCGACGGCAAAGAGGCACTATAAAACCAGATTTGAAACGAGATCATTCTGAGACTATTGGTACACAGAGAATGCTGTGCAGTAAAAATGCGAGAACAGCTGAAGAAGGGTCAATTACAGCTGCAGGTGCTGAAAGGAGACGCCCTCTTTTGCACTGCTTGTTCAAAGCATCGTCAAGACGATTCTGAAATCATGACACGAAATGGAGCCGATTGGTCGTCGTCGCTTCAAAAGCCTTTTCAAGACGGTACGGAAAACATCAAAGAAACTGCCAATAAGCGGAAAGTAGTTCCAGTAAAGAAAATAACCAGGTTTCAACGTGCGTCGTTAAATATCGTTAAGGCCGTTATGTTTAGATGAATGGAAACTGTAAGATAGCTTACATGTCTAGGAGCTACACGGTAAAAAGAGAATCTTAAATTCAGATGCAACAAAAGTAAAATCATTGAACTGAAAAGAATTTCAGCCCTATTATTAACTAAATTTCAGACATCGGTTTTACTTTTCATGAAGTGCCTATTTAAAAATGCAGTGAATATTTGGACTGAAATTTTTTCACGCCGATGATTTGACTTTTGTTGCAACTGAATTTAAGATTCTCATTTTGCAGTGTACTTGAATAACATATTTAGGAAATAGCTAGGTACGGTTCATGACTAGAAACCTTACTTGAATTACGTACTTGTTTTTGCAGTGCACCGGTAAGTATTTAGATAAGGCTCCTCAAACGGAGTCGCCGCAAAGCACTGAGCACTTACTGTAACCGAAGATAACCTAACCGAGGTTACAGTAATTTCACCTACACGGTCAAAGTACAACGAAAGGTTCAAACAGGGTGGTAAGGTGAAAACCCAAGTTTCGAAAATGAGCAGGGTGGAAATAAGGTGGAAACCCAAGCTTCGAAAATGAACAGCGTGGAAATAAGGTAGAAAATCCAAGTTTGGGAAATGAACAGGGTAGAAATAAGGTGGAAACCCAAGCTTTGAAAATGTACAGGGTGGAAATAAGGTGGAAAATCCAAGTTTGGGAAATGAACAGGGTGGAAATAAGGAATAAAACCAAAGTTCGAAAATGTACAGGGTGGAAATAAGGTGGAAACCCAAGCATCGAAAATTTACAGGGTGGAAATAAGGTGTAAAATCCAAGTTTGGGAAATGAACAGGGTGGAAATAAGGAGTAAAAACCAAAGTTCGGAAATGTACAGGGTGGAAATAAGGTGGAAACCCAGGCTTTGAAAACGTACAGGGTGGAAATAAGGAGTAAAACAAAGTTTAAAAATGTACAGGGTGGAAATAAGGTAGAAACAAAAGCTCCGAAAATGTACAAGGTGGAAATAAGATAAAAAATCCAAGTTTGGGTCATGAACAGGGTGGAAATAAGGTGTAAAACAAAAATTCGAAAATGTGCAGGGTGGAAATAACGTGGAAAACCAAGCTTCGAAAATGTACAGGGTGGAAATAAGGTGGAAAACGCAAGCTTCTGTAAATGTGGTACAACGCGCTCACTCTTCAATATCAAATTGCTACCTTCACAACCTCCGAAACCGACGGTCCTTCCTTATTAATAGAATGTCCACAGGCTCAAAACCATCAGAAAAACGTCAATATTCATCGAAGCACGAAGCGCGAATATTCCCCCCACTTTTTTCCACCTGGAATATATGCATTGTTTAACGGAGGGCGGCATACCAGGCCCCCAGAGTGTTCCCCTCCATGAACTCAGACTTGCACTTAGGAACGCCCCCCCCTGGCGCAAGGGGGCCCCTTGCTGATTCTACAGTTTCTCCCCATAAGTGGCGGCAGCGAAGTCGCTATGACATCTATCGGCCGCAGAGATCGCGTGGTAAATACTGAGTTGTCAGCAAGAGTCGTGGAGAAGTGTGTTTATACTGGCCAATCACGCTTTGAATTTCAAATCTAATTCTCGGATTTTCTACCCCTTTTGTCGCTTGTCACCACGCCGAGCGGAGAGAAACCTGAGACACACACACCATAACCTAACTTAACCTATCTGACCTCATTAAAATAAAGCCAGTTTTGGGAAACTTTTATACGAAGGAAGTTAGCCTATTTCTTTACAGTGGGCCCATAACCTGTTTTGGGTATGAAAAAGGGATGTAAGTTGTTCTTTGGCGATCAGATTAACCTCAGAATAACCAAGCTAGACCTAAAAAAAAACGCGATTCAAACCAACAGAGTACTACTCCTACCTTCTCACAAAATACCATCCATAGAAAAAAAGAAAAAAAAAGAAACGATGAATAGTTCCACGTTTTTCTACGACGGAAAAAAGGACGATTAGCTACTTTACGCGGTATGACCAGAGCGTTATCCGGGCGTAGAATCGGCGGGATACTACCCGCATAGCTTCCATGTACACTGGTTGCCTACCTCGAGCAGGTGCGTTAAACCTCGCGTGCCCGCAAGAAAATCCTTTCCCAATTTAAGGCAAGAGTGCTTCCGAGGATAGAGTCGCCAGCTCTGATTCAGATCCTTAACTCGTTAATGACCCAAAAATATCCCCAAAACTGAATTATCGGGAAATTTTGTTATGGAATTTTGCAAAAAAAAAAAGTCAGTTAAAATTGATTATTTTTTTCCCTGAGAGGATGACAGGCGATTCCTCTTGTTTAATCAACGCAATGATTTCATTTTATTCCGTTATCATTATTTGTTTCTAAAATATATAGCGGGTTGAAAACAGTCCGGTGAGACTGTACGGGTTACATGTTATTCGTTTTTTTTAGGAGATCCGGACAGATAATGTAGCTAGATTTTGCGAGTTTGGTCAACTACATCCGTGTTAGTCGAACTCGAGAATTATCATCAGATATAAACCCATCATGTATTGTATTTTATAGATCCCTCTTGAGCAGAGCAATCCACTGAGGGGTTATTTCACTGTATTATCTCGCACGACCAACTCGTTACCGTCATGCAACACTCGGTCAGTTGCAGGTGCAGACCGAAAACTGCGTCAGTTGACGGAGGGGCTCCAAAGAACGGTCAATTAAGAATCAAGCTATTTTTTTACTGTCTAACAATGTGGGTATTTTTGCTAACTGCGATTTTCAAAACTTAATTTCATTGCGTTTTTCAAAAGCTATTAGGTTACACTAGGTTAACCCATACTAGCTCAAAGAATTTGGAGTGAAACTTAGCTTAAGATAAATTGGAAGGATTTTTTTTTTCATTGAAATACGGAATTTCAAGCTCTGGAAAATGCCTAAATTATTAAATTTCAGGTTTCCAGAGGGACGATAATTTTTGAATTGTTAAAATACTAAACTAAAAAATCCTCTTTTTTTTTCCGATCGGCATCGCTGGGCGGTAATGGGTTAGGTTCCCATTGGTTCCATTTGGCTGACTTGCATTGAATTTTAGGTTATCGAAACCATCAGAAAATGCAATTCTTTTCCGACAACTCATTGCAATTGCAAACACACAAAATGACGAAAGAATTTGCGGCGTTTGTGCGAATCAACGGATTAATTCAAACAGAGCATTCTGAGCAGTTATTGAATTGGCCGTAGAGTTAGTTGCAGCGGGGTGATCGTTGAGATAACAGTTTCCGGTCTCTATCATGGCTCCGGAAACCAATCAGAAAGCGGGAATCTCAGCGCGTTCAGCTGATGTTGCAATCCTGCGGAAAGTTTCCTCGTGCAATTTGAGATCTACGTTGGTCACTGCTGCGGGTCTGCCAATGACAAGGCATTACTTTAGCTGAGATTACTGTGGGCGCCTCATGATTATGCAACATAACGAGCTTCATTTCCATCGGAGTCTATGCTTAACTATTGTTCTAAACACTTTCATCGAATTGGCGAGGGGTGGGACACCCCCCCCCCGGTCCGAGGGGCGAAGAATGCGGTGCGGGTTCGTCCTTAGAGATTGCCCCCCGAGCGAAAGGGGGCCAGCCCTGAAAGGTGAAAGGGGGCGGGTGGGAGCCTCTACCCCACCATCGCCACACCAGCGAGTATTGACCTCAGACTGCAGTGCGGACGATCGGAGGCCGACGCCGCCCGAACCCCCACGGAAATGGCCGAACGGGGCGCGACCGATAATTTCAGCAGCGCAGTCGCCTACCCCGACAGCACCGGCCGGCGCAGCCCGCTTACAACACTGCCGACGAGTTTTCCCTCGACAGGGGCGGTGAATTTCGATTCGTTTATAAGGTACGCCAGCTTCCGAGTCGCGAATAGACCAAATACAGACTAAATCGTATATATTTGTTAGAACCAACCAGAAAATCGTATACTTCCATTTTCTGTTATGGAACACCGCAGATAAAACTTCGAGTAGAACACGGAAAAAAATGGTTTTGTTACAGTAACAAAATTAGGGACAACAAATAAATTTTTTGTTGCTGTAACCAAAAATTTTGCTGCAGCAACCAAACGTTTTGTTGATATAACTAAACATTTTGTTGTTGTAACAAAATATTTTTTTATCCCTATTTTAACAAATGATTTTGTTGGAATAACAAAACCTTTTATACCGCGAGGAAGAAAATTCCATGAATCTCTCCTGATACATCATATTACACCTGAGGGAACTCTGATTTTAACTCTAAAAACACAATTAGAAGTACTTGTTTTCCGATAAAATTTACCGGAGAAGATTCTCTACAATCTAGGGATCATTTTACCATAAAACTTATAACTTCATATTCACCGGTTTAAGCTTCCAGGTATTTTATTTTTCATTAAATATTTTCTAAAAAAAGTCCCATAAAAAGAAATGTGAGCACATCCTCCCTATTCTTAAGGCCCTTCTCCGAAAAGAGGCGGGTTTAACGAGCAGAGTTAATATTAGGTCATCGCACTGAATTCCCATAAATTTGAAAAGGCAAAAGTCATGGGAGATGTCACCCTGATAACGTGTGCGAACCGAACGGTACATTCCTGTAAAACCCGCGTAACGAGCAAACTTTTCATTATTTCAATTTTTAGTTAAATTTATTTGGAAACACTAAATTTTCAACTTTTAGAGTAAACCTTTTGTGATCTACATTTCGTCGCCAAACTGAGCAGACAAACATTTGAACGGGAGCACAAGGCACTTACCCTAACCTAGGATAACCTAACCTCACGGTCGCCATGCCGGATGATGCTAATTTCTCGGCGACAGTTACAAAACAAGCGGCATCAAGCTTGGCTGAGCGCGGGGCGGTACCGGAGCGAGGCAACAAGCACCTTACCTAGCAACAACTTCATCTGCTCTTCGTTTAAAGTCGACCACAAAAGGTCGAAAATGCGTGATTAGATTTATGCTTTGCCTAGCTAAATAATTGCTGAGCAAGGTCGGACCTAACAGGCAGACGGCAAGGTTTTCTGAGGCCCGTCAGTAAAATGCACGTTGGCCAGACAGGTTTATAGCTTTTTGATTGATTAAAGGCCCGCTGCAGACTTGGACGTGCTTACGAATTGGGCAAGGTCAGGAGAGGGAAAAACAAAGGCACAAGAAAAAGAGAGATGGAGTGCGTTGAGCAAACACCTCTCAGGAACGGATGCATTGACGCTAAGGGACGGATTCACATCGGTGATTAAAACTACCCACGGTCGAGGTAGTCTTATTCCACCTTAGGGAGTATATCTAGTTTCTAGGAAATATCTCTCGGTAGCCGAAAATAAACACATACGGTGAGACATTTTTAATGAAAGAAAATTGCTCAAAATATCAGAAAGAGATAATTCTGACCCCAGAACATTTTTTTTGCAAAGGTACGAAAACTTAAAAAAAAATGGAATTTTATTGTACTCCACACGAAAAGAAACACAACCCCTGTTTCAGG
>Ga0058701_10002894_pt1 | contig 13324 bp, 7 predicted proteins | sample AgamicOrMae_FD_97039 | JGI IMG/M metagenome (GOLD analysis project Ga0058701, IMG submission 97039) | Agave microbial communities from Guanajuato, Mexico - Or.Ma.e | ecosystem: Host-associated > Plants > Phyllosphere > Phylloplane/Leaf | place: Guanajuato, Mexico | collected 2012-06-04
CGACTCTGAATGGCTCTAAAATTAGTCTGAGGGGTCTTCTGTCGAATGTAGCAGGTTTCATCGAAATTAAAGATTTCGGCCTTGGATCGTTCCCTTGTCAGCCTTGCGTAAACGAGGACTTTCATCTATTTCAAAGTATTATCCAAAGAAATATAAAGCCAGATGTGATTTTGGCAAATGTACATTTTGTTCTCTCATTGCCTTCGCTCAAATCGGCTATGTCTAGAGAACTCATTTCTTGTACTTTCGATTGCAGATTAATCGAATTCGAGAAGGTGTACAGACATGAAAAGGCGTTCTTAAGGTTTCGTGGAATACCTTCGGAGTTTGTTGACATAATTGGTGAGCTAGTTTGGGCTCCTTACAACGCAGTACCCCGATATTATCGTGTGTCCTACCGAAAAGATGATACAGGCTTCTATGTGAAAGTTCGGAGACGTCATCAGTGCGTTTTCGAAGAAAATCCCATGACCGTCAAATGTAATAGAGTTGATGATTACATCCCCTGTGAACCTGTTGGACTGAATCATGATCATCCGAAATCTTTGCCCGTCGGTTTGGAAGCATCTTTAATCGGCTGATGTCAAATCCGACGAGAAATTGTTATTTTATAACTCCCATTGTAGTTTAATAAAGTTTTGTTTTTCTTTATATTTTTGACTTGTCGAAAGCAAAACTGGGATTATACCTGTAGTTTTTCGTAATGAGCATGTGACCGATTTTGTCTAAGACCCAGGTCTTCAATTTTCCTTTGCAAGGTATAACTGGTGTCCCCTTTCTTCTCGAAAAACTATGCGTAAAAGTGTCCTCATACATTGTCATATTTCGAGGACTTTTGAAAATGTATTCCTCCGAAGTATGGAGCCGCCCATGAATTATGTTTCGCTTGCTATGGTGACGGCATGGGTCGAAGCGCAACACGCTGGGAAATGTAGGATGGGAGGTAAACAGTCGTGACCTGCTCAATGTTTCGCTTTTGAATAATTTTCAGAAAAAAATATGAGTCATCATAATGAGAATTCACTAAAATTAAATTGTGGGATTACCCTATTTATAAGACGTGTTTTTCTTTCGGCATTGTTTTAAAAAGAGTTCTCGAGTATTACTGCTTCAAGGTCACCTTTTCTAAAGGAAAATTGTTATTTGTTTGATCATGCAAAGACAAGCCATTTACCTTCCTTACGTTAATTACTTTCACAAAAAAATACAAGACGTTACGTCACAATAAAGGTAGTGGTGTCTCATATTAGCGTTACATCGTGTGACGTGGAAGCTGGGGAGTCAAAAAGTGGACTATTGAGCGTGGCCAAATTAATATTAAGTCCCTAATGAAGCAGTTTGTTTTCTTTGAATAAAGTAAAGGTTTATAATCATGCAGTGTGCTTCTGGCTACATCTCGTGAATTTGATAGGTGGCATTTTTGAACCGCTTTGTTTCATTTTTGTGAAAACGCCGAGCCGGCCGACAGGCATACGAAACCTAACTTAACCTAGGTTAATCGAACCGACCAGTCGCTAAGCCATATGACTTACAGTTTGAAGACAGTTAACTGTCGCCGAGAAGTAAGCGGTATTAGGCTAAACGAAACGAATTTACAAGGCGTTTCCGAGTGGAGCGTTGCACCAGGCTCTTAGAATAACCTACGCGGTTGTATGTCGTTAACCCGATCATGCCGAAGTATGAACAAGGGTTGATCAACAAAAATGACAAGTCTAATCTTTAAAACTGAGAATGCACGACTTTGCAGTTTCACGTTTTCAAAAGTCTAGTCCCACTTCTGAGAACAACCCTCTTTTATTCATCAGGTGTCAAAATGAATTAATTAAACCGGCTGGCTATTTCACATCATAAAAATATCCTTACGATCCGGTTTTTATTGGTACGTCAAAAAGTCATCATCAAAAGTCAGATGATGCCGCCGAGTTCTACTTTGCCTGTCGTTGGAACTTCAGCGACGCCATTTTGAAATATTCTGGCACCGGAGCAGTGCTCTTCAGAAACGACATGTTACGTTGCGACCTTCACAGATCTCGGCGAGAACATCTTGGCGAGACAGATCATCCGGCAAGGTTATTTTCCAAGATCGGACCGCTTTGGGATTGGTTTCCTCCTCAGTTGCAATTTCACTTCTGTCGCGACGAGATCACGATTACATAGCATTTCTGCATCTTGGCGAAGTTAGCCTATAAAGGCTTCGTTGGAAGTTCCAATGGACAAAACAAAATGGCCACTGAACTTACTGGTAAGTATCGCTGTATTAATTACTGTACGCTAGCAAATAGTCTACGCTGTTTTAAGTGTTACCGACACTACAAACAAATTCTGAGAGTTGTATGTTATGGTTTACTTGTACACCTTGTTAAGTATGAAGGAAAGCAAGTATTTCTTACTTGAAACTAACTAAAGTAATTTTTACTGATATTGATAAATCTATTGCTAGCTATATTGATGCGAATTACCCCTTGATCTTTCTCGTTTAATGTCGCTATTGATAGGTTTACGAGATACCTAACAGGATTCATACACCTTCATACCCAAATCAAATACAGATGCTCGATGGCCTTGTAGTAAAAAAAAATAAAAAAAATCATTTGTGAAATTTTCTCAAAAGCAACGCAGTGCTCAGTGTCATTATCCGATAGCCTATCGCATGATTCCCTATAGGGTACTCAGGGTCATACGTTAAATTTCATGGACATATCACAGATTCTGACAGCCTGTTTTGAGGTACAACTTTTCTTCGAATGCCCTAGGAAGATGTTAAATGGCTGTAGCTTGCAGCTTAACTATCCTAGCTAACTTTGTATATTTGCAGAAATATTTCATGACGGCATCTAACTCAAAATTGCGTACAAATATGCGAATTAATAGACGTTAGTTTTGCTTTGCGGAACTGGTTCTAACTAGTATTTTAAATTTCTTTCTGCTCTAAAAATAAATTTGCAAATGGAAAGTTTTGAGACACAATATGCGTCTGATTCTATCACGAATAGATTATTTCATCCATGGTTCACATACTTGTTAGTACTGTCAACATTTTTTTAACGTGTATAAAAATGTTTATGATAAATATTGAAACTACCTTATATTGTTAGGTACCGGTACTGAAACTCTCCAGTCTTTAGATGCAACCGCCATTTAAAAGTTTCTGTTGGACCGAAGCCAAGAAAAACAACTTTGCGACCAGTTCAGACTGGACAGGTAGCGCCATCCTAACTAAAGCATCCCGTGACATGAAAACTTATCTTCTTGGAACTTCTCTATCAGTTGACAAAATCGTCATTTTTAATCCAATATTGTGTCGAGAATAAAACCAGACATCTAAAATTAAATATTTTTGCACGCAATTTAGGGCTGTCCAAAATAATTTAGAAGATAGCGTCTCCGTTACTGCCATGGTTTTTATTTATAATTATAGATATTGGGCCTTTTTTCAGGTGGCATCAATCCTTCTGTCCGTTTCGGTCCGAGGACTTAATTTTGATTACGATGAAATGCCGCTCAATTCTACCATCGCGGCAAACACCACCAATGCTACACAAAATGTCACCTCCAATGCTACCCGAAATGACACCTACCCAGAAATAGCCAAGCGGCTGAACTGCTCAAAATTAGTATTAGGTCACAGAGGTGTCAAAGTAGAGGAGGTTCGATCAGACACAGTATTCAAGGTGATAAAAATTCAAAGAGTTCCAGCAAGCACGTCCAAGCCAGATAAACCTAAACAAGCCACTTCAACTACAACGGAGGATCCGTCTGCGGAGAAAAAACTCACTTTTCCGCCTGAGATTTTCGAAGATAATTTCTCAGGGGCTGTGCCTGTCCCTCCAGGGAAGTCCGATCTTTTCGGTGTATCAGAAGATGACCCTGATCCCATAGCGGCCTTACTCGCAGGGGACGCTCAAGAAGATCAAGACCCGATTGCCGCCTTGCTTGGCCAACAATCAACAACCCCGACAACCAAACAGCAACCGCGGAAATTGGCGAGCGGACCTGGTCAAAATCAGGTCAAATCAACAACTGCCAATGAGCAAGTGAAGAATGTGAAAAATGAAACTGCCAAAACTGATGATAGTGCCGTCATGAAGAACTCTACGAAAACTCATAAACATGGAGGCACTAACTCGACGGTGAAGCATGAATGTGACTACGCTTTCGATGACGACGGCAATGTTGTCTATTGGTATGAGGTGAGTGACCTTTCAGTTTCGATTTCAATAAGAGCATTGTAAAGTAATGATCAGACTTATGACGTCATCTCTGTGTATTCCATAGGGAGGGTTTCTCTACGAAATTCTGGAAAAAATGTTATGTTGTAGAAAAGAGTGGACTCTTCAGAGACTGCAGTTATGAACTCACGAAGGGTTCAACAGAAATGTTACGCTCCGAAATTTTCAAGTTTGGAGTTGTTTATAGTGCGGACATTAGCCCCATCAGATTGCAAAAAAAGTTATTATATTGATTAATATGTTTCCTGGAAGGGCAATAGACTGTTTTTTTCCATAAAATGATAAACGTCCAGTTCTTTGTAGGGGAATGTTCTTTAACTGTTTTTCACCTTAAGATTCCGCCTTGTTTCGTTGTAAAACCAGGCTTGCCATAAGGGCGAGCTGAATACGCATCAAAATTTTCAGCTTTCTGCCTTTGTCGCTAAAAATATGTTTGGTTGGGTGTGGTTTCATTAAGCTAGATCATTCTTTCGACGCTAGACTAAACTTGCCGAAGTCGCCACATGACAGATGCTAACTGAAAGTTCAGATATTTACAAGCCATCATCTTCCTTTTTAGGTTATCTCCCAAAATGGAGGAGTGCCGGGAGCGGTAAACGCAACACGGCTGAAACCAAAGAAGGCGAAAGTGTTAGAGCCATGTCACAGACCAGTCACCAATACTACACCACATTTGCAAGACCTCTTGTACGATTACGAGTGAGTACACAAAGAAGAACGCTCTCCGCTACAAGTCTCCCTTCTATGAACATAGGCGTGCGAATAGAACTAACCTCTATTTTATCTCTTGCAGATTAATCGAGTACGAAAAGGTGTACCGGCGTGAAATGGCGTTCCAGAGGTTCGCGGGAACACCTTCTGAATTTGTAGATATCATCGGGCAGCTCGTTTGGCTTCCCCCGGGATTCGAGCACCGCTACTTCCGCCTATATTACCGCAAAGATGATACAGGATTTTATGTCAGCATTCGCAAACGCCAGAAATGCGTATTTGAAAAGAAGCCTTTGTCGGTCAGCTGTACGCTGGTTGAGGATTTCGCGCCGTGTGCAAACAACACCACTCTAAGATCGTTGTCACCCGGTCTGCAGGCTTCATTAATCGGTTGAAATAAAAAATTGTCACCTATTTTTTTACTTGGCTTTTTTTTTACTACAAGGTCTACCGCCTCGACGGCTCGGTGGACGCGATGCTCCACGTTAGGCTGAAATCATGAGAGTAACTCTCACGCTGAAATGACTATGTCAACGCTTCCTGTGTCGGACTAATTAGCCGCACTCATCACTGCCGACGTATGAAAAATTCTCCTTCGCGTCTGTCTCAACCCGTCGGACGGTTAAAAAAGCTGCCGCTGTGAATGTCGCGTTAATTCTTGTGACTGTAAAGGAAGATCTTTATTTTGCTTTTCTCTATTTTATGGGCCAAATCACAGTCATTTTAGTTGGCTTGTAGCCTCAGCATCACCCTAAAACATGCGGCGAAATCTGACCAAAATTGAAGCATACCGTTCCAGATTTCTTTGTATTTTCCTCGGTGACCCATACTTTTTTCCTTCACCGTTTTAATCAAAGTTGATCTGCCTATTTTTGATTTTTATTTTATTAATTTTCTTAAGAAGAAAGTTGACTACCTTCGTCTTAAAACAAAGGAAGTTTTTAAATGAAGCCTTGATTTCGAGCCGCCCATAGAGCACGCACATTTTTAAAAGTTTCCTTATTTTAAAGAAAATATCGGTTACCCATATTTTTAAAAGAGTTTCAGATGCATCATCGTGTCGTAAGAAAAATCAAGAAATCGCTTTTGTTAATTTCTCTTTACATGATCTTCCGCAACGGAGTTAAACTTAAAGATTTTGCGCGATTGATTTCAAGCAGTAAAGCAGTCTCATCTGTATGCCCATTTCAAACAGTAAACAAGTTAAATAAAGCTCACATGTACTTTTTTTCATCGAAATGCGTCGAAAAATTGTTCAAAGGGCATTTTGCGCATCTTTAAATGATTTTTTTTACATCGAAATGCGTCGAGAAGGGTTCAAAATGCATCTTAGACAACTTAAAAGGGTTCCGAATTTTAGCGTATTTCGCCTAGAGTCCTAGAGGAGGGGGAGCGGTGACCACGGGTTTGGTACAGGCTGTCTTAGGGAACGAGTGATTCAGAGGTGGTCCAATGGTATAACGCTATGCATTCACGATCCTTTTGCTGTACTCTGTAATTTATAAGGTGGAATTTTCCACCTTTTGGTTTCCAATGTCAATCAAAAAGTTTAGCGGACCGACAGGCACACGGCACGTAACCTAACCTGACTTAGCTCTCAGGTTAATCGAACGTATGGTGACCGAGCTTGAGGACACTTACGTTTTGACAGTTGTTATTGCCTCCGATAAGTTGGCGTGAGACGGCGATGAGCGATGTAAAGACATGGAGTTTTCAACCGGAGCGATGCACCAATCTCTTAAAGTAACCTACGCGGCTGTATGGCGTTCATTCCCTTAATTTTATAAAAAGTTAAACAACGGTGAATCACAAACGTGGCAAGATTCTTCATTTAAAACTGAAAGTGCACGGCCTTGCAGTTCCTATTTAAAAGTAGCAACCCCACTTCTAAGAATAACCTTGTTTTAATCATGCGTAGTCAAAATTTAATTAGGCGTCTAGCAACATTTCTCACCATAAAAATATCCTTATGCGATTTGGTTTTTATGGGTTCATCAAAAAGTCTTAATTGCCCCTAAGTCAGATGATGCCGCCAGCTGTTCAAGGCAGCGAGTTCTACTTGCCTGTCGTTGGAACATCGGCGAACTCATTGAGAAATATTCTGGCACTGGAGTTTAAACATGTTACGATTCGACCTTCACAGAACTCTGTGAGAACATTGTGGCGATAGAGATTACCTGGCAAGGTTATTTTCCGAGATTGGGCCACTTTGCGATAGGTTTCCTCCTCAGTTGCAATTACACTTCTGTCGCGTCGAGAGCACGATTTCGTATAGCATTCCTGCATCAAAGCGAAGTTAGCCTGTAAAGGCTTCGCTTGAAGTTCCAATGGACAAGACAGCATGGCCAGTGCGTTTATTGGTAAGTATTTCCCTTATAAGTACAAATACTTAGTTGAAGATGTTACCTACACTGCAAATAGATGCGGTATGAGAACTTTGTTTTGGATGGTTGTACACCTTGTTTTGGGTGATGGTAAGCAGGTATCTTAGTAAGTTTTACAGATAAACGTCTCAATATTCGAATTTTTGGTTGAAATTTTTCGTTTGATGTCGCTGTTATTGTCGATAGGTTTTCAGGATTTTGTAAGTGGATTTCTTGTTGTACACATTTTACCTTCATACCCAAATTAAGTATTCTATGGCGCCACCCTAAAAAAAAAAAAAACGTATAATTTTTTATGAGTGATCTTTTTTGTCTCCATGCCTAATACAAGAGAGACTTGAACGCACGGAAACCAACGTGATGCATTTTAAATGAGAGGTGACTTGAACGCACGGAAACCAACCTTATATATTTTAAATGGGGCAGTGTGTAAATAGTCACTTCGAAATTTAATCATTATTTACATAGGAATAATTATACAGGGATGACGAACGGATGGCAATGGATTTTGAGAACATTCCAATTGATAAAAGTTTAAGAAAGATTAAAGTCTAAGGGACAAGAGATGTGCATAGTAACTATTATCAGAAACTAATTTTTAGGGTGAATATCGCATTACAAAGGTTGCAAAGTATAGGTAATGTGGATAAAAAAAATTGACATTGAGGCCATATATTTTTTCAGGTTGTATCGGTTTTGCTGTCCGTTTCGGTCCGAGGGATTGATTTTGATTACGATGAAATGTCGTTCAATTCTACCACCACAGCAAACACCCGCAATGCTACCCGAGACGACACCTACCCAGACATAGCCAAGCGGCTGAACTGCTCCAAATTGGTATTGAGCCACAGAGGAGTCAAATTAGAGGAGGTTCGATCAGACACGATTTTCAAGGAAATAAAAATTCAGAGAGTTCCAGCAAGCCGCCGCAAACCGGATAAATCTAAAGAAATAGCCACTTCAACTACAACAGAGGAACCCTCTTCTTCGGACGAAAAATACACTTTACCGCCCGGAATCTTCGACGATAGTTTCTCAGGGGGTGTACCCGTTTCTTCAGGGCAGTCCGATATTTTCGGCTCATCAGAGGAAGAACCTGATCCATTAGCGGCCTTACTCGCAGGAGACGCGCAAGAAGATCAAGACCCAATAGCTGCCTTGCTTGGCCAACAAACAACCCCTGCGTCCAAACAGCAACCGCGGAAATTGGAGAGCAAACCTGTCCAAAATCAGGTTAAATTGACAACTGCCAATAGGCAGGAAAATAGTGCAAAAAATGAAACTTCCACCAAACCTGATGATATTCTCACCATGGAGAACTCTACGAAAATTCATAAATATGGGGACACTTACTCGACGGTGAAGCATGAGTGTGATTACGCTTTCGATAGCGACGGTACTGTCGTCTATTGGTATGAGGTGAGTGGCCTTTCAGTTTGCCTCAATATCACTTCGGTAAATGGACGACTTGCGCGAGTTTTTCCGGTTGGAACATGGCGTTCAACCGGAAATATAGCCCTCTCATCCCCCTCGCCAGTCTCTCTGTCGGCTCCATTCGGCCCCACTCGATTCCTTTCGGCTCCGCTCGACCTGATCCGACCGGGCTCGGATTCCAACCGGAAACGGCGTCCGTCCGTTGGAGGTCCGTATCCAGGAGCGTCAAAAAAACTCGCGCAAGTTGTCCATTGCCGTGCAGTACGGTGGGCTTGGTTCCCTGAAGCTGGGTTATTTTGACGCTAGTTTAAGCTCACCTATATTGTAATATTACCTAGGCGGACTACAAGTTATTGTTGGATATCGGCAAATATGAGTATGTTCGTCTTTTTTAGGTTATCTCGCAAAATGGAGGAGTGCCGGGTGCGGTGAACGCAACTCGACTGAAGCCAATGAAGGCGGAAGTGCTGGAGCCGTGCCACAGACCAGTCACCAATACTACTCCACCTTTGCAAGACCTCTTGTATGATTACGAGTGAGTACACAAAGAGGAACGCTCTCCGCTACAAGTTTCCCTTGTGTTAACAAAGGCGTGCGAATAGAACTAACCTTTATTTTTTTCTCCTGCAGGTTAATCGAGTACGAAAAAGTGTACCGGCGTGAAATGGCGTTCCAGAGGTTCGCGGGAACCCCTTCTGAATTCGTGGATATCATCGGGCAGCTCATTTGGCTTCCCCCAGGATTCGAGCGCCGCTACTTCCGCCTGTACTACCGCAAAGATGATACAGGATTTTATGTCAGCATTCGCAAACGCCAGAAATGTGTGTTTGAAAAGGAGCCTTTATCAGTCAGCTGTACAGTGGTTCAGGATTTCGCGCCGTGTGCAAACAGCACCACCCTGAGATCGTTGTCACCCGGTCTGCAGGCTTCATTGATCGGTTGAAATGAAATTCGCACTTATTTGTTTTACTTTAGGACCTTTTTATAATTGATTTGTGGCGGAAGTTTGATACATTTAAGAAAACAATTAAAAAATGCGCAAAAATATGCTGAAATATGTTATCTTATGGCGTTGATTCCGTGGTGGTATAGACCTGAAAAGTAGAGAGGTGCAAGTAAAACTCATGGCCGCTGTGTGTTGAGCCCCATTTCCCCGTAACACATTGGGCTTTTCGTGGCGGCTCCCATGAGGAGTCACCATTCGCGACTCTCTACTATTTAGGGCTCTAGGCAGCGGCAGTTACTGACCCAGACAAGTTAGCGACATCAGATTTGATGACAGTCTCGCCAAGTGGTTACTGACAGTGTTCACATTTTTTAGTTCCGTTGTAGCAGCGCGTTATGAGTTTGCAGGGAAAAGTCTCGCCCAAATAATGCTTGAAGAACATTTCCAGGTAGACTGTCGTAATCAGGTCGAGATACAAGCGGTGTGCAGTATAGTTCTGGCTCCGTGACTTCAGAGTACTCGGAGTACCCAGAGTCAAACCGACAGAATTCGGGTTCTATTCGAACCCAAAACCCAGTGTCATCGAGAGCATACGAGATTTTGTAGACTCTGGCGTCGTTGGCTGTAGACGGTGGTGTCCAAATCAGTGTACCAAACACGTGAAGAAACTCCTTGGAAGTACCCATGAAAGCCATTCGGGCGGTCTCTACTCGATAAACTGTCTTCGAATCGCTCCCTCTAAAACCAAGATATCCACAATAATCTTAGTGTTTTTGTGGCCCTACAATGGGTCATAAAAGTCATGACTCCTGCTTCCATGTATTTCTTATTGTTGCGAGGGTCACGACTTTTGTGGCCCTACAGTGGATCATAAAAGTCATGACCCCTGTTTTCATAAGAAATACATGGTAGCAGGGGTCATGACTTTTGTGGCCCACTGTACGAGCTCTTGAGGGTTTTCCAAAATAACGATGCAGCCAGCTCGATACGCGTACCAAGCGGGTTGCCTACTTATGACTGAAATGCTAAGGATTCAGCCCGCAGTAGGCAACACCCAGGACACTCATGTCGAGCGGGCAGCATCGACATTTCAGGAAATCCTCAGAGGCTCGTAACTCGCGGTCGGTACGTATTGCCTTAAGGTATTATACTTTTAATTAACCTTCTGATTTTTTTTTTCAAAATGCCTGAAGAGGTGCTGTTTCCGGCAGTTTTTCGTGATATTTATAAAAACCGCTAAGACTCCGAGATACAACCTCGTAAGGATTCAAATGCACTTACTCGTAGAAATAGGCATCAGTTATGTTTGCAGGTTCATACGGCAGAGGCCGCCTGCAGGGGTCATTGTAGAGGTTGGATGAGTTCGATTTTTTAATCTTTTTCAAAGTCCCAGGCCTCCCGCCATTATCAAGCATCACCTGTTGATCATACCCAAAGAAACAGAGGAAATGTTTTGGGATGAGTACAAAATCATATCTCATCTATCAAAATATCTTCTGGTTTTCCTCCGATATTAATGATCTCAATTTCTAGACACTCATAAAGAAGATATCGCCGTTTCTATGGTATGTGATTGGATTTCAGACAACGCAGTTTCGCTGATTTTCCCATTCCACTTAAACGGCGAATTATCTGGGTTAGGTTAACTTCAGGATTACCTGGGTTAGCTTCGGTTGGTTTTGGTTTGGTTATGGTTATCAGGTTCGATTGGAGATCACCTGATTGTTTCACATGATTGGTTTCTGTTGGGTGTCGGAAGATAGGGAGGCACGAAAAAAACACCCGAAAATATACATTCGATTTTTTAAAAATTGCAGTTTTTACTAGTGATGGCCTACTTGTTTTGTTTCAAGGGATCTTTACCTGCCACCAATTATACCGTTTTCCTTGAAGGCCGAGAAGGTACGGGTCCGTATTGAGGTCCTGTGACGGAACAACGTCCTCCAAACTCTTTTTCATGGTTACAAGAGCTCCCCCTGTCTGAGGTGCATTGTAAAACCCTAGCTTTGGATAAGAGTTCGTGATATTTGCGCAGTTAATTGCCTGCCTGTCAGTAGGTGTATTGAGAAGTGTCGACGGAACCGCAACTGCAAGGAGAGAGCTGACGAGGAGTATCTGAAAAACAGCATATTTTGCTAGTGCATGTGAAGCGTGTGTAAAGGAAGGTTGAGGTTAGGTTTTTGACCTAAGATCAGGTTGGAATGGGTAACTCACCTTCATGATGTTATTTTGCGCACTATATTAACTTAGTGCTCTGCAATGGAATTGTAGCCGATCTCTGTCAACTAGCATGAGGACTCTTCACCGCTGTTTTGATATCCCAATGCGGTCTTGACAGCGACGCGATGACGGTCTTGCGGCAACTGCCACCCGAATAAGCCGTTGCCAGCATCTTTGACGCACTCTTCCCCACCTACGCCGTTAACTCGCACTTAAATTATAGGATAACAGTAAACCACTGCCGTACTTTTTTATTATTTTTTTCAAGGACGGATGGGTTCTGTCTCATTTCACGCGAAATACAGATTGGCAGTTCATGCGACGGGTCACTGATCATTTGTGGCATGTAGGCCACTGATGGAAACCAGTAACTGATAGGCCTACTTACCAGATCCTTAACCAGTGACATAGGTGCCACTGGCTATCAGTGACGACCAGTCACACAAAAACTCGTAAAGCGTGATCATTGTCCTCAATCGTTCTTGATTCCATTCAATCTGATCCGTTTCCAGGCTTTCCGGAATGTAAATTCATCGCAAGATTGTTCATATGACGCAATTCGGACGAATTCTTTTCAAATAGAACAAAAGTACGATAACTCAACGATTCAAGAACGCCTGATATTTTTCGCATAGGCAACACTCACGGCGTGGGCGTGTTGGTGTTGCCTATTTTCTCTTGTGCAGGGGCTCTACTGCTTGGCAATATGACGGGCGTGGTGACGGGTTTTCCTAGCCCTCATGGAGGATTCTAATAAATGCTGCATAAGCTTACTTTTCGGCGGCATGCCGCAGCATCCAGGCTTCGGCTTGGCGACGCCTGAGCGGAGCCATAGCAGAGCAAGGCATATGATTGTGTTTGTTGAGAATTTTTACGTACCGGCACAACTTCATACGGAATTTATACCTTTCTTAAACCGTTATGGTGTTTTTCTGTGCGGTAGGGATGCGTGATGAGATTAAAAAAAATAATAAAAAATAATAAAATAAAATAAAAAAAAGGGAAGAGGAAAAGGAAAAGAGGGCTCGTAGTTTCTCGATTTGATTGACAAACATACCATTTTCGAAAAAAAAAAGATTTTCTTCACAACTAAGTAATCTTTTTTGGTTCTAAATAAACCCAAACTTGTCTGACGAAGTACCGCGGGTGGCCTATGTTGTCCATCGTTAGGTGGGAGGGGGAGGTCATGACGACCTTGTCGCCATGAGACTAGAACCAGACTAGAACCCAACCCCAAAAAATCCGTCTGTTCGAAATGATTTTCCTGGAAGCGAGTTCCCGGGATTGTTTTTCGTCCCAAATCTGTCACTTATAGAGATGATAGGGAAAGAATGAACCATTGTTCACACTTCATCTATGTTGAACTCCATGGACAGAGTGCCATGAGGGGACTATTTTCC
>Ga0058701_10002895_pt1 | contig 13320 bp, 4 predicted proteins | sample AgamicOrMae_FD_97039 | JGI IMG/M metagenome (GOLD analysis project Ga0058701, IMG submission 97039) | Agave microbial communities from Guanajuato, Mexico - Or.Ma.e | ecosystem: Host-associated > Plants > Phyllosphere > Phylloplane/Leaf | place: Guanajuato, Mexico | collected 2012-06-04
AAACAATTCTTTTTATTTTATCTTAAGCTAAATTTCACTCCAAATACTTTGGGCTGTTATGGGTCAACCTAAACGGTTGCTAAGCCAGATGCCGCTAATTCCTCGGCGGCTACGACTGACGATAAGTAAGTGGCATCGGGCTTGGTGACTGCCGATTCCGGTGGAGGTTCAACGGGGAACAAGTTGCGTCACCTAAACTAGGTTAACCTAACCTAAGCTAACCTACGCGGTTGTATGCCGTTAAAATACTTATGGATTGGCCAATTAAATATTAAACCACGGTGGAACGCAGAACGTGCCACTTAAAAACGTAACGATGTGCATTAAACAGAGTAGACTTGCGTTTAAGTCGCCGAACAACTTAAGGGTTGGTCTTGCGTTCAAGTCTCTACTATCATAACGGTGTTTCAATGGTGGAAGTGTTGCCAGTTTTTTCCCCATATTTATAGACGCTTAACTTTTAAATGGTTTAGATAACGTCGTGTTCAATACAATTTTTGAACTGCTAAGCTCAAGAGCAATCCAAACAAAATATACCCTATATGCTAGTTTATCTCTGACAATTCCCGAAAAAATGACGGTTAAAATGTGGAAAACAAAGAAATCTGGCAGCAGTGCTGATATAGTTAGGATCTGTCGCAAGCGTTCAGTTTTATGCACAAAAACATACGGCGGTTTATCGTCCAACAAGACACCGGTCTTGCTTTCAAGTGCCTATTCCGACCCGTTTATGTTGGCTTTAATACTCGATATGTTGAAGCAAGAAAGGTTTCTTCCGTATATCGAACTTCTTGCCTCAATCGGGTAGCTGTCATAAGCGCCAAAAACCACAAGCGCCAACGCCGCAAGCGCCAATCCGTAATTGTATTGGCGATTCCTTGCCGTAATCGCCAAACGAGAAAAGTCGCAAACGCCAAAGGTCTTAACCGCAATACTAACCTTACCTAAACTAACCTAACTTAACCTAACCTAACTCAACCTAACCTAACTTAACCTAACTTGACCTAACCTATACGAACTTTTGCGTTTGCTACTTTTCTCGTTTGGCGGTTACGGACTGGCGCTTGCGGCGTTGGCGCTTGTGGTTTTTTGCGCTATCGAATGCCCCCCGCCTCAATCAGTATACACGGAAATCATTTTATTGCAAAGTAAGTTAAAAGGGGCGTAATGCATTGTATCCGCATCGTTAAGTCTGAAATGACATCCCTTTGGACAGAGTGCCTCCAGCCTGTTGGAACTCTATTTTATTGGAGCGTAACTATAAAATTAAAGAAGCGAAACTCTTCTGAGTTATCGGCTTGCTGCAGGGCATAGTTGGCGTATCACACAAAAACAACTTTCAGTTCTGGAGTGGACCTAACTGATAAAATGTTGATTCTAGAGTTTGCCACTTCAACCAACAGAATAATAGTATTCTTAAAACGAGAAAAACATTCTTATACAGTAGCTACTTTCCTCTGGTCACAAATTCAGAGAAAACAAGCCTGCCACTACCCTCATCAGAGTAAACGTTTGCGTTTTATGGATAAAGTTTATCCCTATATGAATTCTTCCGATCAAAAAACAGACACACAAGAAATAGCCTGTCTCAAGAAAAAACTTTTGTCCTTGATCCTCGAAGTTAACCCACTAACGCCCAGCGCGATGCCGTTCGGAAACAGAAAAAATATTTTAGAGGACCTTTTAAATTCAGTATTGTCACAATTTAAAAAAAATATCACCCCTCTAGAAACCTGAAATTTAATAGTTTAGGCATTTTCCTAAGCTTAATATTGCGTAACTTAAAGGGAAAAATAATTCAAATTTCTCTTAAGCTAAATTTCACTCCAAATTACTTCGGGCTGTTATGGGTTAACAGTTTTTTCTCAAGTTTTCTGTTTGACATTGACCGTGAAGGAATTCTTGCTGGTCAAAGTTGGTATCACAGTTGAGGCCGGTATTCCGCTCTTTAGTTTCCGCCGTTCCAGCTAATTAATTGTTGCTCGTAAAAACAATAATGAAGAAAGCTAACTCGGTGAGAAAATATCCCCTTAAATCAAACCGGAGAAAGATGATATCCCACAATAAATGCTCAATTACCAGCGGGAACAAGTAGTATCTAGAAATGAAAACAAACCCAAAGAATCTAAAAAGTTGCCAAAACATTCCTTTTATCGCTGCATATTTTCGAGGAGTGATTATGTTTACGGGCCCAACTTTCGCAATGTAAGAAACTTTCAAATCAAGTAAAAATTTCCCATATTGTCAATTGACTGTTAGACCTCTCAACTCCCGCAGAAAATCGTAGTATTAAGAACATCCTTAGTGGAGAAAAAGACTTTGTTGCCTCAGCAAAACGTTTTGTTAATATAGCGTCAGCAAATCAGAATTGCTGTGGTGACAATTTCGATTGCTACTACAACAATATGAATTGTTGCAATAACAATTACAGTCCTCGCCGTGACGAGTAAAATTGTCACCCCGACAATTCTGGTTTGCTGAGGCTATATCAGGAAAACGTTTTGTTGAGGCAACAAAGCCATTTTCTCCGTGTAATGAGAATCAAACTCTTTCGAACTCTGTGATCTATTCTTGTTCAAACTGTTCAGGATTACGACGTAGAACCAATAATATTAGGTTAATAACTTAAGAGGCATTATGTTTCGCTCCGCTTGGGAAGGTCTTGTGCCTCGCTCTGCTCATCTTGGCGACGAAAGGTGGAACAAGACACCGCGTATTCTGCCTTCTATAAGTTTACGGTGTGGTTCTACCCTGAAAACGACCAACACCGACCTTAACTTCATACCCAAAACAGAATCCTTTTTTATCTGTGTATCGCACACTTTGAGGGAGCTTCCAACCAACGAGTTATTCGACTAAAAAACTAGAAACTAGAGAGAATCCTTGTCAAAAAAAAGGGTTTATTTCACTGCGGAAATGGAGCAGTTTTGAGTAAATGCAAAATAAATTGCTTCCAAGAATGCAGCAAATTTGATACAATAGCTGTCTTTTTATGAATGTGACTCGACATGTTTTGTTTCGCGGGGCCGACTTTCCTTCACGATCTTTTTTACATCCAGGAATTTCATCCTCATTTTTCAAAATTACGAGAAGCGCCCGTTCTCTGACTTTGAAACCTAGAAAACCGTGGAGTGAATTTTAGTACGGTCTTTACAACATTGCAATGATCGACCTCGACTGGAGCCATGAGAAATACTCTTCCTTTCATACAACTTAAATCTAAAACCATGAATGGCCAACGGTATAAGTTTTAGGATTTTATCAGCAAGCAAGTTTTCGAGCTAGAACGTAGGTTATGGCGCCTTTGAAGAACATAAGTGAAAGACGTGAATTTCGCACTGTCGTACCGTACCGATATCCTTATCACAGAAAGATACATCGGGGAATAGTTTACCTAATACAGGAATACCTCCCGGTATTCCTGTAATTCCTGTAGCAAGGCAATTCTGGAATATCTTACCTAAACCGAGGCAATTTCTTCGAACGACGGAAAAGTTTATCCACGCAGAGTATAACCTTCCGAAATAAAAAGTTTATAACAAGATCATTGTTAAGTTATGATTACTTGGTCTGTTTGCTTCAAACGGAATTGTTCCCCAGATTTTTTTCTTGTTGTCAATGGAAACGTAATGGCTTATACTGTTGAACGTTTTAATTATTTTTCTTGAGAAACCAGATGGAAACTGTGCGTAATAGGTCGAGTAACTGGTTCCTTCCGCTTTGCTTGAAACGGCTTCGAGAAATAGCGGGAAAATGACATAGCCTATGACACACCGCTTCGCGCCACGCCCTCTAGTATCGGAATGAAGGAAGCTCCGATCCAAGCCCTACATACTTCGTCTGCTGCCCATTATAATCGTTTGCGTTGCGGCCGTCCGATCTAACCTTGACACACGTTTAGCAAAATTTATTAGTGCGATTTCTTCCCCAACAGCTGTTTTTGACATATAAACAAAACCTATAGTCGATTTCGCCAAAAAGAGTGGAATTTACTGAAAATGTGTTCATTGCAGATCCATTTCTGAAAATGACTTTGATAGTAAGAGAGATTTTCTTATTTTTTTGGAAAGTCAATTTCATAAAATGGGGGGCATTCGATAGCGCCAAAAACCACAAGCGCCAATGCCGCAAGCGCCAGTCCGTAACCGCCAAAGTTCGTATAGGTTAGGTTAGGTAAGTTAGGTTAGGCTAAGTTAGGTTAGGTTAAGTTAGGTTAGGTATGGTTAGTATTGCGGTTAAGACCTTTGGCGTTTGCGACTTTTCTCGTTTGGCGGTACGGATTGGCGCTTGCGGCGTTGTCGCTTGTGGTTTCAGGCGCTTATGACAGCTACCTCATAAAATTAAAGGGGAACATTTATTTAGCACGTGCAAGATTAATTAGCTAAACAGCAGATTTAGACATGTAAATAACTGCTTTGAAAAGTATATTGCATTAAATTTACGCGCACCGTTAAATTCCCATGACAGTAACCATTCTGAAAGTAAAAAAAAAATAAGTAGAAAACATTATTTTTCCTTTTTTTTAAATTCCTTTAAAAAGTAAAGTTTGCAGAAATCAAATCAGAACCTTTTCGCGCATTAAATTCTTTGGAAACAATTTTAGCCCTACAAGTCCATTACTCATTTTAGAATTCGAAAATCTATTGTCAATATTTTCGGCACAAAATAATAAGATTAAGTCACCTAATTTTTTTTAGCGAAAATTAAGATTATTGTGGGGAGGTAGGAACAAGACGATCACTTACCGAGTATTTTAGCATCTTTATCAATACTCGCCATCTGAATTACAACAAACTCATATGATAATGAAGATTCACTCTGAATCCGACAATAAAACTCACTTTTCTCTCTAATTAAATTCACTCAGAGTCCGAATCGACGAAGCTGAGGCGAGAGGCCGAATGACTATTTCACAGCGTCAGCCTGCGAATCTCGAAACGGAAGCGAACCGCAAATCTGCATCTCGTCTCGGAACTCTCAACTCGTATTCATGTTGGTTTGAGTTGCCAAGCGAGTAATTCAGAGAGAAGAAAAAATCAAGATGACTCACAAGAAATTTCACAAAAAAATGTGAAACCGAATTCCGAAGCGGTTTGGTTATCCTCTGCCTATACGTCGCTTTTTTATGACATTTTTATCTTGTTCCTTGTCAATTTGATCCTCCTGCTGTCTGAACTAGCTTCTTGGTAAGGTACTCTGTGAAAAGTAGTTTTTCTGGGTAATATAACCAGGATTATTCGATTATTGGGTTACTTTAAAATTACCCTAAAATGACAAAAAAAGAAAAGGTTTATCCCAATTGCAAACTTGAATTTTTTTTTCTCGAAAGATTTTGAAAAAAATGCGTTTTTTAACATGTCAGAAAAAAAGGAAAGTTTTGTGGCGTGGAAAAATTATTTGGTCGTAATTTTACCAACGCATAAGGCCTACAGAGATGCGTTTTAATGAGTATTTGCAAGGAAGCCAAAACGACCTATGGCGATGAATTAGATTCAAATATGGGTCTGCATTCTCTAAAGGGAGTTTCTATTGACCCGACTGCCCCATATAAAATGTATTAGGTTACGTTCCGTGCGTTCAAGTTACCGTAAAGTGAGGCGAGTCTTGACTGGCGGGGTGAGTTGGGACAAAGTTTAGAACCTCAAAAACAGAGACTCGCCTGCATGAGCTGACTTGGATTTTTGGAAGCACTCCGGAGAAGCATCGAAAACTCACTCTGCACCACCGAAAACTCGCCCGTGCAGTCGATTCTCTGTTTTCAAGGTTCTAAACTTTGTCCCAACTCTCCCCGCCAGTCCCGACTCGCCCCACCTTACGGTACCTCCAGTTTAAAATGCATTAGGTTGATTACGTGCGTTCAAGTCTCCCTATATTTATGCATGTCGGGTCAATAGCAACACCCTTCTCTCAAACAAATATTCAACTAAAAAATCGAGGCTGCGTTTTCTACCTCTTGTGTTTCAAATCAAACTTCTATCGCCAAGCCAAGCGGAGCGATACGGAGCGAGTCCCAAGTCACTTAGCCTACGCGGTTTCTTTGTCATCATCCCTTTCTTGATGTAATGAAAGGTTGAAGCTGGGTAGAACTGTATTGGCAGGAAATGCGACCTTTCAAATTACCGTGAAAATAAGCGAGCTCATGACCACAAATTATTTGTTCTAGCCGCCTCAGCAATAAAAACTATTTTTACGGTGGTTTATGGTTGTTTTGGAACAGGCTATTACATTTGAGAACCGTATCCCATTTAGGGCACTTTCTCCCCTCCGTAATTTGGTATAAATAGCACACCGTCGTGTTCTGCAAGGGTCCAGACAATGGATACCCTGGTCTACTAACCAAGTTGCCGGGCAACTTATGTTTAAGACCGATTTCCATGGACACGGATTTCCAGTTCTTCTAGCCTTTTGTCTTACAATTAGCAACCCTCTGAGTTGAAAATCAGCGACCATTCAAGTTTTAAGGCTTATCAATCGGACTGTCTATTCACCCGACGGTCCATCTAAAATACGTTCAAGCCTTTTTGCGTGCGTTGAAGTCTCCCCCTCCCCAATTTGATTGCGTTCTCGTCATTTGTCGAGTGTTGAGATCTCTAGAAGCAAATGCATGTCGGGTCAATAGCAACACCCTTTATCAATTTTCGCTTTATCCTCACCTAAGAAAGTATTTGTTACGAACTCGGATACTTATGATCCATGAGATGCAATTACGAAGGAATGCCTTTTAACACTATTTAAAAACGCGTTTTTTTTTAAATACCGTACAATCTCTATTTGAAGAACTATCCACACTTGGCCCCTTCGGACACCGTCGGTATTGATCGTAAAGACTTAATCATAAGTTGATTTATCACCAATACCTTTTCAAAAAAAATTCTCTAACATGTCCTCATTGGTATACTTGTTTCAAATTTTGAAGCTTCAATTTATTTCTAATCTTTCCTCCGGGTTCAACCTTTCACTACCTCACGAAATGCAACACCGGAGGTCAGGTGCTCTGTGCCTTTGTAAGCTATCGTTTCCCTTGGGGCTAACAAAGCCAAATACGGATTACTTTTTGTCAGCAGTCACTGCTACGCCCTCAGGTTTTTTGACGATAGGCAAGATCCCGCTCCGCTCTGCTTGGCGAAGAAAGGTCCAACACAAAAAATGTAACCATAAATTACGGCAAAGTACTTGAAATGTTAATACGACAAAGAGATTTTGACGTATGTAAAATCCTTTGCTGAAAAAAAATCTTAGATAGTTTCAACTTCTAACATTTTGACTTGAACTAATGATTCTGACTCGTCTTTGCAGGATGACAGTTCTTTCCGGAAGGAAAATTGGGTTCTAGAAACGAATTTTGGAGAAGTATGTCGGATTATTGAACTTCTCGGTTTCGGAAGCATTGCAATTAGAGAAAGTGAAGAAAACGTCTCAAAAGTTGGGACACGATTGTTAAGCTGTAGTTACAGGAGATTTTCTTTGAATCGGTGCTCCCAATTCAGGTGAAAGGCGTTACAGGCACGTGTAATTAGAGCCTCTAAAAGGATTTTTCAGGCAGGTCGAATAACACCGGCACATGGGAAAACGTTACTTCACTGTAGGATTAACATAACAATGTAACGGAAGCAAGGATTTCCTTTTTCTTATTTTATAAGGTGGAATAAAAACTGCCGTCAGTTAAACTCTTCCCTGCCTATGGGAAAAACCTAGACAGAGCAACAGTTTCAGCGCTTACAAAACAAAAGAAAGTCTTTAGCTATACGATTTTGCTATTTCCTAGAGCTGTACATTTTCTAAAGGGGCCGAAGACGTATCTAATGATACGGCATGTTCGGTATAAACTGTACATTTGAAGGGTGCATCCAGTAGCATTTTACTGTATAACCTACTGAGTATTAGCGACATACGACTGCGTAGGTTAGGTAAACCTTGAAAGGGTTAACGAAGGTTAAGTCACGTGCCTTGTTCCTCGCGCTTCACTTCTGCTCCGCTCGTCTGTCGCCTACTGCCGCTTGATTTTTAGAGACAATAGCTGCCGCTGAGACGAATTAACCCTTTACCGCCCAGCGATGCCGTTCGGCAACAGAAAAAAAATATTTTTGAGGATCTTTTCAGTTCAGTATCCTCTCAATTTAAAAAATATCACCCCTCTGGAAACCTTAAATTTAATAATTTAGGCATTTTAAAAAGCTCTTAAAATTGCGTATTTTAGTGAAAAAATCCTTCCAATTTCTCTTAAGCTAAATTTCACTCCAAATACTTTGGGCTGTAAAGGGTTAAGAAGAGAAGACTGTTAGATTTGGCCAACCAGTTATGTTACATGCCTTGTTCCCCGCCATGTACTCTTCTCGGTATGCCAACGGTTTGGTACACAAAAAAGAAAGATTTAACCTCGTAGTATGCGCATTTGACATCGCACCGGTACCCTAAACTCAAACAAAGCCGAAGAGGCAAATTACCTCAAGTGTAAGTGCCAAAGCCGCGGCAGAAGAACTGGGTGAGGCTAAGAATGAAAAGTGACACGTCAAAAAAAGTAAATCTGGGACATTGTAGAAAACAATTAGCGGCAATTAGCATTAAGTGAGGTTCCCGCAGGAATTTCTCGGTGAGGCGTCGTCTTGGCCGAGTATTCTTATAACGGTAAATTCTTATAAGGTTTGATTTCGGGAGTAGTTATCTGGAACGGGACATTCATGGGAAGGTGCCTCAGAATAAAAACGCGCATGAGTTTCCTCGATGGGCCCACGAAGTGAAATTTTCTTTTTTTAGGTGAACACCTACTTTAAGGAGGTTAGGTCCTACTTAGTATATTTTAACTATGCAACAAGATCTATCTTTTGTATTCGATCTATATAACGAACTCGCCTCTTTTCGAATTTTGAATCCTCCACCTAATTTTAAGAATCGGGTTTATCAAAATTGAAGTTATTATTTTTTTATTAATTTTCTTAATCTACGTCTGATTTTTTAAAAAACTACTTTTATTAGTTCCAAGAGGCTATTATAAAAATTATCTCAAAATTTTCGGAACGATTTCTTCAAAAACTATACAATTTTAGCTTTACGCAATCGATTTTGCTGTTTATTTTTTTTTTGAAATTATTTTTTTAACACAACATTTTTGGTGTTGAGAGATTTTCAAGGCAGATAAGCATCCTTTTTATTGCATGATCGTTGCAATATATTCTAACATATATTAGCAGAACACTACGAATATCAAGAATAATTATTCACCGGCGCGCGTTTTCACCTGGAGACTTAAACGCGCGTCAGTCTAAAAAAGAGGAACATATTTTCAAAAAGCAAAAACGTTTCACGCAAGAGTGTTACAAAAATCGTTGTCATTAATTCTTTACTTTTAAAAAAATATGATTCTTTCAACTATATCCTTTATGGCACCATTTGTTCATATTGCTATCACCGCTGTTTTATAAGATTTTCACGGCAAAAAGTTGAAATAATAAGCAGGTATGATAAGCTAAGCCAATATGTTTCATTGGCCGCTTCTTTTAGCTCATTATATTCCATTGTGCTCCATCTTCATGCACAAATATGTCACATAAACCAAAACTTTTCCACCTTTCTCACATTTTTGTAAAATTAAACGCGAGTGCAAGAATACCACCCAAAGCTTCAACTAAAACAAAAGGTTTACAACTTCACTGAAAAACGAACCCGCTTTGGGTTGCCCCTCACCTCCTTAGCTTCAAAAAGTAAAACGGCCAAAGGATGTATTTTGGTTCGTTTGCCCAAGAGTAGAAAACTCTCGCGTCTATGACTCGTTTGATGACTATCTTAAACCAACAGACTCAAAAGTTACTCCCGGTCCACATTCATACCCAAAACCTGGTCCCCAAAACAGACATGAAACCCATGGTACCTATGTTACCCATGGTACCTACCAACAGTACCTATGGTACCTATGATACCCACAGTACCTATGATACCAATGGTACCCATTGTACCTATGAGACAAATGGTACCTATGGTACCCATAGTACCTTCGGTACATATGGTAGCCATGGTACCTATGGTACACAAGGTAACCATGGTACCCATTATACCCAAAACAAATGTCATTAAAACTCAGTGAAAAAATGCGCACAGTCGCAAAGAGCGATCAAATTTAACGCAATGGGTACCCAAGGTAGCCTACCCAAAACAAGCGTCATTAAAATTCGGTGAAAAAAATGCCCTCAGTCCGCAGAGCAGCCAAATTTTAAAGCAGTTTCTGGTCTAAAAACTTACTTTGTACAGGTACCGTAATTTTTAAAATTCCTCCGTCGGATCGGAAGAAGAAGCTGCAAAAGGTCCTCACGAACTGATCAAGATCTGTCAATATCAGATGTTGAGCACTGTTAGAAAATCACTGATTGAATGAACTTCGTCCCATCCTGTGTCCCGAAGCGCGTACGTAGCGTTCGACGGCTCGATACCTTATGAGGGCACAGTTGCGGGGGAACTGGCGACTAGAGGCGAACTCGAGCCGGGCGGCGGCGGGCCGGCGCGGCCCCGGCGCGGCCCCAGCGCGGCCCGGGCGCGGCGGCCGTCGGCGGCCCCCGGCCGAGCATCCTCGCCGGCCACGGCGCGGCGCACCCGCGGCCCGAGCCGAACGCCCCCGAGCCCAGTCGAGCGCCCCCGAGGGAGCCCGAGGCGGGGCTGGTCCGGCCTCTCCGCCGGTCCGGGAGGCGCCTGCCTCGACAAGCCGTGCCCAATTTAACGCCATTCCGAAAAATGAAGATCAGACCCGTGTGTCGTTCTAACGTTGCGATTTTTCTCTAGTTGTTTTAATGCCTTACGGTAGGTCTAGTCGTCCGCGTATTCTGCTCTTCCCAAGGTGTGACAACTCATGATATCCGGTGTACAAAAGGCCTTGATATCCGGTTGATATCCTTGATGTCCGGCTGTTGTATACGGTCAAAACATGGCTGTTTTCAGAGATTTTTCAAGTTTTTTTACTCTCTCACCACTGTCCAATGATATATCTAGGTATATCCAGCAGATATTCTTCAATTTTCTGCTGAAATTTGTCAGATATTCGGTCGATTTTCTCTTAATATCCGTGTTATAGACCTCTGATATCCGGCTGATATCCTTGATATCTTGATATCCGGCTGATATCTTGATATCCAGTGTATAGATATCCCGCCAGACGTTACCTCTTGGTTCTGCCTTTCGCCTGCAAGTCCAGCGGTATGACAGAGAAGTGAGGCACAGAGCACTTAATCCGAACCAATTTTAACGTAACCTAACCTTGTGGTCTTTCGGCGGCAGTTATACTCCAGCGGAGAAGTAAGCGACATCAGGCTAGGAGACAGTGGCGCGTCAACGAAGCGAGGCACAAGGCAAATGACTTAACCAAGGTATACTTAAACAAACCTACGCGGTTGTCTGTCCTCAATCCTAGTAATGTCACTTAAAGAAAACCGAATTACCTTAATCAGAGTGGAAACGTGGAAACACACGAAATTGAAAATTCCAAAATTTCCTGTGGACATTGTCGTTTTTCTTTGGACGGACATATTGTTTCGTCCTTCACGATCTAGAAATTTATTTTGCTTGATAGCGTGGATAGAACGATGGAATTGAATTTCGGCAAAGTCGCTGTGTGAAGCTGTTAATGTTCACAGTGCTTTCTCAAGCCATCCTACGAATACCCCGAAAAACTTGTCCGGTCTGAAAATAGAGTCTTGTTAAGCAATGAAAATTCATTTTATCGACCCCTCATCTTGTTTACCCCTTTTTACCGATAACTTGCGAACTGAGTAATGTGCAAGCAGTTTTGATGAAATTTTGACGAGTTGATTAGAGAGCGGATGTCGCTCATTTCTCTTGATTAATTACGAGTGATTACCGTTCCTCATTGTTACAAAAGGTCGTTAAGGCCACGCTGAACTTTGGCCTTAATGCGGTGAAGCACGGCCAATTTCCGCGAAGCTCTTGAACCGGCGGCGGACCCTTATGATGTACAGGTATAAAGATGTTGCTATTGACCCGACATGCATTAGTATAAACGGAGACTTAAACGCACTTAACCAACCTAATGCATTTTAACTGGAAGGTGACTTGATCGCATGGAACACAATCTAATACATTCTAAATGGGGCATTCGGGTAAATAGACACCCTCAAAAAATAAAATTAGATAAAGAAAATAGTTTTAGTGCTAATTTAAAATATTGCGTTTCTCACATCTTACCTCCTGTAGCCGAGGCAAACGGCACGAGGCTCAAGGTGCAAAACCGATCGTGGGTAAGCCTGGTGTCGCTTACCTCTTAGCGGTAGTAACTTCTGCGGAGAAGTAAGCTGGATCAGGATTGGCGCAGCGATAGCAAAACGAGGCAACGCGTGATCTTAAACGGTTTTATATCTTCGATTCTCATCATAATGCAATGAAAAGTTACACCAGAATAGAACACGAGATAAACCTGTAAAGAGAGTGGCTATTTTAGAATAGACATTTTCGACAAGTTTTTCTAATAGGGTTTTGCTGATGAGTCGATTGGCGTTATGACAATTATTTAAGTGCGTTGTCAAAAAAGCTATCACCTTTCGCGAACACGGACATTGTCATTTAAGTCTTGATTGACAATCAGTTTTGGAAAAGGACAGAGAGCTGCCAGTTCGCTCATTACTCTCGAAAATTCTGCGAAAAAAGGTCACTCGACAATCATCACCGAGCGAAATTTTCTCGTATCTGAGTTATAGTCACTCGCGGTCCAGCGAATTTTACTCTTCTGGAGCGGAAATTTTCAAAGTAAAATACACTCAGAGATTTTTTTTTCGTTCGGAGACTAAGAGCCGCCGATGCTATGTAAATAAAAAATCACCAGGTTAATGCCCGACAGACTCATTTAAAATGCAATTTTTTAGAAGAAGAATCATTGAGTTTATCCTTATGAAGAAGTCGTGTTCCCGGGTATTAAAAGCTTTCTAATCGATATTTCAATTCTTTGTAACGAACTTAAAAAGTTTTCCAAAGGCTAGCTGAGTTCTTGTAGCGTTTAAAATGAGCTAATTTGTTTTCTACGGGCATTTGCAAGCAACACGAGTTGCAATTCTTCTTCACGCGAGAGTTAAGTTAAAATTGAAAGTCATATTTTTGTTGATTTAAATATTAGATGTGGTTTAATTGTATTTATTCAAAACAGATGAATGGCTACCTAAAAAGGTATTTCTTAATTAATACTAGAAACGTTATACAATGTCTTCTCGTCGGGGGGCATTCGATAGCGCCAAAAACCACAAGCGCCAACGCCGCAAGCGCCAGTCCGTAACCGCCAAACGAGAAAAGTCGCAAACGCCAAAGTTCGTATAGGTTAGGTTAGGTCAAGTT
>Ga0058701_10002896_pt1 | contig 13320 bp, 9 predicted proteins | sample AgamicOrMae_FD_97039 | JGI IMG/M metagenome (GOLD analysis project Ga0058701, IMG submission 97039) | Agave microbial communities from Guanajuato, Mexico - Or.Ma.e | ecosystem: Host-associated > Plants > Phyllosphere > Phylloplane/Leaf | place: Guanajuato, Mexico | collected 2012-06-04
AGATATCCTATTTATCAAACCCATTTTCGGATTGCTCGTCTCGAGGGCGATCCAGAACATACCGTATATGCTTAGATAGTACGAGTATCTGTTGTTGTTCTATAAAAAAACCGCGGTTAAAAATTAAGGCGAAGTCTGGCAACGCTGGTCAAGATGGGACGGGCGTCCCGTTCATCGTTACGCCTCGGCGTTTGACAATCCTGAAGGGGTCAAAGCGAAGATGAAGGAAAAATAAGGGGAGGAAACTAAGGATGGGGCAGGAAAAGGGACTTTCTATGCCGATTTGTTCATCCCTTTTAAACGAGTTCTCGCCCTCTAGAGATGCTTGGGATCGAACAAGACTTATGGCTTTCAACCTCACCGTCTCTTTTAAATGTATGAAACCTCCTGAACTCGCTTTTCGTAACTGAGCCGAACGCGTCAGCGGAACTGGTCGCATTAACCTAACCTATAGACAACGTGACGGTCGCTAAAGCGTTGAGACACCATACACTGTAAAAAGAGAATCTTAATTTCAGATGCAACTAAAGTCTAAAAAATTTCAGTCTAAATATTCACTGAATTTCAGTTATATCATTCTTAAAATAAAAAAGTTTATAGAAATTAAAAACGATTTCTGAAATTTGGGGCATAATTTGACTGACTTTAATTTTAGATCAGTGATTTGACTTTTGTTGCATCTGAATTCAATATTCTGCTTTTTGTAACCTAACCTGCGTAACTGTTTGTCTTTAATCCTTACCGTGCAATGAAACAGTTTGGATGGAGGAACTAATCTTTACTGACAGAGTAAAGTAATATCTCGACTAGAATAATACATGGATGTGACCCCAGGAAAGTGCAACATTAGTTTTCCCCTTGCAGTTTTTATTAGGCGTGCAGCCGGCGTGTTTGCGATGACCGCAATGGAAAACATAAATCAAGTTCCAGTGAGAAACTAATTCCCCGGCAAGCAATGTGCGAAAGAGGACTTGGCCGTCACAGGTGTGTCCAATGTCTTTATACGCATATTTACTGTACGCTGGAGCCATTCTTCAGTGAAACAGCTGTTTTTAGGTGCTCTTTGTGGCTGCAAATGGTATCATTGTCGCGTTTGACGTTCCGGAATCAAGGCGGCAGTGAGCGGGGCAGCCATTGTGAGCCGCTCATTGTCGACCCAAGGATTACTGGAGTCTTGCTATGCTGTGACTTCTTCCATACAATGCCGCCGTCAGCGTGACAGACAAGAAGTAACATTCTGGAAAGAAAACAAAAATGCATGATTACATGATCACTTTTTTTCGATGATATCTTGTTTATGGCCTCGGAGTTTTGACAACTGAGTGTGGGAGTTACATGTTTTTCGTTACCAAATCTGGCAGTGACAACACAGTTGCTTTGAACGAGGTTGTCGCTCAAAGTCTCAAAGCCAAAGTAAAGAATCTCCTCGTAGCAACCTGTATTTGTAGAAACAGTGTATTTGAAAGGTGAAATTTTTGAAATTTGTTGACAGCAAAAAAAGTAAACAAACAAATAAAAAAATAAAAGTAAAGGTCGGGGCTATTCACAAGCCAAAGCAAATATAGGGAGACTTGAACGCAAGTAAACCAACCTAATGCATTCTAAATAGGGGGTGACGAACGCACGGAACCCAATATAGTTTATATGAGGCAGGCGTGCGAATAGACACTCCGATAACTAAATAAATGGAGAAGACAACAGTATTAACCCATAGGCACCTAAAGTATTTGGAGTAAAATTTAGCTTAAGAGAAATTGGGAGGATTTTTTTCCATTAAAATACGCAATTTTAAAATTCGGAAAATATCTAAATTATTAAATTTTAGGTTTCCAGATAGGTGATATTTTTTAGATTGTGAAAATACTGATATGAAAAGATCCATTAAAATGAATTTCTCTGTTTCCGAACGGCATCGCTGGACGGTTGGGGGTTTAATGTGAGCATTGGTATCGTTGCTCAGAAAGGAGAGGTCCATAGCAAAGATATGAAAACCGTCTAAACAGGTCCCAATTCAATTTGCGAGCGTTCCGTATTCGCAAGTGCAGTTCAACCGGACGTTGGAGATGAAATACTCTTTTTTAAGTGAACTACACTTTATTGCGGCTGGCTGGCCAGCCGAGCTGGACGTCGGAGATGGCCGTCAGCCAGCCCAAATTGTGTTGCTCATCCCGAGAAAAGGAAATAGATCCTGCAGTAAGTCCACAAATTTAATATACCACCCGGCGCTGAAGCCGCATGGAAAAGACACAGCCGAAGTGGAAAATACGCCCAGAGTATGTTCCGTTCCGCGGGATATTAAAAGCTGCCTTATTACTTGTTTGGGGAGCACTTAAATTGCCGATTGTTTACTAATAAGAATTTCTCGTGATAAGAGGCAAGAATCGCTAAGTTTCGAGGGCGTGCTTTCAGCGGAGATGAATGGGAAATGATTTTTTGAGAAGGCAGTGGTAAAGTGGGCGACGCATACATTAAATATTTGCGCGGCTTTTATTCCCTCAGATTGGAAAAGAACGTTTCCAAGTCTCTTAATTGTTTTACGTTTTTATTAAAAATGAATTCGTATGAGGCGCTTTCAACTCCGAAGTTGTAATCCCGGTGCTGTCGTTTAGATTATTTTAGGACTTTTGAATAACATCAAATCAGGCTGAAATAAATAATCTAGAAAAGTATTCAATGGGTTTCAATCATATTGAAGGTATGAGATACTTTTCCATTATGTCTATACTATTCTTTTTTTTTTAAAAAAAAAACGTAATGTTGTCTGAAAAGGGTTGTCTGAAAATAGGTTGTTTGTTGAGAGTTGGTAGCCTGGAGACAAACGTGTTCCTGGCACGCATTCAGAAAAGATTCAAACATTGAGAATCATTGTTAGGGAGACATAGTTGGAAGTTGTTTATTTTTGCACCTGAGGGAGTTTGAAAATTGTCGGAATGGGCAGATGTCCCATATCTGACCGATATTATTCATACGCTGTAAAAACGTCAGAGGCAGGAAGTTCTTTAAGTGATAGCTAAGTGCTCTCAATTCCGAATTCATTCCAGAATGAAGAAGAGACAGGCGATGCGCGGGGAGTGGCCCTAAATTCACTGCTTGAAGAAACCGACGAGGGAGACTTGAGGCCTCCCCGTATGATGAGAACATATCCGGATGAAAAATGACCCCGGAAAAGAAGAAGAAATTGCTCCCAAAGTGTTACATGGCAAGGAGATTGGAGGGGCTGGTGATGCGTTAAGATGCTCGACGCTTGCTTGTACGCAAACAACACTCATGACTGATTGCCTTCGAGAAAAGCGGGAAATGGAAAACTGGACAAAAACCCCGTCTGATGACTTCTCCAAAAGGGCCCCTCATTTGCGGGCGCGAAGTTCAAATTCGTAGGGTGAAGAAAGTCTTGAGAAAACTGGTTCCTTTTTAGGAAACTTTCAGCCTGGGAGAGCGGCGTTCCCCCTCCAACGAACCGGCGGGAGTCGTGAAAGATCGGAACTATTCGGTTTCCCCCTCCACCGTGGTCTCTTCTGTACGAGTCCCTAGTCCCTATCCGAAAGCGCACGAACGATTTGAAGATTTTTTCATGCAAAATTAAATTTTTAATTATTATGTGAAAAGTTTTTTTTTTTCGGTGCGGAGGTTTTAGTCAAAAGCGATGATATACCAGAAAATGAGCAACGAAATCCGAGTCGTGATGACAGGTTTTACGAATTAGAGAAAATCTCTGGAAATAAGCTAGGAAAATGGAGGGATGAAGGGTTTAGGTGATACGTTGCGTGAAATGGAATGCAAGGCTGATGATCCCAGTGCCGAATATTAGCCTGTGTAAAGTTACCTTACCTGCAGTGTGACCTCACGAAATTTACCTGCTCTGTAAATAAGGGAGAGAATATGCGCACAAACTTCCCGCCTAAAAAAAAATTACGAACTTTTTGGCTTCTTATTAGCTCTAATTTTCTTAATCCCAAGATGCGTCGAGCTGGTTTTCGGGTAATTGACAAGACCTTACCACGGTAGAGGATGATTTTTTTTCTTGCAAGGCTGTGTTAATATGGCGTTTTATTCAAGTTAAGCTCGCGTAGAAGCTGGGTGCATTAATTGGAAACTTATTAAACTATTTTATTCCATTAGGCTATTGTTGGCCCTCTGCAATTTTTTTTCCAGCGACGAAAAACTCCTCCAAAAATCTTTTTTTTTAACACAAATATGAGACATCATTTAAATTTTTTCTAAAAAAAATGTGTCTTGAACATCAAATCAGGAAATTCTGAACATTTTTTTTGTTTTCTCTTATGAACTACTCACGCAGTCTCCGTTCCCAAATCTGTTTTTACCTTTTAGTTTATATTTCGATTAACTTGTACAATGACAGCTGTTAGAGTCAGCCATAAATACATGCTTAAATAACGTGTATATTATTTTTTTTTGTTTGTTCGCAGGTAACGAGCTACCTCTTCATCCCAGATTGTTCGTTGGACTCGTAAGTTATCTCCAAAAAAAAAAAAAAAAAGCCATCACGCAACTTGAAACCTTGTCCTGAAAAGTAGCCACCCAGGTATTTAGTGCGTGAGATGGGGTGCTTTAAATACAATTTAGTAATAGTCTAACCTGAAATTTCCAGAATAAACGGCCTTTTGAGTGACACGTCCCCGTATGCACGCAACCCGCTTGACGTGGCTGCACGCTGGGAAGCCGACCGCCTTTGGCCTGCCTAATACTCTTTGTCAGAAAAAAAAAGTTGTTAAGCTTCATTTTCAGTTCCAAATGAGGGATTTTGTGTTTGTGAGGAAGGGCATTTTCGTATTGGTCGCCGCGAGCGGCATTGATGTTGGATGTGTAGATGGCGCTTGTCTCACAGACAAAGAGCTCGTAGATCGCTTTGGCTAACCGATGTGAGCGCAAGCTAATTTCGGGATGAGCTAAGGAGTGGAGCAAAATGAGTAGCATTTCGCCTTCCGCAGCGATCGGCCCTCTAATTACGCGACACAATTTCGACTCGTGGACCCTCCAAAAACTTCCCTTTTAACACTAACCTCAAATCCACCCTTCAACGTTCGGTGAAAGAAATTTTCGCTCTAGGTGAAATATATCAACGATAATTTCTTTTGTCCTTATATTTTCGAAATTTGTTTCTTCTTAATGTGATTAATGTTTTCTAAATTAAATAAATTTTTGCTCGGGTGAAGAGAAATTTTATCGGCCTTCTTTTGTCCTCATATCTTTCTTATTTGTTTTTCTAAATTATAAATATATTCTACATGGAAGAAATTTTCACTCGTGTGATGTTTAACATACCATCGATACCTTCTTTGGTCCTTCTAATTTTTTTGTAATTTGTTTTTGTAAATGATTAAAAATTATCGGGTTCAGCTATGTGCAAGTATTTTTCGTTTTCAGTGTGCCTTTTATAGGTTGGATTAATAAAATATGGTGCAGTAAGCAGGGACACTGATTTTTTTCTTTAGGAAGTTTGCGTTTAACCCAGATTCGCTCAGGAAACCGTCTTTATTTTCGTCCGATTTTTTTAAAAACATTTTTTTGAACGCTGTTTTTTTAGAAAAGCAGTTTAAATTAATGGTGAAATTTTTTTATTGGTCAAATTCTTGTCATTGTTTTGATCAGCGGAAAGGTTAAATGTGAGTTTCCTTGAGATACTATTATTATAAGCCAATAAATTTCATGCTCGAGGAAAACTCCTTAAAAAATCGGGACTTACTGGCCGAAGGTTGTTTGTGGTATGAAATTACTTCTTAACAATTTTTTCCTCTATTTTTAGAAAGCAGTTTTGAAACAGGTGTCTTGAGCAGAAGTCCTTTAAAAACCTTTTTTTTTTATTAGTCCAATCAGGTTGTGACTGAAGAACTTGGGAGTCACGACTTGGTCACTAATTAGGCCTGTAATATGTAGGAAACTTGGAGTCCGAACAGTCTGAAACAGGAAACAAACATTGACCAGATCCTGTGTGTCTGAAAAGTGCCCCAGTGTTGCGGAGGAACCCCAGTCGTAAAGACGGTGTGTAGGTACTCATACGTAACACGCTTGTTTTAGGATGGTCGAAACTACTCTGTAGGGAGGATAAAACTTTTGTTGCAGACCGTTTGGCTGTTAAAAGTACCTAGTGCCCTTTGTTAGCGGGTGCGAAAAATTCCCAGCGAAGTGGTTCTGTATCTGCTGGAGCCTCTTCATCCCGACCCAGGCAACCATCTCGACGTACACGCTTTGCGGGTTGCCTACCTCGGCCATGACATTGACTTTGGCCATGAGAGAAGGTCTCATATTGTGATTCAATTTACTGTACACACCTCGGTGTCGCTTTGCTATAAGCTTGCCTTATGCGTGTAGAAAATACGACGGAAGTAACTGACTTCGAGAAGTACCGTGAGTACACTGTAAAAAGAGAATCTTAACCCACTACCGCCCAGCGATGCCGTTCGGCAACAGATACATTTATTTTAGAAGATCTTTTCAGTTCATTATTGTCACAATTTAAAAAATGTCACCCCTCTGGAAACTTGGAATTTAATTATTTAGGCATTTCCCAAAGCTTAAAATTGCGTATTTCAATGGAAAATATCATTTCAATTTCTCTCAAGCTGAATTTCACTCCAAACACTTTGGGCTGATATGGGTTAATTTCAGATGAAACAAAAGTCTAATCACTGGTCTGCAAATGTTTCAGTCCAAATATTTACTGAACTTCGGTAGCTCTGAAAATGACATGTTTATAAAAATTAAAAACGATAGTCTGCAGTGAGTAATTAGGCTTAATTTTTTTTCAGATCAGTGATTTGACTTTTGTTGCATCTTAATTGAAGATTTACTTCTTACAGAGTAGCATCATGGCAATCGTTAAGTTTCGTGCCCTATTCTTCGCTCCGCTGTCGCTCTTCTCCGTTGACGAACACGTGAGAAATTCCCTCCTTCAAATTATTGCTGTGTAAAGCAGCTTAAAATGGTTTTGTTACGGCAACAAAATTAGGGACAACGAATAATTTTTTTGTTGCTGCAACCAAAAATTTCGCTGCAGCAACCAAACGTTTTGTTGATAGAACTAAACATTTTGTTGTTGTAACAAAATATTTTTGTTATTCCTATTTTAACAAATGATTTTGTTGGTATAACAAAACCTTTTTTTCCGTGCCGTAAATGTCTTCGACGCGTAGTTCTGCGAGTGGTGACGCTAAATGCAGGCCTTTAAGTTATAAGCGAACCGCCAGCTATTTTGGCCGAAGTGGAGGCAACAGCAGTTGCACGCAAAGGCTTAGGGCGGTGAGCTGCTAGCAGGGCCCTGGCCCTTGTTGAACACTGCTCCTGTTGGACGAAGTGTCACGGAAGATAATGATTAGTATGTCGGCACCTGGCCTTCTCTTCTCGCCGCCTCCCCCCCCCCGTTTCGTCGCCGCCCCCGAAAACCTGGCAGCTTATGCATAAGTAATTGGAACGCTATCATAGCTGTTCCTGCGAAAGGCGCTTTTTCGCTGTAAAAAAATAGTATATTTCCTACAAAAATTGGCGCTCCGATATTGTTGATGGAGGATTGAAGAATAAAAATGGAAAAGTAAAAACATCAGTTTTTTTCTTTTTAGTTTCGTATTAACTCATAAGTCTGAAGTATTCGGAGTAAAATTTGGCTGAAGAGAAATTGAAAGGATTTTTTTCCACCAAAATACGCAATTTTAAGCTTTGGGAAATGCCTACATTATTTAATTCAAGGTTTCCAGAGGGGTGATATTTTTTAAATTGTAACAATACTGAACTGAAAAGATTATCTAAAATATTTTTTTCTGTTTCCGAACGGCATCGCTGGGCCGTAGTTGGTTGAAGTAAGTATACTGCGAGTTTTCTTGTTGAGATTAAGGAACACTTCAAGCTGAGTACTCATGTTTTGTTCATATTTTTCCTCACAGTTTCAGTAACTTACCAGAGGTCAAAAATTCCTCCTTTCAAATCCAGCATGAAAACAGGGGAAAATGCTCGACTTAATACGCAATTATCCAGCATCGGTACTCAATAATTCATTAAGCGCGTACCCATCCGATTAAACGATCCTATAAAGAGGACCCCCCCCCAATCCCCCTTCAACCGAACTCTTATAGGTAAATCTGATCGAGGTTGTGGATAACCCCCCCCAACCCCCCGCAGTTCAACGAGCCCCTAAGGGCCTTACTCACCCCTGTTCTTACGTCCGTAAATTTCTCAACTCAAGGGGGACCCCGCCATGACACCTGCTCTTCCCCTCCCCACGTGGTCTCCCAGGTCGTAACTGGACCGGTCAGCCTCCCCCTCCACGTCCGGTGTAAATAACTTTATTTCTTAGAAGCTGTGAAAGCTGTAAGACACATGTAATAAATCTTCGTTATTACGACGAATTACGTATAGCAGGCGCGCAGCGCTCCGCGAGCCTGCCGCGGTGACTTATTCTTTATTTTGCCCGACTGCGTTAACATTTTGGACTCTGTTCTCGCCATTTCGCGAATGGTGTTCCTTATACGTAGTCGTGTTATACACGACTCTGTTCGTGACCGTAATACCTCTATATACTCACAGTTTTTGAGGTTGGTTTTCATCCCGAATTGAACTTTTTTTTTTGTGATGACGATCAACATAAAACGACTTAAGGTTAGGTTAAGTGCCAGGTGCTTCGCTGTGCAACCGTTCCACCGCTCTGTCGCCAAACCTGATCCTGCTTTCTTCTCGTAGTCCGGCGGCAAGCGAAAAGATTCAGTCTCGGACTTATTGTTAGTGATTAGAAGCCACTTTGCACACGACTTTTAGGGACCTTAAAACACATTATCTTGGCGCCACGGCAGTGAATTTCCCGAAGAATCAAGTTTTAAATAGCATCACGCTTTCCCAAGCAAGGTGAACATTGGCAAGTTTACATGCCTTGTGCTTCGCTCAGGTGTCACTAGTTTTATAGTGAAGGCTCAAATACAAGATAGAAAATTCAACCTTTTGACTTAACCTAACCCAGTCACATATTAATTCTATCACTAACATTGCCTCCTTTTACCTCACGTAACCGTATCGTAACATCATCAATTATATTGAATCATCAATTTAAAATCCCACTCTAAATTTGAATCAGTGAGTGTCTGAGATTTAGTGAATTTTCACTGATACTCAGAGACTCTCACTGATTCTTTAAAGAGCAGTCATCAATTTAGTTGCCGGTAACTCTGAATCTAATCCAACCTTACAAAGAGTTCGACGAGAAATCTATGCGTTCGCTGTTTGTGGTCTGAAATTATCTTTGTTCGCAGAAGTCGTTCAAATGATCTGTGAAGTAGTGCATTTGTTTGTCGACAGGCAGCAGATCGGGGTTCGTGCAGCGACGTATATTCGCCTTCTGTTCGAAGGCACGTAGCTTCCACGAATTAAGTTATTGATAGTCCACTCTTTATCCTTAATTCTGCGTCACTTTTAACTACTTGTTCTTGGAGGAACGCCGTTTGAGTCTGTGGAGATAAAACTTGTCTGCCCACAGGGATCATTTTTGGTGAGATAGCAAAACGTTGTCTATGTACCTCGCTTATTGCTGGCCCCCGCGGCGTCGTCCCCAACTTTCGCGGAACATCCGACAAGATTTCTAGCCACGCATCGTCGCCAAACTCGGCCAGCTATACGAAAATTTTTGGGACAATTGGGCTCAATGCTCGCGTATAATCGGATAAGTAACAATGCTGTTTTGTAGCGTTTGCGAATAAGCGTTTTTGCGAAAATAACAATTAATTTTGCCCTGTAAAAAGTGTTTTGCTGACGTGAAAGGCGACTTTTTTATTCAATATTATGCCCTCACGCGTTGAAATGTTTCAAAATTTTCTTACATAATATGCAATGAAAATGTATATCATATAAGCAATTTGTTGAACAATTTTTTTTTCGCATTGCTCTTTCATTTAATCAAAAATTCATAAACCAAGATTTTTTATGTTTTTCTTAAATATTTTAATTTTTACTCAAGATCGTTCATAATATTTATTTTAGGTGAACAAAATTTAATTTTTAAGTGATTAAAAAAATGTGTAATGAAAAGTCGAAATCTTATTTTTCTTCTCTCACGTAATGCCCCACCGGCTGACATTGTGACTTCGATTTTCATACCGGAAACAAATTTCTCATATATGACAGGAAATCGCAAGGACCCTGTCGCTGACCACCTCCCCAGAATATGACAACCGGATTATCATAATTTGGACCCGAAAAGAGACCAAAGCGGCCGTGCCGCAGCCGCCATTTTACAGTCTGTCACACCGACAAGCAAAGCCTCGCCGACCGGCCGACAAGTGTCCAGGTAGTCAACCACCCCAAAGTACCTGATACACGATAATGTTATAAAGTCAGGAGCGATTTTATCTCGCAGACCTTTTTATTTTCGAGAGCACGATTAGAGGACACTTTTTATTGGATTAGAGAGATTACAGCGTTTTGTTTTGCAAGCAGCGGATTACAATGAAAACTGTGGCATGCGATGCGATGGTCGGCGTACAACTGAATTTGTCATTGGCGGTCCACAGATGATTTTTTATTGAGGGTTTCTTTGTATAGATTAAAAGAAAGTTTCGTGATTTATCCGATCGCTGCGTCCGATTATCCCTTTGTTCCCCGCAGAACAACCTTGTTACTAATCGAATACTGTATGTTTTTATCTTTCATTTCAATTACTTCCGCGATTTATTGTTCCGAATGACGTATTTTGTCGTATATTAGGTCGTATCGCAAAATCAGTGGGTTCTTCCGCTCTCCGGAAATCTTCGATCCTACCCGAGGTTGGGTTAGGTTACGTTCAAAGGTTGGGCAAGGACTATATCGCCTAATATTTTTGGTTAGGTTGATAAGCTGCGCTAACTTGAAACAGGCTTCATGTAGTGTAATTAAAGTTATGTTGACTTCAGCTAGCTAGTTACGTAAACCAGTTTCACTTAATTTAGGTTAAGTTAAGCAAGGTTATCTTGAGCTAAAGTTAACGTAAGCTAGGTTAATTTAAGGTAGGTTAACTTAAGCTAGGTTCACCTAAGCTAGGTAGGTTCACTTGGGTAAGCTAAGCTTAACTACGGTCAGGTTTAACGAGATGAAGGTAGCTTACGTCGAGTACTCAGGTTAGTGGGGCATAAGGCTAGGTACCATTTTCGTGGAATTAATTCTCTGCTTCATAAATCCCCCTCCTCTCCTGATTTTGATCAATATGCCCAATCAGGACTGCCATTGTAAGCGGTTTGTTCAGTGCGGTATCGGTGTTTGATGTTCCGTTCGAATCTGATTGTGGATTTCGTCGGGTTGCCGACCCGCCAACTTTGGCTCAAGTAAATCTCCAAGGCCTCGTGCGCGCTGCTGGGGACCTGGGGAACCCGACCGGAAGCGGGGCGCGGTCCTTGAGGGACGCATCGGCGACCTCCCTTGGTATTGGTATGCACCCCTGAGGATAATCAACAATCTCTGACGTAGCTAGGCCCAGAATGTCAATTTTTGTCCTGGGGATGATGCATATCATCTCTCAAGGGCCTCCCTCTCCGCGGTGGGTCCCTCCAATGCCGTGATGGGCCCCCTGAAATGACCCCAATTAGAACGGGCCGTATATAACCCACCGTTTTTCTCCGGACTTTACTTCAAAAATGCGCGCAGGACAGCCGCGTGAGGCGTGCACCGTTGAAAAGGCCGGATTGACGAGGAAGAAAGGTGGAAACGTGGTTTTATTCCTCGGAATCGTTTCGTTTTAGTCTCGTGTGTGGTCGCCTTACAAAGTGTTGCTGGAAACTTTAATTACTGACTTTTCTTGTAACTGCTCTCGACTTGTTTTCCTAATTGCTTTGAGCGTGAAAGCTCGCGCGTCAGATGAACACTGTATACGCAGACGCAGCGTTCAATTATTTAATTTTACGAAGTGACTATTCACACGCTGCACCATTTAAAATGTATTAAGCTGGTTTCAGTGCGTTCAAGTCAACTCCCATCTAATATGCATTACGGTGATTACTTGCGTTCAAGTCTCCCTGGTATTAACATAGACTTGCGAATAGAACTGACCTTAATTTTATCCCGACAAGCTGTTCATACGTAACTAAGACAAGAAAATCTGATCCTTTTTTAGCTAAGGAAGTTGAAATCCAACTTCACCTTTGGACAGACGCAAAACATGACTTTAAGATGCACTGAGATGAATCAACTTAACAAATACCATGATGTAACATAACCGACGCTGGGGTAACGCATCCTAACCTACGATTATCTCCACAGATGAACCTAGTTAACACTGTTAAAAGAGAATCTTGAACTGAGATGCATGCAATAAGAGTCTAAAAAATTATCTGGGGAAAAAATCTTTCCAAATATGCTCTGAATTTCAGATAGCGTTTTTAATTTCTATAAACTTTTTATTTTAAGAACGATATAACTAAAATTCCGTGAATATTTTGACTGATGTTTTTTTTTTTTTCTCAGAACAGTAATTTGATTTTTTTTCAATTTGAAATGAAAGATTCTATTTTTTACAGTGAGCCTGACTTGAGTTACCCTAGTTAACCTAAGCGGCACCATACTTGGTATCAGCCGCGTGGAACCCGAGCAGAGTGAGGCACAATGTACGTACCCTAACCCAACCTCAATTTACTTCACCTATATTCAAACAAAACGGACTTAAAAAAAAGGTCAAGGCAAACCATATTAGTAGCAGCAGTACTCCTAATAAATAACCGTTTCTCTTTTTGTTATTTTTGTAGGATGAACGTTTATTTGCCGTAAGTTAAGTTACCGTCCCATTAATGTAATATGGCGCTCCCGTGATTACAACGCGGTCGTAAAAAGTAACTTGTTTTATGCTCCAAAAAGATAGATAATCCGTAGTTTGCTGCAGCAGTCGTTGTTTTGCAGAGTTTCATTCACCGAAATCCTAGGGCTGCTCGGCGCTTTACTGCGCCGCGGAAGTAAGAGGCTTCTGCTATTCCGCGATTTGCGCGATTTAAACCAGGTCAATGGTAGCCAATGACCTGGCTAATTCCACTTAATTTGTTTAACACACGCTTCTATTCGAATGGGAGTGCACAAAAGTTTCCAACTTTGTTGGAAATAGTGAGTCGAAATCGCACCTCATCTCTTCCCCCACCATTGAAGCCTACCGCAGTTTTAGTTTTACTGCCAATCATTGGACTCATGCTTGTCAGTAAAAAATTATATTTGCGTATTCTTTCGCAATGATTTTTTTTTGGCTATTATTGTTGAGTTACTCATTTTTTAAAAGTCTGCAAGCACTGCATTTTTTTATTCTTTATTTATTGGTTATTGTTAGTTTCATGCTGGACCGTTTTCTTTAGAAAGCACTGTAAAATTCAACGCGAA
>Ga0058701_10002897_pt1 | contig 13319 bp, 12 predicted proteins | sample AgamicOrMae_FD_97039 | JGI IMG/M metagenome (GOLD analysis project Ga0058701, IMG submission 97039) | Agave microbial communities from Guanajuato, Mexico - Or.Ma.e | ecosystem: Host-associated > Plants > Phyllosphere > Phylloplane/Leaf | place: Guanajuato, Mexico | collected 2012-06-04
AACTTTGTTCCTAAGAGATTGATCATCTCTTCACCGTATACGTTATTGTACTGCCCCATAAAGCAAGTATGCTTTAGGGCTTAACTAGTATAAAATAAATAAATAAAAAAAAAAAGGAATACTATAATGAATCAGATAATCAATACTCACTTGTTCATCAAGTATTTTGCCCATGCATTGATGGAGAAAATGATGCAAGGAACCCTTTGATGCATATTCCATGATAATTGACAAAGTCGAATCCGTTTCAATACTGCCATAGAATTTTATAATATTTGGATGGTTGACACATGATAGGATTTTTGTTTCACCAAGGATGACCTGAAGGATAGAGTCACAGTTAATCGTCCAAGTTAAGCTCACACTGAGAACAGTTGATGATGCCTCTGAGAAAACTTACCCTATGTTCAGTGTTACTCATATGGTTAATAGATATTTCTTTTATAGCAACTATCAGTCCATCTGATTTTCTTTTACCTCGGAAGACTACCCTGCCAAACATTGAAAAAAAAATTGCCTTATTGACATCATAAGCGAAATTCGCGGCACCGTTCCACCGGTGAAAGTCACATATTACCCATATGATCCTTTTCCGGCTACGTTTAACTTTTCGTAACTTTCACTCAAAGGGCAATTCATGATCGGATAAAAAATAAATTTGGTGGTTTACTATGTGACGAAACGCCTCGGAGGTAAACAAACACGACGAAATTCCAACGATCGACTGGACGCGGACACGTCTGTTTACTTTTTAAACTGTAGGCGCCCTTTGTCCATAGACTGAGAATGGCAGTGCGCAACATGGTGTCGTATTTTCCAACGGTTCGTTTTATTAAAAAGAAATTATAAAATAATGCAATTTCATCCATTATTTTTTACCTTTTATGATAACTCAAAATGCGGACGAGAAGAGGAAATATTTCTTCTGGCCCTTCTGGCCTAGCAATGGAGTACTTCATCTATGGCCTGACACAAACAAAACAAGCGGCGTCTGCTTGAAAATCAATAAACAAGGTAACCTAACACGCTTCTGTCAACCCCTTCTTTTACAGCAAAAGTCAGTCTTGATATTCATACTTTTTTATTAAAATTTGGCTTTATCGGTATGCGCTATTGACTTAATACCAAGAATATAAGCGTGACAACGACGAAAATGTTGAAAAACTGATCAAGTTGATTGCTGTCCTGTGCAGGATTCGACAGTGTTCACTTCCGAAAATACTTGGACATGATGCTTGACATAAAGGTTTGGGTACCTGATATAAAACTTCTGAGCGACAGATCATTTTAACCCACACCTATTCTGTCAAGGAAAAGTTTCTTCAAAAGCTACACCCGGTATAAAAAAAGCCGTACCGACTTCGATCAGACTACCATGTATCGGAAGAATAGTAGGAGTGCTTCCAGCGATGAACTAAAACATGATTTTCGAGTAAAGTATCGCCAACAGCTAGGTGAGTAACACCGTACCGTTACCGGTACATAACGAATGATGGCGTGTAGCATCTGGTCATTGAGATGGACTTCTCCATGATCTGGTGACAGGTTCAGTATGAACCAGTAGGCCTATCTGAAATTTTAGTGCTTTGTTAGGATGGTCTATTTTTGAAATAAAATGGAAAACAGTACTTGTTTGTCTGTTACAGCTGGAAAAAGTATTTCGGATTCAACAACGAGCTTGCTTAAAAAGAAGCCTCGGGAGAAGTTGGTGACGCGCTCAACTTTGTACAAAGTGAGATGATCATAAAATTGAAATTTCAAGGCATAGAAACCATTTATGCCACAAAAGTAATGATCCAAAAATAACTCATACACCCAAGTAATGTGCAGATCTCTTTGACTGTTCCAGGACTTATGCATAATTACTGGCGCTGTGATGGCCGTCAGCTTGGGACTCTACGTTGCGTACCAAGCAATTATGGCCGAACTGGGACACGATTTCACAGATTAATTTCCTTTTCACTGATAAAAAGATCCAGTTGCACAAAAACTTGGTGGCTGTAGACGAAAACTGTAAACGTTGAAAACGGTATGTTTTTTAATGTGAGTATGTTTTTTCATATGGTTTTTTCATGTTTTGCCTCTTAAGGCGCTTGATCTGGGGCCATCGGTGTAATAAATAATAATAAAAAAAAAATCCCTAAAATAAAGCACAGATTTGAATAAAAAAGAGGAGAACGACTTCATTTTATTCGAGCGGTACAAGAAATTGCACTGGGAAACATTTTAAGTATACTATAAAAGCATTACACTGCAATAAAAAGATCTAACATAAAATACAGCAATGGTTTGTTATATTTGCTAAAGATAAATTACACATCCACCTCGAAAATTATATAAAAACTTGACTGACTAGCACGACTTGCGATGGAGCAATTGGTAAAAAGATAACCCTTTATTCTAGGGTAATTATTTCCGGATCGAGTGGAGCGCCCGCTGCACCAGCTGCGCTAACTACGCCAGCTGCGGCAGCCGTAGCAAGCTGAGTTGCTGCTGGGGCAGATACTTTAGCTGCAGCGGGCCGAGTCATCTGCTGGCTTTGCAGTCGCTGGCTTTGTTGTAATTGATACAGAGCTTTGGCCCGGACTTGCTCCATTTCGTGGTACGCTTGAGCACGGGCCTTGGCTAAGGCTTGCGCGTGCCCTGCCCGCGGGCCTGCGGCTCGTCCTGGTCGCGGGGCGTTCGCTGCACCAGGTGCCAGCGCTCCCACTGGCGGAGGCATTCCAGGCCATTGGTTAGGCGAGTTTAGCCTAGGTCGACTTCGTGCCGCGTTCAGCGGGTTCATCGGTCGGCCCCGGGGTCGGGGGGTCACTTGCAGTTGATTGGCTCCTTGGAGACGCGACAGAGCGGCAAGGGAGGCGTCGGATGGCGAGGGCTTCATGAGGCGAGAAGCGGGTAACACGGAAATAGCCGATCGGGGGTGCAACGGGGGCCGACCGCGAGGCGGCGTGGGCCACGGCGGTTGGAGCGCGGAGCTCGGTCCCTGGCTCCTCACGGGCTCGACGACCAGCTGGTTCCTCGACGGCGCGTTGAACGACTTCCGAGGATTGCTCGACTGCAGCGCGGTGATTGAAATTCCTGGACGGTCCCCGATATTGGAGACCATAGCGGCTGCCTTTGGCTGGGGTTTCGGTTTTGGTTGTTGCTGCCTGAACGAAGACTGGGCTTGCTGCATTTGAGCAAGGAAGTTCATCTAGAGGTGAGACAGAACAAATTTAAAGGGTCACGGATTTGATCAACTTTGCAGAACTATCATCATCGAATTTGTGGTGCACTCTCGCGTTTTCAAGGTTGGTGATCCACGCTGAGCCTGGATCTACCTCACGTTATGAGGTAGAATATTTAACCAATCAGATTCAGAGTGTAGGCATGAATAGTTCATCGTACTTTTTCGGGCGACTGGCCAAAAATACACTAGCTGGGTAGCCTTTCCTCTACTCACTTCAGCCAAAAGTCTTTGTTCGAGGAGCCAACGAGTTGAGCAACAGCGGTAGCCAAACAGATGCAGTGGCCGGGAGCGTTCGACTACTTCCAAAACTCACTCCGGTCTCTGCTCTGGTTGACACACACGATCAAACTCGATTCGGTGGCTCGTCGAACAGGGGTGAAGACTTTTGGGTGAACTTACTGTAGGCCCTCGGATACACAGATAAATTCCCCCCCCCCCCTTGCCTCTCGCCTGGGAACGAAGAATAGGCAACCGAACTTGCATTTGTTGTTTGCAAATAAAATGACCGGAGCATTCTGCACTACCCACATTAGTGTGGACAACTAACAGCTCATAGCCTTACAAAAATTCATCAGTTGGCGGTACCGCCCTAGGAACATACCCCTTGCTGGGCGGATGCAGAATACGGCATTGTGTTAAAGTCCATTCCCATTCCCATGCTCATAAGCAGCTGCTCTGCAGTTAGTCGGGACGGACCATAACCAGCAGCAGGGGCCTGATATGCCGGTTTTTTGGGTCGCCCAATTTTCCCAGTTGAGGGCCCAGGAGCATGGGGCATTCCTGGCCACAGCGTAGAAGGCGCGGGAAACCTTGGTGTCGTCGGAGTAAGAGGATTCGATGGGACCTTGGAAATCTGAAATAAACGAAAAACAATTCAAATACATGCACCCAACAAAAGACATTATTGTGCACTGACAGCACTGGCGAACTTCAGTCGCCAAAGTTCCAACACTGCACTTCCTCCGCGTCAGTAATAGCCCCGAGGCTGTCAGGCACTAAGGCTTTACTTTTAAGTGCTTTAGACTAAGGCACTTTTTGCTTCTTGTTATACTTACGGTAACTGAATTGAAGAGGGAGGAAGCGGACGAGGCGGCGTTCGATGCGGCGTTGTTCGCCGGAGGCATTTGCTGAAGCAGAGACGCTTGAATCGTTGCCTCGGCCGCCGCCGCCGCAGCGGCCGCCGCAGCTGCTGCCGCAGCTTCCGCTTGCTTCTTCCGTTGTTTTTCTTCACGTTTACAGAATAGAGCAGCCGTTTCGTAATTGGTTGACTGCGAACAAATCGAATCAACCGATTCATGCCCGAGGAACCCAAACAATTTTCAATTGAGAGGAAAATTCAAAAAATTTAGACTCAAAATTTAGCAAAATAGTGTTTTGAGATCGATGGAATTTTTGATTTACGCAAATAAGAGGTCAATGATTCGTTAAATAAGAGTGAACTGATAAGAGAATTTCGTTGTTGAGTGAATATTTACATCAGGTCGAGACCAGCCCAAAGGGATGAAAAGGGTTAATGTCCCATTGAGAAATGCTTTGTCGAAATGACGTCGATATCGAAAAGCAATGGATATAACTGATCGATTCAAGGTGATTTTGTCTCCTTAAACGAAGATTTTTTGGCGACATCAAAAACTCGTCGATTTGGGGGGACAATATCACTTCGAATCGATCAGTTAAATCGATGGCATTTCGATATCGACGACATTTTGATACAGCATTTCTCGCTTGGTGAAGCTGTCTCAATTGATAACGATCTAAGGTTAGAGCAGGAATCTTTTAGAGAACGACAAGCTCTCTGGGGTAATGCACTTAGTTTACGTAACACTCTTAAGACGGAAGGATGGCTTTGCGTAACGACTCATACATAAGGTACAGAAAAAAAAGAGTTACGAGGGAGTGCGTTACATAGCGGCATATTTAGCGTTACGTATTTTACGCAAGCGCCTTCCTGATTGCTCGATTTGTCGCAAAGACTGAGATACTTCAAGACACGAAACTCATATGTTTTTGGACATGTCAACTTCCGATTGTAAAGGCGTACCTTGAGGTCTTTGAAGTTTTTGAAGGCGTCACAAAGGAAACCTTTGAAGGTTTCGACGAACCGCGGCAGGTCTTGGTGAGGGTGAATCGCGCTTTCCACGGTCGAATAGATCTTCATCAGGCCGTCCAGCGTGTTTGTCTCGGGGGCCGAGCTCCGCATCACCGTGATGCACATTTCCACCGCCTGCTGAGCTAGCTCCTTCCGTTCGTTGTCTCTCAGATACTTGCTGCGAAGTCAACATAACCTCAAAAACTGCTACAAAACGCACGAAAACCTATCAGAAAGTTTGTCGTACCTGCGAGCAGTCTCAGGGTCTTTGTTTAAATATGCGCCAAGCTGCAGCAGTCTCCGATAGTCTTTCTTATCTCGGAGAAGTTGTAGAACTAACAAGACACTTCTGCTCATGTGGGCGGCGAAGCTACCAGCCCGGTCCACCTCTTCGGATTGGATCCTCCAAATATCCTGGCGAAAATCGAATGGGATTTGATACAAGTCTAACACCAAGAGTAGGAGTGTGTTTTAAAAGTTTAAAGACACGAAGTACACTTCCAATAGAAGATTAGTGACTGAATTTACATAAATTAAAGCTAGACGAAATCTGGATAGGTAAGGCGATTTCATTTGCATATAGTCGGAGGACCTCCAGATCTGAACAAAAAGGAATTGAACTTATTTACTTACAGAGAACATGCTCTTAAAGTTGTCACTTTTGAATAACCCATTAATGTATCGATTAGCTCTCTTGACGTAGTATTTTCCGAGCAAGAGTTGCCAGCATTTGTCCAAGTCTCGGTGTTCACCTGGACTGTAGTAAAAATGCGCCAGTCGGTATAACGACTTGTAATGACGAGGATAACGGAGAAGGCACTCTTCCATTGCGTACAGACATGCACGGACCAGCGGACCAACATCTGAAAAACAAACCGTCAACAATCATCCGATCCCGTCCTCCGTGAAGCCCGAAAATTCAATCAGACGCTGTTGCGTTGAAGAGAAAGTGAACCCATTTTAGACGCACTATTTACACATTGTTTCTTATTTTTTGGGGGGGGGCTTACGCACCATGTAACGTTTCGGTTGAGAGAGAACGTCGAACTTTCTGAGCGCGCTTGCCTTCTGTTTCCTTTCCTTTTGCGCTTTCCGTATTTTGTGAGTCCGCTTTTTCCGAGCCTTCCTTCTAAAAAATAAAATAAAAAATAAAAAAAAGGTAATTTCCGATTAAGATATAACATAATTTCAGATATAATATATTTTACCTCGTCTTCAGCTGTGCTACTATCACTACTGTCATCACTGTCGCTCGAATCAGTGCTGCTTCCACTATCGCTACTATCACTACTGCTACCACTGCTACTGTCGCTATCGCTACTGCTATCTGAAGATGACGAAGATGAAGAAGATGCTGAGTTGGCGCTAGTTCGTGGTGCAGTTTTCCCTTCTTCCCATGAAAAGAAAAAAAAAATTAGCGCAAACGATCAGACTCGAATAATAAATCACAAAATCTAAAGAAGACTGAAAGCTTACCTGTCTGAGATTCAGTCTTACTTTGCGCGGGAATGTTGTCAGTTGGTTTACTTTCAGCAGGTACATTTTCAGCGAGTTCGATTTCGGTTGATACACATTCAGCTGCTTTACTTTCAGACGGTTCAACTAGGCGCTCCTCACTTTCGGGCAGTCTACTTTCAGGGGTTATGATTTCAGATGTATTTATCTCAGGTGCTCCGTTTCCAGTCGGTTCACATTCCATCGGCTTAGTTTCATCAACAGCTTCGGGTTGATCGGTGGAGGTTGGTGCAATTGTTGGAACGGCCACGATGCCCTGAAATAGAAGTCACGACACTAAAGAGAATCCGCTTCGAAAATCAAGAACAAGAGCACGAACATCGAAATAAGTACATACCGCTTCGGTCTCAACTTTCGCTTTTTTGCAAGCAGACTCGTCGTTGCTCTTGGCGGATTTTTCCGACCTCTCAGATTTCTCGGATGATTTCCTTTTAGCGTGTCGAACTTTCGCTGGTTTTGGCCTCGCACTAGGCTGGAAACTTCCCCGCACTTTCAACCTGGAAAAGTTCAAATCAGACGATGAAGTCCCGATGTCGTCACACAAGGCAAGTGAAAACGAAAAAAGTACTTGCAATGTTTCAAACTCACAGTTCATTTAGATAAGGCACAGGGCTTTTGGTTGCCTTCATAAAAGGCCCCTCGGCAAACTTCGCGAGGCAGCAGCGGTACAGCTCGTACGTAGCCGAATCGATAGGTCGACACGACGAGTGCACAAGTTGTTTCAGAATCGATGCATGGATGCGATAATGAACCTAAGGCCAATGAGAGTAAGAACCCGTCCTCATTTCATTCTTAGTCTATAATGTGTGAAGCTCACCTCATGCGCTTCACAAGCTAGTCGTCGCTTCGAGTCGTACTCTAGGGTCGTCGGGTACTCAGCCCCGCCGTCATCCAACAACATGGCCGCCATTTGGTAATGGCGCAAAAACAAAGCAGGCTCTTCGCCCCGTTTCTCTGCGATTTTACCGAGCATGTATTCCGGAAGCCAACGTTCGTCTTGAACAACCTAGAGCAGTACGAAGCGGTCACAGATACATTCATATTGGATTGGATGATATTACTGTGGAAATAAACTGACCTTGCTCGCAGTTGTGAAACACTTTGAAGCCTGCGACAACATTTCATCGAACATATCGACGTTGGTATCGTTCGGATCCTGGAAACAAAATGGCGTCGGTTTCGTTGGAATGTTCATCAATTCGTAAACAAAATGTAGATAAGCCGACAACGAAGGTGACACACGGGTAAGTTTTTCTCATAGAAACATAACAAAATTGAGCTACATGAGATAGCACTTCCGTCGACATGTTGCGTGTCGGAGAACACCCAACAGAGATCGCCGAGGCTATCTTCCCAGCTGACAGTTAAAAATTACAAAATGAAATCTGTTCTTTAAAAATATATACTTACCGCTTTGAGGAGTCGAGAGCAGTAAGAATGCATACAGTACGCGAAGCTGCCGAATTCAAGGAAAATTATGTTATTATCGTCTAATTCCAAAGCCCGTTGGAAACATCTCTTTGCATCTGACATGTCCGACAGCATTTCATTGACATGCAGGCGATCGCAAGAGTTGAGCTTCGTGGTCAGTTTGGTGGAGCGGACGAGACCCATCGAAGCCCACGAGTCAAAACGAGTTGGATTCGCGCAAATATCCTCTTCATAAAACTTGATGGCTGAATCGTACTTGGACTTGTCGCACGCCCTTGACTTAAAGTAGTAATCAGCGAGTAAGTAAAAAATATCAGTCGCTTTGGGTGGCAGTGAATAGTGAGTCTGTGGAAGTTGATCAGTCTTTCCTCTGATGTAGTCTTGAAGTTCCTCATTCGCTCTAGGGGGCAGTGATTCGGCGGGGATGAGGTTTGACTCGTAGATACGTCTCAGTAAGACTTCGCCGTCAGCGTCGATGGAGAGATCAGATAAAGAATCGAAGCTGGGAAGTTCGTCTGGTCGAAAGAAGTCCAGAAGCTGCATGGCACGGTCCAAAGTCAGAGTCAACTGAGAGGGTACTTTATGATCCTGAAACAAAGACAAACCTCAGTCTGCTTCTAAGCGAGAACCAAACACAATGAAAACAGTTATAAAAGAGGGGACCTGACACATTTATTTACAGCGTGGGTACACATCTTCGGTCTGAAACTGGAATTTTAAAAAACGTTGCGTCACCCTCATCTCTTTCCTTTTTCACTAGGCTGTGATTCTTATCGTTTATTATGTCTGTAGAATCAACAGAAATAGGTAAGTTTCATAGTTAATTTAAAAGGTGAAAATTTCCACCTTTTGTTGCCGTACGGAGCTAAAGACACCAAACTAGTTAACCTAGATTAACCTAACGGCCCCCCTGGCTGATGCCGCTTACTTCTCCGCGGCAGTAACTGCCGTCGTAAATCAAACGGCATCAGATAGGCCTTCGCGCGGAGAGGTAGGGAAACGAGGCACAAGGAAAGTAACCTAGCGTAACCTAGGTTGACCTATCTTTCGCTGTCGTGGTAGGTCGTTTATCGTAGTAGATTAATGGATGATTTAACCGAAAGGTAGAAAATGACACCGCTCATTTACTGAGGAAGAAAATTTCCTTTACGACGTACCTGCAAATATCGTTTTCTTCCTTGCTCTTTGGCTTTCGGAGGATGTTTAAACAAGCAAAATATGGCTTGTTCTGCTTCGTGAGTCATTTCTTCCCGAACCGATTGCATCTGTGGTCGGCGCAGATGCGCTAACACGCCGTCCAGGATTGCCAACAGAAGACGGCCTTCTCCTTGCGAGCACCAACCACGCCTACAAAATGAAAAACCGTTCCTCGAGCAGTCCACTTACGACAAAAATCACTCATGATGTCCTGATTCTTACTTTGCCATGTGGTCATGAGCAACGAAGAGCAACAGTAAAGATCGAGGAATCGAACATATTTCCTCTTGTTTCAAATCCGACTCTTCGAAGCGCGCCACTCGATACAACAGAAGCCACGCTGTGGTACACTCCACCACGACATCCGTACTGTCCTGCTGATCAAGTTGATGGCACAGAAGACTGCTGAGAGTTTGAACCAGTCTTGTAAGTCTTCCTGGACGCATAGATTTCACTGCAAAGGCAAACGCATGTCCGTCAGAAAAATCGATAACTGATGGTAAATGTTGCCAACTTTAGTAATCTTCGAAAGCGATTAACTCAAGAATGAGCGAAATAACCTTCCTTGCCAAACATGTTTAAGATCACTCGAAAGCTGGGCGGTTCGAAATTGGGATTGATTACTTGGTTATCTCAACTGGTTGAAACGTTAACTGCGTTTAAAAACAATGGAGTCGTGAAATCTGGTGCTGGTGCTTACATGGAAGAGTGGGAGACATGGACAGGCATTTGTCCATTCCGATTAAAACATTCTCCATGACAGTCTTCCATGTTTGTTGTTGGCCTTCCTCGCTGTTATTTAGATACCGCCCATACGCTTCGTGTAAGCAAGCCTCGGCCCAGTACACACAATCCTACAGAAATTCAAAAGAGAGAAAACATAAGCAAAAAATCACAAAAAATGTGGGTTTGATTTTACACAGTCAATTCGTAAGATACGATTTTCGACTTCGTATGATCCACCCTAGTATAATCTTTCATTGTGACTATTAACGACATACAAATGCGTAGGTTAACTTAGGAAAACTTTGGTTAGGTTAGGTTAACCTTAGGTCATGTACCATATACAGCTGAGATCATAAGTCGTCTCGTATTACAATCTAGTGACTTTTTTTTTTCAAAAAATTTACGTTGGTAATACAAACGCATTTATATACGAAAAACCTCGCGCCTGGTCAGTTCATTTCAATGATATTGCCAACACAATTTTCTAGAAACAAAAGTCTTTCGATTTGAATGCGACGCGAATTGCGATCTCACTGAACCTCGCTCCGCTATCGCCCCGCTCGGCTGTTACCAGGGCTGACGCCTCGGCGACAGTAACAGCCGCCGCGGAGTCACGGGCATCCAGTTTAGCGACCACTAGGTTAAGTAGACCTAGGTTAACTAGGTTACATGCCTTGTGCCTAGTATCGCACAAGTTGGCTTGACAAGAGAAGGGATCTGCCATAAGCGCCAAAAACCACAAGCGCCAATCCGTAACCGCCAAACGAGAAAAGTTGCAAACGCAAAAGTTCTTAACCGCAATACTAGCCTTACCGACCCTAACTTAACCTAACCAAACTTAACCTAACCTATGCGAACTTTGGCGTTTGCGACTTTTCTTGATTGGCGGTTACGGACTGGCGCTTGCGGCGTTGGCGCTTGTGACTTTTGGCGCTATCGAATGCCCCCCGGAGATTTAACACCGAATTTGCTGAGTGGATAATTACTCACGTCGTATCTTTCGAGTTTCCAGAGGGCATCTAGGAGCATCGCCATTTGGGTGGGCCGATCCGGAAGATTTTCGTATTCTTCACTGTCGTTGCCATTATCGAATTGCTGGGCACAGAATTTAAAACACTCCGCCAACATGTCCACCAAATCAGAATACTGTTCGTTTTCGTACAGCTGTTCCATTCTTCTTAACTGCTGCTTCCTAGTCAAACTTGTCAAAAGCCGCTGAGCTGACACCTTACTGATAATGTAGTTGTTGATGCAGTTCGGCAAAACGACGCTGAATTCGTTCTGGATTTTCGCACGGTCCTTCGTCACTTCTGAACTACTTGACTTTACGTCGGTTGCTCTTCTTTCAGCCTCAACAACTGGCAGATCAACTTCCATCTTTTCTTCAACTGGAGCTTCAGGTGCTCCAGAGAGACTTAATATCGTTGCCTCAGAGGACGGTTCCACAGGAGTTACCTCTGACGGAACTTCAGCAGAACGTAACTCTACGTTTGAAGTAACTTTGGGTGGTATTTCAGACGAGGGTTTTTCTGATAACACTTCTGTTGGAGTGACTTCTACAGATGCTTCGCTATGGATAATCTCCGAGGATATTTCTGCAGAAGCTAATACTGAAGATGTTTCAGCTGGCATTACTTCGGATAATGCTTCAGAGGCGATTACTTCCGAACACGCTTCCGCTGCTTTACGTTCCAAACATGCTTCAGCAGCGATTACTTCCGAAGATGCTTCAGCGAGAGTTGCTTCCATTGCTTCCACAGTTACTTCCGAAGAAGCTTCCATAGCAGTCCTCTCTGACGATGCTTCAAGAGGGACTACTTTGATAGATGTTTCAGCCGGGCACACTTCCGAAGATGCTTCTGATGCGATTATTTCCGGTACCGGTTCGGTCTGAATTCCTTCCAATGATGCTAATGCGGCGATGATTTCCAATGAGGCTTCAGCAGCAATTACTTGCGAGGGTTCTTCAGCATGAATTCCTTCCAACGCTGCTACAGCAGCCATTACTTCAGATGACGCTTCAGCTGCTATTGCTTCGGATGGTGCTCCAGATGAAATAACCTCCGACGGCATTTCAGCAGCCATTACTTTCGAAGGTTCTTCAGCATGAATTTCTCGCAAAGACGCTACAGCAGCGATTACTTCCAAAGATGCTTTATCAGCGATTTCTTCTGAAGGTTCTTTTGCCGGAACTATTGCCGAAGATGCTTCAGCACTTATTCCCTCCGAAGGCGCTGCAACCGAAGCTCCTTCCGAAGTTGTTTCAGCGGGGGTTACTTCCATAGATGTATCAGCAGGGATTTTTTCGGCAGGAGTTATTGCTGCAGATTCTACAATTTCCTGAGTACCAAGTGGAGCGGGCAAATTTTCAGCAATAGCGCTTAGTTTTTCGATAGACTTTCCTTTCTTCGCGACCATTTCATCTTTAGATGATTCAACTCTCCCAGTCTGATTTTCTCCACTTACAGGTTCGGTCAACAAGTTTTTCCGTAGCAGTTGAGATTCTTTTTCCTTCAAGTCCTCTTCCCTAATGTAATTTTCTATAAAATAAACAATCTGGAAAAGGGAAAAAAATTAATCCGATGCGAACGATTCGAGCTCAAGGCTGACATGTAAGTCAATAAACTTACTTCTTTTAAGGCGTGAATGGCTGACGGGCTATCATCTTTGTAGAGTGCGTAGAGTACCCTGTTCCACATCCCGCGTAAAATTAAATTTCTACCGGAAGCTGAATTGACGATTTCCGGTCGACCGACCAGCATCGAGATAAAAGCCATACTATCCTCCATAAGATGGCAAGGTGCACTAAAATTTCAAACAGAAAGTAAAAAAAAAATTAAAATCCTACAAAGGATTCTCGCTTAAACACATTACCGATTTATAGATATCAAAGTCGATATCAACATGAGCAGCACCTTGGTTCACAGGCATAACTCACACGAGAGATATTGTTTGTCATGACCGAACATTTCAAGAGTTCACGCTAAAAACCTTACTATACTCACGCGTTGGAATGTTTACTATGTATCACACGATCTAAAAGCAACTCGCTGTAGAGAAGCGACAGTTCAGCTTCTTCCTTCAGCTCTTCCGTTGTAACAGTTGAACTGAACGGAGAAGGATGATGGTTAT
>Ga0058701_10002898_pt1 | contig 13319 bp, 8 predicted proteins | sample AgamicOrMae_FD_97039 | JGI IMG/M metagenome (GOLD analysis project Ga0058701, IMG submission 97039) | Agave microbial communities from Guanajuato, Mexico - Or.Ma.e | ecosystem: Host-associated > Plants > Phyllosphere > Phylloplane/Leaf | place: Guanajuato, Mexico | collected 2012-06-04
CTTCAATGCATCCTCTTTTCAGACCGACAGAACATATTTAATGACAGTCATTCTATATGCCAGCTCGCGAAATGAATCTCTAATTATAGCCGAACTTTCAGTTACGTCACAAGAAAGTAGTTGAAAGCACAAGGTAAAACATATCAGAGAATGCTCAGGTCCGTTGTGATCCATGACGATGTGGATAGTAAGAAATGCAGTAGTTAAATTGCCCATAACAGAATTTCACTAAGAAGACGGTAGATGGGGATCGACCGGTTGCAGAGCGTCTTACTGAAGGCATGTTTATCCATTCCAAAGCCTGTGCTGGGATTATTTCTTTTCCTTGAAAGCTGTTGTTCTCTGGAATCAATCCAGAGAGTAAGTTGAGATCGTGTAAGATTGTGTCTAGTTGCTAATAAGGAATACAGAAGTATTTCCTATTCCAAAACGAATCATTGATACGAGCTTTGACATTGCTTAGCGCCGGAAAGGGAAGATCTTGGAGGAGATCATAAAGTAAAAGTCTAAATGCAAAGGTCTTGAGCGTCACTTTTTAGCGTAAAACTCTAGAATTCCATGTGTGTTCAGCATGGTATCTATTTTTCTAAGCATCTGTGGTTTGCGTGAGATACCACTAAGAGTTAAAATGATTTACTTAGTATGGCCATCAAGAACACCTTGACAAACGTACAAAACATAAGCAAAACTTAGATTTGTAGTTGTTTATTTAGACATTGCTTCAACACCTTCAAAGGAAATGCCGGAAATCTGCTAGAAAGAAGAACACGCTGAGGTGTGCAAGGAGAAAAGCATAGTGAATTGTCGGCAGAGTGACGATGTAGCTTTTTTCCCTTGCGGCTTTTCTTGGGACACTATAGGGATTCCTGCGGATTGTCACCAACCCCTGTAATTAATTAAGCAGGGTGAAGGTACTCTTAAATTAGTATAACCACGGTGCCAAAATTTCTAAAGGCCATGATTAAAAGCTCTCGTTGAATAGCATTATTGCACGGCGCGGAGCATGACACCTTTGTTTACATTCAGTCTGCGGCCTGCAATTATTTTTGTGCCTCTTACCGAACCGAGAAGCACAGATGAACATTGTGCTGCCTTTTGTCACTTTGGCAGCCAAAGCTTACATTCTTGTTTTCAGCTCTTTGACATCGCCTTTCCAAATGCAAGGAAGAAGTAGATGAATAGGCAAAGTCTGTCTTTTAATTAAGGTCAAGTGTCAGTGTTATGTCATTCTATCAGTCTTGTAAGAGTAACACCTTTTTGGAAAAAGATAATGAACACGACTAATTTTCGAAATGTCGTAATCTGTTAAGGGATATTTGTCTTCTCCTTCGGATTCTTCTTTGTTTCAACCATCTCAACGCTCCAACGTGACGAAGTCTCACTTTCTTTTCAAGGCGTTCACAACTTCTACGACAATCTCTTCGTTCTTGTATTCCTCGGCCACTTTCTTCTCTTGCGTGTATTGATACATCCGTTAAATCAATATTTGTGAAAAGAATGGTAGCGATTTCTTTGTTTGGTTTGAGTTTTCGAAGTAGATCATATTATGGTTGTTGAAAGCGACGAATATCAGAGTGCCCAGCGCAAACGAGTTTGATAAAAGCCTTTGTAGACTCAACTTTTCTCCCTCTTCTAAGCGTTGATTTGTTTCTGAAAACTAAATCAATGAAGATCCTGTGCCATTACAGAGTGATCTAACTCAGTTTTATTTTTCCTGAGATGAAAATAATTTTTTACCTTGGCTATGGGTGGGGTTGCTCCACTGTGATTCGATGGTTGGTTGCCCCCGAAATATATCCTACTTCTTCCATACTTTATTTATGTTCTATATTTATTGTACAATACAATAATCTTGGCCGTGCGTGCCCGAAAACAATAGCCTTAAAGTTGGTGTGGGGCGGACTCTCTCTTCCACCCGTAAAGTGTTGCAGGCACGCACTATAACAAGGAAACTGGCATCCAAAAAAGGTACGCGTGCGAGAAAATAGGGTGCACGCAGTTTTTTATAGCAAAAATCAAGATGATATTTATGATGGCACGTTGAGACTTGCTGCAGTAAATACCGTACCACGAGAGCATACATTATGTCGTTGACCTTAAAAATTAGGCTGTAAGTTCCGGAATGCGGGCAAGTTTATTTTGGAGGGTAGTGGCGGTTTTTTCTCTCTTTCTTTTTTTTCCTGATGGGAGTTTTCACCCAGCAGTTAATGCTGCTTGAAAGAGAGCTTACTTTTTAAGCAAGATTGTTAGCTGATTTCTTAATTCAAAATTCAATAAAAAAAAATAAAAAAAACGACAAAAGAACATACTACATAATACGTCAAACTTCCACAGACATATTTGTCGTGAGAATGTCAGTCATAAACAGTTCGAGATATGGGGAGGGGGTTGTGGTATACTTTAAAAAAAAAGAAAAGAAAGAAAGAGAAGAAAGAGTTACATCAAAGGCATCCTTGGAACAGTTTCCTGGACATTACAGGTAAAGTCCTTCGAACCAATCACGGACCCTCTCGACAACATAGACAATAGAAAATATCACTGGAAGCCCATCAATACAGCTCCTCTCGTCTTTCCATTGCAAGCAATTTTTCTCCGTGAAATCTTTTGTCCGCGATCCGCTATCAACCCCGCTGACCGGAATTTATTTCCTCCGATTCCCCGGACAGCGTGCCGAGACTGACAAGAGCCCCGTCATTACAGAGACATTGTCGCCACGGGCAAGTCTCCCAGGCTGTCCATAGTGTCCACACGGACTCCTGGGTGTCCTTGCCCGACCATCGTGTGTTTGCCTATGTGATGAAGCCCTGGAAAGGAAGGGACCCGCGCAAGTAATTCAAGTTCACATTTTTATTGGATCTTGAGCCTCCGAAAACTCTGCCCTGTGGATTTTGGGATCAGTGCTGTTTGATATACCGCGGTCCGTTCCAAAATATTCCCAGAAAGTTTTCTGTAAGGTACAGCACAGTACGCTGAGAGCGATGATGCTCTATTGGATGAGCAGCTTTCGAGAAATGAAACAGAGTTTAAACAGTTTAATTAGAAACGTTGCATGAATGTTTTCATTTGCAATTATACGTACGAGTGAATTATGGGAAGCCATTATCTGAGAAATGTAAAGTCAATCGTCGATATTTTTTTAATACAGTACTCTCTTTCCATTTGATGTAGCATAAAGTAAGTCTCTCAATGAACTGAGCATATTATTAGGACAAAAGTAAAGTTAATAAAAGGGCTTAAAGAGCGAGTTTTTGCTCTGAGTTTAAGCAACTGTTATCATTTCATCCTTTGCGTGTATACTACACGCCATTGCGTGTATACTACACGCCATTGCGTGTATACTACACGCAACAATAAAAAATGTATGAGATTGCAACACAGAGCTGAACAAGGAAGATTATCGAGGAAACCAACAACAAATGAAAAAAAAAACGTGATTTGATGTCAAAAATGCTCTCATAACAAGCTCATAAAACGGAATTATCTACAAGAGGCATAGCTGTTATGAGAGAGCGTAAAAAAATGTAGCAAATTGACGAAAGTATCTGACAAGAAGTCGTAGACGAGATTTCGTGATACCAAGGCATGATTTATCATAAGAGAAGGACGGAGTTCCAGTTGGCGATTAGTCGTTTCTGTTACCCAGGAAATTGCCAATAACCCTTGGCAACTAAGGAAGGCTTGGCCCACCGAATTCCGGCCGGTGGGCCGCCAGTGGGGCCGGCACAGCGGGGATTTTTTTTCGGCCTCCGTGCTCCCTTCCTCCTCCTCCGTTTTATTTCGTCCGAACGAAACTTCGACGCCGTGTATTTGAGATGACGGTTCGTTTCACTTATTACCCACGTAATGACAAATGGTTTCAGGAATGTGATCACTAATCCATTTCAACCCAATCAAACGACGCCTAAATCATTTGCAAGATTTCTTGAAAGACTGCAAGTATCAATATAATTGCAGTTGCCACTTTTATTACGACGGGTTTAATCGTAATGAAGTTCGGAGAAGATTAAACCTTTAAACTTTAGAAATGTTGGGTTATATTACGGATTGCCGTACCTATTATCTGTTCCAAGGATATCCTTAACTATAAAAAATATTTTAAAATCTTTTTGATGATTGATTTACCTATATCTGTTAAATTTAAAATGGACTTATTCGTATTTGTTTAAATTAAAATAAAAAGTATTTCACGAAAAACTTTTATCGTAATTTTTGAAATGGAATATCATTGACCCCAACATGCCTTTAACACTTGAAATCAGAGCAGGTCTTGTTTGAAATAGCTTTGTGAAGTTCGTTTTGGTAGGACCTTAAAAGTGCCCCACCGTTGTGCGCGAGCTGGTTAAGTTTAATGGACGTGCATTGTAGCTAATGAACTGTTCCGGCCGTCGCGCCGGTGGGTGGAGGTCCCCATAAGTACGTTTTACTCCAAACTATAATTCTATTACTCTCCCCCTGCGTTTGGAATCAATAAATGCCCCTGCGCCTTACTCTTCAGCCGTGTCAGAGTCTGTATTTTATGTGGATGATTTAAGTGTTACTACTGCTTGTTAGATGACTGATTGTTGATGGAAAAAATTTAGATCACCCTCCAATATTCAGTCTCCAAAAGAGGCTGTGGAGGAAATTTAAAAGGTGATGAAGGAACGGAAAATTCAACATTTCAATTCACAGGCATAAAAATTGATTAAAGTGATTAGTCCCTACGTCGTTCTCCACTTCTTTGCATGCCAACATTTCAACACTTCTTCCATCAAATAATTGTGGCCATCTTCTATGGAAGGCCCTCATGCAGGAGTCGGGCATTCCTCGAATCTCTGGACATGAATTTCAAGGCGCGCGCAACCGAGCTTCTCTGCGCGTTAAACTGCTGCGCGATATCTCCACAATCTCCAGCAGTTTAAAAAATTTCCGTCGAAAATGTCACAACCGCTCCCCGCATGCAGGATCACTGTTCCTTTTGCCACTGTTATGAAAATGATGGGAGATAAATCGGAGATGAGTTGAAGAGACATCTCATTAATCAGCTCCCTTATGGCATCGGTGCAGTTGTAACAGTCTCCTAGCCCACTGACTTTAGTTGCGCCGACTTTGCGGCTAACATGTCCTCTCAAAAAGCATCTTTGTGGTTAACATGAAAGATGATGACCATCAGATTGTCAGTTGTAGATGCGCCAGCGTTTCCCGGATATAAGTTGAAATTCTACAGGTTAACGGCTCTACTAATAAGCAGAGCCGAAGTAGGCGTAGAGAGTAGAGAGCCTTGCCAAAACTTAAACTAAGTTAACCTAGCCGGTAGAAGACCTGATGAGTTTCGGCAGCAGGCTGCTGCGGCTGAGAAGTAAGCGGTATCACAATCGGCGAATGCTTAGCGAAGTGGCAATGAAGTGGTGCCCAAGTTTTTGAACCTAATGTAACCTATCCATCCACACCTTCTTGCTTAATTATCGTTTCATGGAATGAGAGGTCGAAGAAAAGTGGAAATAATTTGTATCACAAAAGTGGAACTATTGTGGATCACAAAGGTTAAAAACCTAAGTTTTAAAATTGATGTACTCTTAAACATTAAGTAATGAAGATCACTGTTAAAAGGAGTGAAATTTCATATCTAATTGTAAGTAGTGAAACGCATGATCGACTTTTTTGCTTATAGCAGCTCAATTTTCGCTGATATCTTCGCTTTGAAGAATTTTTTATTGCTTTTCTTTTTAGCTTGGAAATCCTCTTCAAAGCCGTCCGAACACCATGCATATTTCTGTATAGAAACTTTTTTTAATGTTATATCTCTGTGCAAGGTTTATTTGTTTGATAGACCAGTTGGTTGAAGGTTTTTTTTTTTTTTCTCGTGAATGAAGCTTCGATCTGATATCTTTGTCGAAAGAACTACTAAAAACTGAAATGTTAATTTCGCCTGGCATGGGAGCATCATGTACTCTCTACTCACGAGTGTGTTCACCGTTGAAATAGCACCAAGCCCAACTCCAATACATTTTGACAACAGCTCGTAACAGCTGTAATTCAATTTGCAGCTGTAGTTGCAGCTTCAACTTGTTTGGCGATCCTCAAATAAAACAGTTATCAGGGTCCCATTTATCAATGTCCCCAACGAAGTTAAGAAGAAGCGTATGCTATAACAGTAAGTGTTGTTCACAGCACCCCATAGAAGTAGACGGCAACAAACTTTGGAGCCGTCTTTTAGGCCCAAGCGCCCCCTTTTTCTCGACAACTCGTTCCCACGAAAACTTTAAGAGGGTCCGCAAAGCATGTATTAAGACGGTTATGAATACGCGATTAAGCAGAAAAACCTAAGAATTCCCCTGTGATGTTAGGAATAAGGAGGGGCGGGTAAAAATATTAGAAAAGTTTGCGCGGCCGAAGGTGTCCTTTCTATCGTCAACTAGCTTTGGAATGGCGCGCCTTCAGGGGTCACTGCTCCATGGGTTATACCCCAAGATTACCGCCCTCTGGTTTACCCCCCTCTCTCCCCGGGTTACCGGCCGCCACTTGCTGTTGCCCAAATGGCTTCCGATTTTGAGAGTCAGGCACGAGATAATATTATGCTTATTGTCTCAAGATGACCAGATTCCACGCGGAGGGGAGGGCCTGTTTTTGGAGGTGGTTTCGGTCTAATCGAGGTAGTTTTGGGGATGCTCTTGTTGTGGATTGACGCTAGGTGGAATGAAGGGGTGTTCTGTATGTTTCACCTGGCACAGGTTTCGCTCTTGTCATGTCGGAATGGGTTCTTTCTTGCTCATAGGGACTCACCTGGAAATACAGTTATTCACTTCATATACGATAAAGTCACTGTGGGATATGAAACAAAATTAGTTTCTGGGCGAGTGACCCTGAAGGTATTGCTGCGCACCCGTTCACCCTGAATTTCTTCCACTCATTCGGTTCCTCTATTTTGGATCGATTTGTGTATTTCAAGGGCATCGCTCAGGGTGCATAGTCAGTTCTGAAGTTTGAGTTTTCCTCCCTTTGTGCCTTTTGTTAAAACGCCGAGCAGACCAAAGCACACGGTAATCTAACATATATTAATCGTGACCTTGTTTAACGGTTTATGCTGCAATATCCTTCCATGGCGGCACCGCAGAGGAAGCGACATCAGGCTTAGTAACAGCCGAAGGGAGCGATAGCAAAAGGCACAAAACACTCCACGTAACTTAAGTTTACGTAACAATTCAACATACAAGGAATTTGCTAATAAATTCCATAGTTTTACTGATAACTAAAATGCGCAATCCTAAATTCAAAGAATGTTGTTGCACCGGAACTCCCTTGTAGATATTTACTTCTTAGATTGTGCAAAACCTTTTCGTTTAGCTACGTGTTAGCTAAATATTCGAGTTACTGAGTACTTCTGGACTCGAGCCAGCTATTTATTATACAACTACCACGCCCACTTAACGTGCCGTTCAACAACCGACTAATAGGTTTCTATTTACCTCATAAAGCGGGTATTTCGGTAGCTACAAGTATTAACAGTCCTGTTTGAGAAGACGTTCTTTTAACCATCCAGTTCAAGAGGACGATTCCTTTACCGTCCAAGTTTAAAGACCATTCAAATCTGCGTTTCCCATGATCTATAATTAGTCCACTCACCAGTATATGTGTAACTTGATTAGCAGAAACGGTCAACATTGCTTTCATCTACAACCTCTGCTGAACAAAATACAGCCATAGGCTACTGATGGAAAGAATACTTACAGAGCGCGTAAAACGCTTTTTTGAATGGTCCTCGAACTGGACGGTTATTAAAACATCTTCTCGAACTGGACAATTAATGCTTGTAGGTACCGATTTTGCGTTAATGATTTCCAGCTTTGACATGGTATTTACTATGGAGTTTTTTTTTGTTTTTTGTGTGTTTTTAGGAGGAAAGTTAAGACAGTCAATGAGTGAGAGAGGGGGCACCCGCTGGGGACCCCTGTACTCCTGGGGGGAGCAACTAATCAACCTAAAGGTGTCTCATGATTTAGAGGCACGGATAATTTATTCTTTTTCCTGATCGAATTTATACAACGATATTTTATCTAATTCGTGTTGAATACCGGTAGCTTTACTATGAACGTCTAGAAGAGCTTAGAATGCTGGTAAAAGTGATTTACGACTCAAATCTATCTGCACATATCATCTCTTAAATCAGACAAAATATCGTGTAGCACTCACAAATGACTTGTCCACTCCAATATGGGGTAGCTTTCTTTAACCTATCAACCCAAACAAACTACTTGCCTATTTACCCATGAAAAAAAAGTAACCGCTTTGTCTTCAGAGAAGGGTTTTTAAGTTTATGCTCAAAAGAAGGGAAAAATGGAATTCTATAAAATGAGAAATCGGAAGTCGTTGAGTATTTCATTAAGGCAAAATTAAGTTTATATTTCTTCGCCCTTAAAATAAACTCACGTTAGTATAATAATCTCCAGGAAAATTTTTATGAGACTTGCGAGCTAGTTGAATAATATTGGTTGAATTTATACTTTATTAGTAATGTAATTTTCATTTTGTTTTACGTAGAGCCTTGAGAAGTAGAGAAGCGAATGGTGACCCCTGCCATGGGAGCCGCCATGATCGGCCCAATGTATTCCTTACGGGAAAACGGGGCTCAACATGGCGGCCATGGGTTTCATTTGCGCCTCTCTACTCTTTAGGGCTCTAGTTTAACGTTATGGACTTAGGCTTTATAATTTGACAAAGAGAACTTCATGTCGGTGGCTCCATTCAGGACAAGCGCTATCGAAAAATCAAAAGCCTGTTAGTCGTTATCCCTTTGCTTATACACAAGGGATAACGACTTTACGCGGACGCGCGATTCCGATAGCGCCAGACCTACATGAATTCTTCGATGTCACATCCATAGAAACCGTCGCTCAAAAGTTGTGCTTGTCACCTGTGAAACTCACTCGGAAAACTCGATCAGGTTGGTGAATGAAAAAGATTTCATCAAACAATTTTGTTGTGGGAGCACTGAGGTCGCTAAAGTTTAAGAGTGAATTTTAAAGTAAAAGTTCTTTCTTTTATGGGCAGATGCTTTAAAGAACATTTTCGGACAGGCAGTCTCTACAGGGACCGGGCTAAAGTGTTCTTTACGACCCTCTCGTTTCCCTCTCGTTTCCCTCTGCCGGCTTCTTAAAAGAACCTGCTCCTTTCCTGGAAAACTTATTCAGTTTACTTGCAACCAAAAGACTCTACTACATGGAATAGCGAACAAAGCTTCGGGCATCACAAAAATGCTTCCCAGTTCAATAGCAGACAAGTTTGTTCCGCGAAAGAGCCTGCCCCGTCTTCGCGGTGCATGGTCTTTCAATCTGAAATATCTTTACTTCTCGTAAACTTCTTGAGGAGAACGTTCTTCCAAAGATGCTTGTGAGAAATAATTCATTGCTAAGAAAACGTTTTAACAACTATCCTATACTTACCTGCTACTTACAACAACTATCATCCAAGAAGGGGAGTAGTTTTATCAGAAAATTACGGGTATCGAACTTTTGTGAGTGGGGGACACTCATGTGATGTAGACTAGTCAAACCCACTTATTATCCTTGTTTTTTTTTGGGGGGGGGTATGGATATCTAGCTTTCGGTAATGAGTAAGTAGTCGCATTAAGGGTCAACCGACTAATTAAATTTATTCCGAATAATGAAAAGTATTTGCGGTTGTTGATTTGACTATTTTCTCTCTTAAAGGAGCGTCTATGATAGGGCTTTCTTTGAAACTAAATGTTAATATCTGACTTTTTAGAGCTTTTTTTTTGTTATGACCCGAGCTTTTGTCAAGCGTTCAAAGGATCGAATATCCGTTTTGTTTGTGAAGGGCCTGATACTGTTTCCACGGAATATCGAAAACATTTCCCATGTAGTCGTGACCTTGAATGCAAGTCAGTTGAAACAACTAATGTTAATGATCCAGTTGACTGAGTTCTGGTTCGCTCCGCTAAATTAACAGGTTGGGAGATGTTTCTCCAGATATGCTCCGAGTTGAGGTCACCGATGATTGAATGCACATTATGAAACAGACCATTGTAGCCACAAGCCACATTTATCAATTCGTTCTAACAGCCGAAATCTTGTGAGCGTCGAGCAGAAGCAGAAGAATGACTGAGCTGATGCTCACCACGATAACAGCGCTTCCACTCGCCCAGAAACATTGGTAGGAACTTTCACTCGGTCAAGACATGGCGCTAGGCCTCGCTGACCTGCTCCACCGGTGGCTAGATGATACTAGTAGTTTCTTTGTGACCCAACCCAACCGCTCAGTGGGATGTCCTTCCCCGCTGACTTCACCTGTCCAACTACAAAACTAACCGGTGCAGAAGCTTGCACATCTTTGACGGATGGTCTTCATGGCGGAAGTATGATATGTTACCCCATAAATTCGAAAGATTGAATATTATTCCTCGTGTGTTCCGTCTCAGTCGCCAAATGGCGGAGTGAGGTATGAGGGACGTAACAACAACCAAACTGAACGTTAGACAAGTGCAGTGCCTCTCACCGAGCTGCTAATGAGAAGAAAGCGGCATTGAATGTGGCGACAGTCGATGATAGCAACAAGGAAGCAGAGGGCACTTCACCTAACCTTCTATAGGTGGTCACATTTCGTTAATCCTCATGATGTAATGGAAGAGTGAATCCAAGAGTGGATCAAAGGGATAGAAAGTCTATCCTCTCAGCTGGAAGTATTCTTCAAATCTTGGCATCAGAAACGCTAACACTAGGTCATCATCATACTCTGGCAAACTGGGCGCAATGCTTGATGCTGGCAATTTGGGCTCCTATGCAGTCACCTCGCACTCTGCTCACGTTTTAGCCTTTATAAAACCTCACTCATTTTTTTTCTCAGTTAAGGTTAGACGTCCTATCACCTTTTATGAAAAACCTGATCAGGGTGATGCAGAATAGTAGTTTTAGGTGAGGCTTTACATCAAACGAGTGTCCAACTGGAAGATTGTTAGCTGGGACCTTATGGTTATATCTATATTGCTCGGCGAGGGTTTCGGGAGTTGTAGAGTCGGTGCAAAGCGATTGAAGAGTAGGTAAGCGCTCGAGAAATGAGGATGGCAAACTTGGCCAGCCAGAGAAGGTTGGTGTCTTTAATGGACCAAGAAAAAGAACCCTTCTAACTTTCTTTTGGTCCTGGTTACCCCCGTTCCTGAGATACGGGTACCCTGCTGTAAAGGGTATTCACCTAGCAATTAAACTTTGCAGGCTTTTAAGGATGCTGCTGTTTAGCCTTACCCCTTTATATGGAAACTTCTGCAACGTATATTTTGTGATCCGATGTGTAGGAACTAAAAGTGGTAGCTCTCTGCATTTGCAGGACTGATGGTAATAATAATGCCGTTAAGGGATACTTACAGAACAGGAGAGGGAAGTAGAGGAAGACGACGATGTTCTGTTTCTCCTTTCCTGGAGAAGGGGGAGAGAGAGAGGTAATAACTGAAGTAAGAACAGGAAGAACGTAAAAGCAGGAGGGAGAGAAGTGGGCAACATGCTTGGCATATTTCAGTTTACTTTATGGAAAACTTTTAATGTTTATATTCGGCGGGGGTGGCGAGATAAAAGAAACTGGACTCCACATTTCCACGAGATGGAAGAACGCTTCATCACCACAACTTTTTTGTTCCGCTATACACGATGTAGACCTCATTCGAAACTTAGACTGATCACTGGAGGGACGCCACCCACTTGAACTTTCCAATCCCTAGCTTATCTTCTTCATAATAATTTCAGGAGTTGGCTGAGTGTGTCTACACCTTAGTTTAATTGAAGGATTTCAGCTGGCCCGTCAGTGAAAATCGAGCTGGCTTGAGGCTACTTAATGTATTTAAAGCTTATCTTTCGAGCTATCCCACAAATTTGAAGGGTGGAACTTCCAACCTTTTGTCTTCCACCTCTTGTAAATTAAAACCGTGAGGCTAAGCGCCGTGGGCTTCTCTTCGCAAGAGCGAACAAACCGGAAATAAAAGATTATTTCCGGTGGAACATAGAAATCTACACTGTTACTAAATAATCCCCGTTTGTACACCTTTACCCATCTTTGGCTAAAGGTAAAACGGGACATTTCGTGTTTTCACTAGTTTTCAAGATAGGCCTATCAATGGAAAGAATTCGGCGACAGGTTTCCATATGGATACAGCTGTTCGTGGAAACCAGTGGAAACACAACATGATCCATTCCTTCATCCTACTATAGCTATAGGTGTGCCCATAACTGGGATTTTTTTTTCAATCTGCTACCTTTCATTTAACAGTGCGTGCGTCCTGATCCCAACATCCCCGCTACCCGCCAGCTGTGTTCCCGCCATACCACACCTTCTGCTTGCATCCTTTATCGCGGAAAGGACTTTCATCCTTCAGCTCTAATCCTGGCTGAGCGTTTTTTTTTGCGATCCCTAGCTCTTCCTTGTTTTTCATATTCTCATGTGGCTTCCGTGTTGAGTCTCTTTTGTATTTCCGGTGCTGCGACGGACAAGCGCCGGCCTTTCTGGGAGCCGCCGCCAACAGAAACAAACTTGGGAAATGGACCTTTCAAAAGATGTCACTGATCGTATACAAACTGCCTTTTCCGAAAGAAATGCCCCGTGACTTTGTCGAGGAGTCGCTCAAAACCAACGAAAACAGTGCGCTGTCCCAACAATGACAACCCGCCTACCGGATGTTTTAAAAACTGCTTCTTCTTCCGACTTTTAGGATCTTATTCACAAGCGCAACTATAAGGCGCTGCTAGCCTCACCCTTATACAGTTACACGTTTTCAGTACTTTTTTAAAGACGAATTTCTCTTTTATGACGTCGCTTAACCTCATTTTTTTAATTGAATGGTATATGCATTTAGAAGAGCTGGGTGTTCTTTCCCAATGAGGAAAGTCCTTTTTTTATTCTCCTATTTTTTTCTGGAAAGCTCTATTGACTATAAAAATAATATAGACATTGGAAATCCAAGTTGCATTGTCCTCTTTGTTGGCGTACTTTTCGTCGCCAAGCTTCTTTCCGCTTACTTGGATTAAATTTACCGTTTGCCTTACTCGCCTGACGCTCCGCTGGTGTTAACAAAACTCATGGTCGGCGGCAGCACCCTGTCGCCGTAATTTAAGCTTTATCACGTTAGAGCAATTATTAAGTTGGATGAAACAAGCGTTGATTTGGTTCCTTGCGCCTCGCTGCACTCGGCTGAGAAATGAACGCTAAAACACGAGGAGAGGATAAGATGCAGAACCAGAAACCATACATTCCAAGAATTGTGCGACCCAGAATTTGTAACCTGGGATCATAAAATCCAAATTTTAGACTACCTTAAAAAAATGAAAATAAATGTTTTTATA
>Ga0058701_10002899_pt1 | contig 13318 bp, 6 predicted proteins | sample AgamicOrMae_FD_97039 | JGI IMG/M metagenome (GOLD analysis project Ga0058701, IMG submission 97039) | Agave microbial communities from Guanajuato, Mexico - Or.Ma.e | ecosystem: Host-associated > Plants > Phyllosphere > Phylloplane/Leaf | place: Guanajuato, Mexico | collected 2012-06-04
AAATTTTCATATATGATAATCTTGATTTCATATACGAAAATTAGTATACGAATCTAATATTTCGTATGGGGATAACTAATATACGGACTTTGGGCGGGGTTATTGTCATTTTTAAATTCAGTGTAAATTGTCAAAACTGACTTGGTTAGCGGTTAAAACATTTCTACTATTTTTAGAATTAATATTTTCTAGTACCAATATTAGTTTGGTCTCTGAGTCTAAAATAAGTCATTTTTTTGAACTCTTAACATTCAGAAAGTTCTTTTTTCACTATTTTTTTTACTAAAAAATGGTCAAACCTGACTTATTGAAATATTAAAATTTAAGCTACTAAATTTTAGTAAAATTTGACTAATTCTAATAGTAAGCTGTACATGACTAATTGAATAGTCAAAAGTGACTAAAGAATAGTTATTTTTGACTAAAAAGCGGTCAAAATTGACTAAATGAAACATGAAAATTTTAGCTACTCTTCTTTAGTCAAAGACCATTTCACATTTACAGTGTGGGTGAGAGCTGTTTAGAGTATCGTACCTCGACTGTTCGGTGAAGGCTATCGTATACCGGACAGCCACCAGCGGGCCCCATTTCCGCCGATAGCCATTTGCTCATTCTTTGGAAGTGACAATCGACACGCTGCCCCATTCAAAATGTATGAGGTTGGCTTCCTTGCGTTCAAGTCACTTCCCATTTAAAATGCATTAGGTTGGTTCCCGTGCATTCAAGTCACTCTTATATTAACAAAGGCGTGCGAATAGAACTGACCTTTTCCCCTTTTTTTCTCTTCTGCATCCCCCCCCCCTTTTTGTTTCTTTTCTGCATTAGCGTTTTAATTGGCTAGGAACTTCGAGGCTTTGTCCATCTTCTTCACCTCGGACATTAATACAGCAAAAAAATATTAGAACGGACTGCAGTGGAGATGGCGACCTGCGCGAGGTACGATAGTCTTACTAGCCTCAAGAGAGGACTGCCACGTCATCCCTGCATCCCACCAATCAGCGCACCGCATGGGAATGAGTTGTCGCCTCTCCGCAAAACCGAGATAGGGTGCTCTACACTTTTCAATCATTGTCTCCGCACAAAATAGCAGACATTTATAACCTACGAATTTCATCGATAAAAAAGGGGTTGGTAGAAAGGCAGGTATTAATGTGTTTTAACTTTATTTTAACTGACAGGTTCCTTTGTCCTGGACAAGTTATTTGCATGAATTGGTAATGAAAAGGCCTTGGAACCGTATGAAAGACACAATCTCACGTAACTTCGCCTCACTTATTGAAGTATACATAAGCTGGTTTTCGTAGCTACGAGGAGGTTGCATTCTCATCTCTCAAATTAAGGTCTTTTGGGAGTTGCCCATAGAATTGAGGGGGAAATCCGCGGTGGAGGAGTCCGCGTGCGTTACTCAATCGTTGTAGATGTAAGGTGTTTTATACGCGAATTTTCACAGAAACACCTGCTGATACTCCGCCTTGTCACAACTAATATGAGCGTCCGTCAAAACGAACATATTCAGAAGTTTTCGGCGAAAAAATGCTTATTTGAATAGATCAAAAAACATGACGCAGTTGTTCGTAAAATTAGGAAACCAACAATGTTACCTTTTAAATTAACCCATTTTGATGGAAGGCTTCTTTGAACTTTTCGAACTTACAACTCTAAGAGTTTTGCGACTCGAAAGATTCCTTTGCAACTGGATATTCTACTGTACAATCTAAACAGAAAACAGCTGAAATCAATGCGGTCTTGACCTACTCCACACTGAACCGTAAGCAGAGCAGTGGGAGGGCAACTGTTACATGCTGCGTTTTTTCGGCCCTTTAGATCACAGCTTTAAGGTCTAAGTACTATCAGACAAAAAGGTATCGTCCGGTTGTGGTCGTGCAACAAGGCGGTGGTCAATGTATTTCCTGATAAGGCGGAGCCTTCCAAACAGGTCCAGAGCCGGACTATACTTTTTGGACTGATTGTACAGCCAATATCGCAACGTCAATGAATGTTGAGCACTTTCGGAGGTTAATTTTGTTTCGACTCGATCCGTCATCATTTCTCACTGTTAAAGAACTTCGAGACCAATGGACACAGTGTAGCTAAGTCCATTTGACGTGAATCGAGTAGGGACGCAATTGAATGGGGTCGCATTTGTCTCTGGTACACCTTAAGCACATTTCAAGGCCTTCTGGCCTGGGAAGATACTCAGTCTATGATGGCGAAGGCATCCAGGTTGTACCCCGCATGAAAAACACGCCGTTATTTCCGGTTTAGAGTAAAAAGTGGGGCATCGGTTAAAACATATGTTGCTCTCTGTATATTAAAAAAGGTTCAATAAAAACATTTTTCCAGTATTGGCACTTATCTGAACGGTTCTGTCTGTTAATAAAAGTACTTTCATTTAATTGTTAAGGTACTAGTGAATTGAAGAGCTCTTTCTCGACGGATGTTGTAAACTTAAAAAACATTTTTTTTGTGCTAAAAAAAAAATACTCCCGAAAATTTAGACGTTGTCAAAAATATGTTTTCAAAACGTGACGTTGTCAAAAATATGTTTGCTTTTTTTTTTTCAAATACGCACGTGCATACATAAACACACACCAACAGCCTCAAGATTTTAGAGATAAGCTGCGGTGAGGTGGAAAAACACCGTATAACACAACATACATGCTTTTAGTACCACCAATATTTATGTTTGGGGGGTATTCTTTTCGTTCACCTGATTTTTAACCTCCAGCATAGAAATAACATAATAAAAATGTTTTTCTTCTTTTTTAATCTGTACAGTTTAAGGCTCATCATATTTTTTTCAAAGAAATTTTTGAGCCATTAACATGGGCGGTTTTGAAAATTTAGAGCAAGAATTTCGTGACCATATTCTTGATAACCTTTTTTAAAAACGAAAAACGTCCTTTTTACGGAGTTTCCATCTAGACCTTTTTGGTTCCGAGAGCTTTATAGAGGGTAAAAACAGAAGAACTGCGTGTATACACAAGTGCAATATATTTTAGTCATTTTGAACATATCTCGTGCGACCTAGCAAAAGTTGCTATAAAGGTTACACTAAGCCAGGTAAGGTTATGGAAGTCTTAATTCTCACTGAGACGTTTTTATATTGGGTTGAGACGTTTTCAATATTTCTTGAGACCAGAAACCGATGAAAGCCATGTGTTCAAGGCTGATCAAATGAGGGTGTCCGCCCTTGGTGAAAAACTGCTCGTTTGTTATTTGGAACGTATATTTTAGCGCCCTTCGCGCAATTTTTCATACTAGACCAGCGGCCTCCGCCTGCGCGCCAAAACGTCTCGCTACGCCAGGAAAACGTATCGGGTAGCCTACCCATCCTCCACCTCTTTTTAGGTTAAGCGTCCATCACTCAAACAATACATTTACTATGCCGGAAAAGATACTTATGAAATATTCCTATCTCTCGCAGCCAGCTTTTGTGTAAGATCGATCATTTTCGCACGGCAGATATTGCGCCGCGAATATAATGATAGCTTACTTATCAAGCTGTTCCGTTTTGCAAATTAGAAAATTAAGGCCTTTGGTGAGATAGAGCAATTATAGCTGGCTCAGAATGAAAAGTACGAATGTGCACGACCTGGCCACCGACAGGATTCTGAGCTAACCGCTAACAAACCAACCTATACAAGCCCGACCAAGCTCATAGTCCCATCCATTCCAACCCAAACAAAAGCCTACCTCGCTTGAAACTAAACCATCAAAAATAACCTGATCCAATTTAGTGACCTGAACGCATTCAAACGACCTTACCACCCTACATAATCGGGCTCTTACTTGAACCTATTACATAACCACGTTATGTCGCTAGAGAAATGAATGTGATAATCACACTGTGATGTATCTTAAATTGTCGGGCGAATATGTATGCAAGGGAATATCTCTATTTTACGAGGGGACCAACACACCATGCATTGAAAATGTCTCCTAAGGAAGCTTAAAGTTTGCTTCCACAGCTAATATCACAGGTTGATTTTGAGGTCGTTTTGTGGTTGGCTTCCCTTCCCCCACCAGATGAATACCTGACTGGTACCACTGCTAATCGGCCGCGCCGCACGCCTTCCTCACCTATTAAAAAACCCTCATCTCGCTCTTCATCTATCACTGCCCTCTTCGCTCGACAGACGCTCATAACCTAGACTTTCTACAGCGGTTGTAAATAATCGAAAACAAGAGAAGGTTAACCTATCAAAATCGGCTGTGTTTGGGTAGCTGTCATAAGCGCTAACGCCGCAAGCGCCAATCCGTGACCGCCAAACGAGAAAAGTCGCAAACGCCAAAGGTCTTAACCGCAATACTAACCTTGCCTAACCTAACTTAACCTATACGAGCTTCGGCGTTTGCGACTTTTCTCGTTTGGCGGTTACGGACTGGCGCTTGCGGCGTTGGCGCTTGTGGTTTTTGGCGCTATCGAATGCCCCCCGGCTGAGTTGATGTTGGTATCAAATCCACTTTTGAAAATTTCGAAGCGAGAATTTGTTTGAATACCATACATCAAAAAGGAGATTTTAATTTATCTAAAGATATTTTAAGGATTTTTTTTCATAACCAACAGTAAAAACTGTAAACTGAATTTAATTCTTTCGCAGAACATTTTTTTCCTTCTTTCTTTAAAGAAATAAGAAACGCAGCTCAAAATCAGTTCATGGGAATGCGCCGACACATACACTGCAAACGTTCGACGGATCGGCTTTTTTTTACTGTATGAAAATTGGATGGAAGTTTGCGTACAGCGGTTCAATCCTCCTCCCAAAAGTTTTGTCCGATTTCTTTCCATTTTACGCTGAAATCTAAAATTAACCTCGTTTCGCGTTAAGTGAGTTATGTTAAGCTGAGCTGACAAAGTTTTGCTTTTGAGCTTATTAGCCACGTCGGATTACCTGAAGAGAAAAACTTGCGCTTCGACGGGATGGAGTGCTTACAAAGGCTTATCCATCAGAAACGGGCTCAACTGTAAGATGAACTTGAAAATGATCTGACTAAACGCTCATCTTCTTGTTACAAACAAGAATAGTTTCATCATGAATATAATCTCATAAAAAATCGTTATGCGTGTTTGGAATTAAGTTTTCGAACGTAAACTGGCAACGAGGCTTAGAGCTCGCCAGCATTCATTTTCGCAAAATTTCGCGACTTACAATCACTGCTCTTCTTTAAACGCGAAGAACTTTCAAAACTTACCAATTGATTGATCGCATTAATGAATAGCTGTGATCAAGATATATCACCGACATAACAAACACAACCAACATAATATGCTATCGGCTTATCACTTCCAAGGTAGGATTATAAACCTTGATTTGGTTCTTTACTTGCTGTTAGTCGCGGTTGAAATTTCTAAAACCGCAAAGTCTGGTATCAAAGCCAGCATCCATGATCTGAATCCAGGCCAAATAACACGCTCCATTAGAAAAAAAAGAAAAAGGAAAAAGAAAACATAGTATAAAGTTCTCATACCCCCACGCTAAACGTTTGCAAACCAAAGCACGAACGTTTTTGTTAGGATGCCTGACTCTGGAAAAACTAGAGAAACATCGATCGCAATGAGTGCAAATTTTAAAAGCCAGAGTGCTCCCTGTAATTAACTAATTAGTTTAAACGGTTTTTTATGTATGTCCAAAAGCAATCCTTTTTTTCCTCGACTTTCACATTTGCATGAAGTTGAATTCATTATTCAAAATGGGATTTAAATCCGTGAAATGGAGAGAATGCGAACATTTTGTACATACTTTAATATGCTCTCTCGCAAAAATAAGGGTTGCATTTTTCAATTCTTCGATTCCTTTTAACCTTCCATTACAGGTTCCTAAGTTAACCTTTCATTACATTAAAAGAGTACTGTACTAAGTAACCGCGTTGGTTTGGTTGACTATTTCTTTGGTTCGGTGCTTTATGTCCCCTTTCTATATCGCTATCCAGTCAGCTGTCGTCCAGACTTATTCCGCATATACTTCTGGTCGGGAGCAGCCAAGGTGACTCTATAACGGTGTACTCACTTCAGGCTTTATACACAGAGAGAATGGGAGACGTTTTCTGACGCCACTTGTTAGTGCGGGTTGCCTACTTACAGGGTTAGAGGCAGCATGCTCGGGTAAGTCCGGAGGAGTTCGGCTTCGTTCGGCCCGAGAAAAGGCTGCCTCTCACCCTGTAAGTAGGCAACCCGCACAAACAAGTGGCGTCAAAAAACGTCTCCCGTTTTTGATGGGAGTGGTTACACCGTTATAGAGTCACCTTGGGAGCAGCCTACCCCTGAGAAAAAGGCGGCATCCCGGGTTAGGCAGTTCAGGCTGGCCGACTGCCGTGTGCCTTTATTCGCATTCATTCCGCTCATCATGGCATCGAAAGGTGTTACACAAAAGGTAGAAAAAAGGCCTCGAAAATCAACAGTGTAGCCAAAAGACTTTCGTTTTCACCTCTGAACGTGTCGCGGGTCTCTGAGGATTTGACGTCACTTGGGTTTGCAACACTGTTATCGTGACTCGATCCATGCACGGAAACTCCACCCTCCAACCGTTTCTTTCGATACTCTGTCGAGTGAAAATTACGTTTTATTATGGATCGAATAATCACGCATTTTGAAGGTCATCAGTAGAACTTTGTTTACGGATTGCAGGCTACATTTTTGACAGAGTAAAGAGGGAGGTTAAATTAACATACATTGATTTGGATGAACATTACAAGTTGGTACCCTGGTTTCGATTAATTAAACGCACCGTTGTTTCAGACTTTTGCGCGGTCAGCTGCGAGATTTATAGAGTTACTCCAAAAAATACTACCCAAAATAATATTGACTAAAATAATAGCGGCCTTGAGATACAGCATTCCTTTTCCAGCCTTTAATGAGTATATTTACTCCTGGCAGTTTTATTTCTTGGCTAAAGACAAGTACACAGTCTGATGCTATTTTTTATTGAAAGTATCGCTATTTTTTGGTGGGAAATATTGGAGAGAAAACAATTTTAGGTTAGGTTAGGAGGAGATTTCGTTAGAGACAGGTTATGCAAAGCTAGTTTAAAGTTGGCTAGATTCGGTTAGATCAGGTTTTTAAGTTTTTATGGACCACATCTACTTTAATTGGGTGGTCAGGCTAAGTTCAACGTTAGGTTAAGTCATATTGAGTTAGGTTATATTTCATTTGCTTGGTTAAATCAAGGGATTCGACATCAACTTAAATTACCCTCGGATCAAAGTCACCGCTTGCAACATGTTCATAATGAAATGGGTAATAACGATTTACGTTACACCTACACCCATTTTGAGGTTGACGGTAAGAGGGGAACATATTTTTACTATATTTTAAAATGTTGCATATTAAGGGAAAGCTTGGCGAGAGCTTCCCACTTGATGATTATTGGTGAGCCTGTATTAAAAAACCGCCAAAAAACTCATTTTCCGAATTCCCATAAAACCCAAAATTTGCATAGGTCAAAACATTCTTTTTCTTTTTCTTTTTTTTTACTGCGTATAAGGTACGTTTTTTTTTCGCAACGTGCAGCCCCCTAATTCGCACTAGTCTTAATGTGTCCGCACATTACCAGAGCTTAACTACCATTGGATCTAATGGACCGGGTCGGATTCTAGTCTGGACTCGCGTGCAACCAAGCAATTCACCGCCTTCTGGAATACCTTCAAAATATCGAAATGCGATTTTACGTTACAAAAGACGATTCGTAAGGCAGTGATTTTTTTTTTGCGGGAAGTACACAATAGGTCGCACGTTACAGATTTTTTATTCATTATTTTTTCTTAAATTACGTTGTTTTTTGTTTTTTGTTTTATCTTGGCGGGTGGTGCCCCTTATTTTGCAAACTCAATGGATATTTTAGCCACAGAAAAATTATAGCAAGCCCGCAGAGAGATAGTTTCGTTTCCAAAGTCGCGGTGCACTGATAATAAAAAGCTTCATTGGTATAATCTCGTACTTGTTTTATGGTTGTAACCGTAAAGCACGAATATCAGATATTTTGGTTCTATATTTTTAAAGATAAACCGATCAATAGGCATATCAATGAAAATCTCTCGACACGCCAAGCATTTCTATTTCATGTGTGGCTATTGATTGGCCGACAGTATCATGAAAATTGGCTAAACTACGCCTTCCACTGGTTCTACCTTCAAACCCAAAAACAAGGTTCGCACGCCTAAGTTCATACAAGGGAGACCAAACGCACGGAGACCAAGCTAATACATTTTAAATGGGGCAGCGTGTGAATAGTCACTTGGTAAAGTTCTCACTATAAAAGACAACCTTAATTTCACATGCAACAAAAGTCAAAACCACCGATCTGAAAAAAATTCTCTTGATATCCGTTTATATCATTCCTCTCATATCCGGCTGATATCCTTGATATTCTGATATCCGGTGTGGAGTTCCAGCAAGGTGTTACCTCTTGGACACACGTGTCTGTTTCAGACGAGTTCCTCTCCTTATACAAGGAATCATTTCCACTCACGCACCCGAAACCGATTTTGAAAAATCGCGTCCTGGAACATGATTGTTAAGCGTATTTGGTGTCTTTTGTTGTCAGTCTGGCCGGGATGTCCCGCTCGGTGACGGTGGCCGTGGCCTACATCATGTCCGTCACGTCGCTGTCCTGGAAAGATGCTCTCAAGGTGGTGCGGGTGGGCCGCTCCGTCGCCAACCCCAACTTCGGCTTTCAGAGGCAGTTGCAAGAGTTTGAGGAGTACAGAGTGTGTGAGGTAACCACTGATTCCATTCATTATAGTGCTTAACATGCATATTGGGTCAGTTCTATTCGCACGCCTAGTGTGCGAGGTAACCACTGATTCCATTCATTACAGTGCTTAACATTCAAATTGGGTCAGTTCTATTCGCACGACGCCTATGTTGAAACAAGGAAGACTCGAACGCACGGAAACCAACATAATGCATTTTAAATGGGGCAACGTGTGTAGTCACTTCTTTTATAGTTTTAAAGGGGAAATGGGATAGTCTATTGGCCCGACATCGCCAACCTATACGCTAGTCTTTAAGACAATATTCTCTCTTCTATCCGTATGATTCTTCGGCGCAAATGCTAGGGGGAAAAATTTAGGACATATAAATGTTGAATCGGTTAAATTCCTAGTTTAGGCAACTTTGATGTTGCTCTCTTATTTGAAATACATTAACTAGGTAAATATTTGTGTAAAGGGGTAAATATAGTACGTCGCAAACAGATCTTTAGAATAAAATAGGTTAATTAATCACAATCAGTTTAAGAATTCAAAATGCTTATGCACCGTTTACTTCTGGACACCTGTCACTGCCACGGAGAAGTATAAGCGGCATCCCACTTGGCGACCGTGGTTAGGTTAACCTAAGTTAGATTGGGATGGGCTGTTGCTCCGCTGGGCTTATTATCTTTCAGGAGGTATTTCACGTCACCATTTACGGCCAAGTCCTTTCAGCAAGGCATGATATTTACTGTGTTCCGACCCACACCGCGAATGGCATGCTGCAGCATTCCCACCCACGCCACCGGCTGGGCTTGACCACATGACTAAACGTCGCTGTGGTGGAAAATCACAAATCACCACCGCCCCCATAAAAAACGAAGGAAACAAAGCAAAGGGGGAGGATTACGGCTGCGGCCAAGTTGCAAAGTTGCTCTACCCCGGAATAGGCGTGATAAATAAGGGACACCACAGAAACCCTTAAAGGAGAACCTCACAGACGCCATTTTGAAAGTAGTTTTTTGGCGCACTCTCACTTTAAAGCTGCGATATAAAGAATCGTTCGATGCACCCATTGGCTAATTTTTCATATCCCTGCCTCAAAGTAAGGCGCCAAAAACTGACTTCCAAAATGGCGTCTGTGAGGTTCCCCCTTACGGCAGCCGGCTCTGGGAATCGAACCCGGGACCTACTGAATGAGCGACCTACGTGTGTTACTACTAAACGACCGCTCTCGGTTGGATCTGGTAACGAGATGGCAACCCAGACTCACGGGCGCAAATTAAACCCAAGATCGCCGTGTTCAACCCCCATTTTCCCGTAAGGTATACATTGGGACTATCATGGCGGCTTCCACAGCAGGGATCACCATTCGCGCCTCTCTACTTCTCAGGGCTCTATTTTAGAAAGGATGTTTTCCAAAGATTGACGAATGGTTTTGGAATGAGCACCAAAAGAGAGTGGGAAAACTGTAGAATCTCAAACCCTGACCTTGGCGCCATCTTGCGGCAGCAGCTAAGACTACCTAATCTTTCCACGCTGCCGTAAGCGTGAAGGGGTCGAAAGTTCGAGCTGCTTCCGCTAGATGGCGCTTAGGATTCCCCTGGCACTTTCCATTAAACGACGGCCTCTTTTCCGCAGGAGCGACGCCGTCTTCGCGAAAGGTTTCCCAGCTTGGCGCTGCTGTCGTCCGACGAGCACACGTGCAAAGAACTGCTGTCTTCTTACGACGGCCTCCTGCTGAGCAAGGACCGCTGCGAAGGACGATGCCCTCTGGGCCAGCCGTGTCCGACGGGGCTGTGCCGGTCGCCGAGCAAGAGGTGAGTTCCCTTTCCAAATGTTTTTTCATGACATGAATTCAAATCCGAGGAGACACATATCCCCCCCCCAGCCCACCGGTTCCGAATTCATTTCATAAGCGACACGAAACTGTTTCTATGCCATGACACTCTTCGGAGTAATTTCCTTCTGTACTGCCTTGGCGACAAGTTCGCGAACTTTTTCTTTTTATAGGAAATCGTATAGAGTCGCAGGGGTTCGTTGGTTCCAAAAGAAATGAATGAAAGAAAGAAAAAAAGAAAGATAGAAAGATAGGGAAACAGTGGTCTGAATAGTAACCTCAACAAGATTGAATAAATAATAGAAGATTACCTTAATTTAATACAGGGTAGTTCGGGTAAAATTCAGGTTACAATCGTTTAGATTATGATAGGTTACGCTATGTAAAGTTACGCTGCATAAGGAGAGCATGATAAGCTTCCGCTGGGTTAGGTTACGTTAGTTTACGTATTGTTAAGCCAAGGTGGTTTTCTTATTCGATCGGCCTCATTTCGCTTTGTTTGATAAAAAATAATGGGTGGATAAGATTTGGCAAGTCCCTCTGACCTCGACCGATCATCACACAGAGTTCATGAGACTAGATGACCAATCCCGCACCTCCATTCCGCCCGCACAATCCAAACTTGCTTTAGACGCGTACTTTGTTTATCGTTGTATTTACAACAATTACCTTTCAAATCTCGAATTCGTATCTTAAAAATAAAGAGACCGCATCAAGATATTTCCAGAAATACTAAATTCTTCTCGATAAGACAACGGGAATCAGGTTAAAATTAACAACCGGTTCCACACTCACAGCATACCTACGACCTACATACATACTCGTACACATGCATACCCGGTAAGTCTAAGAAAAAGCGTAGAAAAACGACCCCATACAATCTGATTTGACCATGAATATAATTTCATGTCAAAGGCGCCCGTCCTTGGGCTTTGGGGCCATGAACTGATCAATTGCACGAAGAGCGGAATTGCACTCCCGTTCCGAAATAAACGTTCAACCCTCCCAATCGTTCAAATGCTCAACAGAAAACAAAATTATAAAAATGTCATTTACCATGGTAAACTGTAAGGAGAAGGTAATCAGTCAGATTTAACGAAAGGACTTCATGAGGTGTCAATACGTAGCGAATATTAACGCGTTATGAATGGCGCCCCTTCATTCAAGGTGACACAAGCCGGAATAGAATCCCGCCTCAATTTCTCAGAATTCCTGCGTCGGTTCTCCGAACTCTACTGTACTTTCCCCGAACCATTTCAGCGCTCATGCAATCCCTCCAATACGAACTTCTGCTTGGCTTTCGCTATTAGATTAAACGAATCACCCATGTCACAAGAACGCCTTAACGACTCAAAGCGAGCGAAAATTAATTGGAAACGGTTGTCAGTCGACTTACGTGAAGGCGAAAGTAAAAAGTTGAAGGCGGTGAAGAGAGATGGAGTTCTGGCGCGGCCTTATAACTTCAAAGTTCCGTAATTTTGGGGAGACAGCTTAGAATACACACGAGTTTCTGTTCTGCTAAAAAGGTAGCAAAGTTTCCGTGACAACTTTCGTGATAAGATCAAACTACTAATAGCTCAACCAGGAGAGTATGACAGACTGTTATAGTCTCCTGGCACAACCAATCAACTTTATCATTGAGAAATTTTTGCCGGTACTGTATTTTTGACCTCTGAGATCGATAACTACGTCTTATTTAGAAGTAGTCTGCTATTACACGACACTTAGTGATAAGTTGTGAGGTCTTAGAAACATTTTTTTAAAAAAGCCCGCGGAAATATTGCTTGCAATTACACAGATTTCCCACCCTATAAAAAATGTTCAATGTTCGCAAATTCTAAGTCATATTATTGGTTCCATTTATTAGTAAATATACTGTATGTATGAATTCAATTTAGAGAACACTAGCTTAAAAATTCTCGCCAGACTAGTTTTTGAAAAAAAAAAGTTTTGCTAATTTTTAAGTTGTGTAAAAGACATTCAACTAAAATTTTGTAGAAACGGGTTTTTTCACCATATCAGATTCGAAAACAACTTGACCGGGAGGAGATAGATTGGCCTTATTTAAAATTTTACAAATTAGACGATATTTACATTCACCGCGAGACTTTGCGATATAAAAAGGGGAAAAGGAAAAAGAGAGAACGGAAATATCTAAACGATATTTTGCTGAATGTTAGTGGCTGCAGACCACTGAGAGATGTCCGAGAGATCATCTATTAATCCAGCTCAACTGAGAAATGACTGGATTCCGTGTATTGTCTAGATCATGTCATGTCGACTAATCGATCGAGGAGTCACAAGTCACACTGTTAGATGACGTACGAACATGATTGTTCATCATCCGGCAAAGTTCGCTTGTAAACTTGAGGCACGTCATTTTAGTTTCACAACACTCTTCCAAGTAGAACATAATACGGACTTAATTCTTCTCATAGAGATTATCTCAAACCCTCTCGTACCAACAAAAGAAGAAAAAAAGAAAATAAGATTTAGAGCCTAATTTTGGAGAATGTAAGACTTAAATACTTTTTGAAAGAGCCGTTAGGAACAGCTTTCACGGATGATTTTGAAAAAAAAAAGTTATTGAGGATTTCGAATGAAAAAAAACAAACCTTAAAAAGCCTATTTTACTATTTTTTCCACAATATCTTAAGACTTTATACAGTATTTCAAGACTTATAGGGCAGATGGGCAGTCAAATCCGGTAGCGGCCAAACCTGAGATCGATATATACTTAAAATATGTTAGGTATACCGTGTTAAGGGTTGGTCCGTAAAGTGTATC
>Ga0058701_10002900_pt1 | contig 13317 bp, 10 predicted proteins | sample AgamicOrMae_FD_97039 | JGI IMG/M metagenome (GOLD analysis project Ga0058701, IMG submission 97039) | Agave microbial communities from Guanajuato, Mexico - Or.Ma.e | ecosystem: Host-associated > Plants > Phyllosphere > Phylloplane/Leaf | place: Guanajuato, Mexico | collected 2012-06-04
TTTGAAAAAAAAGGAAAAACAAACAAACAAGGAAAGTAATCCAAATGGCAGCACTCATTAAACAGAGCGATTTTAATTTTTAGTCGTGTCGACGTCGACAAAGAGCGGGGGGGTCAAGGAAATGTCGACGGTTGTCTACGGAGGGGGGGAGGGGGGTCTAAAATGACCAATTTTATGTCGACGTAATATATGGACGGCCCCTTATCAGATAAATAAAAGCTCAAGGGGTGAAGGAAGGAGACTAAACGGTTGCAATCGACTGCACACAACGATGACAATGTGTAGAAATCGATTTCCCAGAATCATTGGTGCTCTCAGCGCATTATTACTATGTCCTGGAGGTTTTACACTTTTTTGTCATTTTGTCATCATACATTTCATTTATTTTTATAATACACAGGGTGTCCCAAGTTAAATGTAAAAAAAAACGAAACCACGGATAGGCAAAGGGATTCTAAGATGAAAATGTGAAATGAACATGGGGTCTGAAACGTACTGTTTGGCGTTCAGACCCCTTCGAACGGTTTGTTTTCGTACCCATCGTTCAGCAAAGGTACTACTCGTTCGATTAAAACATCCAGAGTTTTAGGTGCGCAAAAAATCATTTTGACTTACTTTGATTCCCATACATTTTGTCATAACTTCAACGGTTCAGGCAGTAGAAGCTGAAAACTTAAGGTAAACATTGTCCCACCTGACACAACATTTCAACATCTAAGTTCATCGGTTCGTAGCGCCTAAACCGTTCAGGTTACGAAAATTTTATCATAATCAAAGTTACAATGATGTGGCGCACCTAAAACTCTGATTGTTTTAATCGAACGAGTAGTACTATTACTAAGAGATGGATACCAAAACAAACCGTTCGAAGAGGTCTGGACGCCAGACGGTACGTTTCAAACCCCAAGTTCATTTCATATTTGCGTCTTAGAATCCCTTTGCCTATCCGAGGTTTCATTTTTTTACTTTATAGTTGAGACACCCTGTATAGTCGTTGCATCCTAACCTAGCGCATCGAATACTTTCATCGACCGATATAAACGCACTTTTGTGCTTGATTTTGCTGTAAAGGTGGGAAACAGTGTCATTCCAGACAGTATTTGAAATATTAAGAGTTATGGAAACAACCCTCGCGGATCGGTGCCAACGGTGACACGCGCTGAGTGCGACTGGCATGCACCATGTTTGGCTGCAAGGACTATGGCTTAATATGATTTTTAATGAATGTTTGGAAAAAACATATTAAACAGTGTTGGCGTCGATGAATTTGCGGATCACTGGGCTCGCAACATTAGCGAACACAGAGGGGTACCCTTTCCTTTCGCTGGCGTGAGAAAATGAGACGATTCCCACCAGCTCTCTCTTCTTGTTAACGAGCGGACCCCCAGAATCAGACTGTGGACAAAATTATACAAACGTGAAAGTATAATACTGATTAAGCACCAGTCAAACGTGAGAATCTGATAACGTATATAAACCGAACAAAAGTAGCCTGTGTCACTTTGTTTGGTATCACATCGACCCCTCCTTATTAAAATCCATTAACTACGAAATGCTTTTTTTCGAAAAATCCGCCGATTGCGAAGTGCTTCCTCGGAAAATCTCCCTACTGTCCCGATAACCAACAGACTTGCGCAATGCGTTTACTACAAATCCACCAAATTTTATGCTGCTGGTTGGGGGTCTTCGAAAGAAGCACTTAGCAGTTCGTGGGTTACCGGAACAAGCACGTATTGCACAAAATGCATTTTCTGAGAAAGCACTTCCCAGTTGATGGTCTTTTATTAGAAGGGATCGAAATCATGATTTTGAGATAGGGTGCCATCATCCTCGAGGATTATGTTTTTATCCGTGTTGGAATAGGAATAGCACTCTTTTCGGAAACACGGTGACCCCACGCATTTTGCATTTTGGTCTCATCGGGGCGGAATAATGCTCGCACTTGCTCTTTAAGGTGAAGTTTTGTTGGGAAGCCTGTTAAGCCTGCAGATTAACAGTTCTAGGTTTGTTCTGAAGTCGTTCGTTCTGCGTTCACATTTCTTTTCTTATTTTTAATTGAGAAAAAGTTTAAGCCGTATGAATACCTTAGCGATAAACTGCTTTGGAGTGATCCAGGAAAATGCCTTAATGGTCTTTATGGCAAAATATTTTATGTCGCTGTACTGTGGGCTTTGGGGGGGGGGCAATTTAAAAACTGAGCCTGACGCAGGCCAATATTTCCATGTCTCACTGGCTTTAGGTAGGGGCTGAAAAACACAAGAGAAATAATTGTGAAAACAATTAAAACACAAGCCGCGCAATCCAATTCGTTTTGTCCCATTTTAGGCTCGTGCCCCACCATAGGAACATTTGCTTCCGGCGTGATTGGGCTACCTATTACGTATAAAAGGATGACAAAACAACCGTGGAACTATCATATCGCATTCCGGCAATGTCCCACAATAGGACATATGTCCCATTTCGGGAGCTCTGTGTAATTTAACAACACCAAGTCTTTTAGCGTATACAAGGCTAGCAAAATACCGCGTAACTAACATCACTTTGCATTTAGGGAGTGTCCCACTTTCGGACAGGCGTCCCATTTTGGAAACAGCAAGGGCCAAGTTATTAAACGACTTAGCGGTAACACCCCGTGGAATTCTGTCCTACTTACACTAGAGCAATTTAATTCGTTGTGTCCCACTTTTGGCTCGTAAACCGCTAAACAAGATAGACTGATCCGGTCCAAACGAAATAGCGCTCGTGTCCTCATATCAGAGAAAGTACCTTAAAAATTTCATTGCGATTAAATAATTTTTACCCCAGTTTTCGCACGCCGAAGCTATACCCGTCTGAAAGATTATCTTATAAACGGGTCGACGAATCGCCACAAAAATTGATACGGCGCAAAAGTCCATATAACCCAACGTACCCCTTAAGTTTCAACTCAATCGGTGAACCCTTACGGCCATGAGAGTTTACAGAAAAAGTTACAGCAAGACGGACACACAGGACACAGACGGATTGTCCAGAAGCACTTTTCTCAACGTTTCGATGGTTGTACATCCCAAATCCGGTCTTATCTCAAACTTTTCTGTTTTCTTTCTTTCTTTATTTATTTTGCACGATGCCAATACTTTTATGGAACATAAAAGTAATAGGTATGCGATATATCTTCAGGCTAACACAACATACTGACAGAGACTGATCCAGAAGCGGTCTTTGGAAGGGGACATTTCCAAAAACGGTGTACGGGTTGCTTTCATTTCGTTCAAGATCCTAGCATTCTTTGGTTGTTTTGAGAAAAATGTCCTTAAATTTAGTAATCTATTACATGTCCCATGAAAGTATTGGCATCGTGCAAAGAACCGAGTTTGAGATAAAACCGGCTTTGGGAAGTACAACCATTGAAACGTTGAGAAAAGTAGTTTTGGACAATCCGTCTGTGTCTGTCGGTCGATCCGTCACTGCTTTGCTGTAGCTTTTTCCGCGAACTCTCATGAGCGTAAGGGTTAACCGATCGAGTGGGAACTTTAGGGCGGCATGTAAGGTTACATGGGGAAATGCATGTCAACCGCCAAGATAATGTAGTAAACGGTTAGGCTATGGCGGCATGCGAAAACTTAAGTAAAACTTATCAGATCGTTATGAAATTTTCAGGGTTTCTTTCCTTATACGAGGACAGGAGCGCTATCGATTTTCGACCCCAACGATCAATCTGTTTAGCGGTACGCGGGCCGAAAGTGGGACAATTTTCCAGATGTTACCGCCACTTCTTGTTTAATAACTTAAGGGCTTCCTGTTTCCAAAATGGGGAAGATGTCCAAAAGTGGAACATTCCCTGAATGAAAAATGTTGTTAGTTACACGTTTTATGTTTTTTATGCTATCCTTTGTGTAGGAAAAAAAAAGTTAAGAAATTATTTGGTGTTCCCAAATGGGACAGACATCGTAAAGTGGGATATTCCCCGAATGCCCCATGTTCTTAAAAATACGCGGTTGTTTTATCATCCTTGTACACGTAAAGAGCAAATAATACAAAGAATTGCCGGAGGCGAATGTCCCTAAGGCAGGACGTGGCCTAAAATAGGTCAAAACGAATTTGATTGCGCTTATGTTTCGGTGGTTTTCACATTTATTCCTACCGTGTTTCGAAACCCCCACATAAATCTGGGAAAATGGTTTTTTGGATTGCTGCGGTTCAGGGGATTGTCATTCTTGTAATGCCTTGAACACCCCAGAGTGTAATCCTTTTGATCCCTCGCAATCCAATGTAATTCTTTTAATCTTCAGTAATCCCTTCTTATCTAGAGTTATCCCTCGCATCATCTTGCCATACTCCTTGTAATCTAAAGATATTCCAGCGGTTCCGACCAGTCGAGTACTTCAAAAAGGTCAAAACAGGTGTTAATATGTAAAAATGGAGAAAATTGACACTTCTGATAGGCATCAACCTGAGGTTTTCTTTGTATTTTATTTTCACTATAATTAAAGTTTATCTTTCACGTTTAAGAATCATTAAGTTGCTGATTTGACTCACTTTTCTACTGATGCAGATGTTTTTAAAAGTTTTTAGAACGAAACGGTGGATTGTCACCAAACTTGTCTAAGACTCTAGTCTTTACTGGAAATAGTCTTTTTCCACTCCTCACCTAATCTCAATCACACGCTATCAATCATAATTCAACAGATTGAGCGCCACTTTTCCGAGCTGCCATATTGAGCCTCGAAAAAATGCATCTTTTTCCCAACCTTAGAAACTAATCAGGTAAAAACGGAAGTCTTTTCTTGGACTTCGCTATACGATAAATACACTTATTTTGAACTTATCCTGAAAATCCTAATCAAATTTTAGCCCATTACACGGGACTATCCTTAAGTAATATAATGATTATACCTTGTATCTTCTGAAACTTCTGTAATTTTACGTCTTGCATATCCTAGAAATACTTCGAACCTGGAAATCGTTTTCATATTGCTGATCGTTTTGTATAAGGACTTTTGAGGGGGAAGCCGATCAAGGCACCTTTTTTTTCTGGGAGGGAAGTCCAATTTTTAGTAGCTCGTATATCTTGTTGACGGATGAAGGTAAAGATCCTTAATCTAGACATAAGTTGACACGTATCAAGTAGTGGAAGAAGTCCATCTGAAATTGAAAGGCATGGGGCAAGATTTCGCTTCTTAGGAAATATTTTATATTCCGAATAGTTTTTGAGATAACCGAAAATGATGGTGTAGTCTAAGCGCCCTCTAAATAGCTTTTTATTTTCATAGCAAACTTGACTTTTCATTTGAGGTGGTTCCAGCGTGGCAGGATAAATTTAGATGAAGCAATTTTCAGAAAAGATTTAGAATAAATGAGCACCTATCAAATGGCGAAGTATGAAAAGAATGGACCGTTCCGTTTTTACAGTATTTAATCGCAAAGTTGGGGGGAAATGCATTGGCTCCTATGGGAGTTTGGAAAAATGCCCGACAATTTGTTGAATTTTTATTTTTAACATTTGACAGATAAGATTAAGGGGAAAATAACAACCTGTATTTTACTTGAAGGTAGGAATATTAGGAACAATCTGGTCAAGTTTGCCAATAATCTAAAGTTTTGTTATTTTAAACGACCTCAAAAATAGCAGCGTTTCAATGGAAAATGAGCCAAATCAGCAACGGAATGAAAATATACAATTCAATATACGCCGACCTTTTAAAGGTCAAGACTTATGAAGAACAACCGAAGTGACTGCTCGGCAAACGTGATAATTTCCCGAACTTTCAGATTTTTAAGACTGTTTTTCGATTTTTTTCATGTATTTGACTAGTATGCATTGCTGGACCCACACCTTAAGAAATTAGCGAAACAAAATTTATTAGTAACAAGCTTACGAAAAATGTATTTCTTATTGCGAGAGTCCTGTAAGGACGTGACTATGAATATAATAAAAATTAGGCTATTAAAACAGAAAACAAGGGAAAAATCCCCGTGACCATCGGTGTCGTATTTTATTGTCGATGGGAATCAGATCTGCAATTTTAAGCTAACAATGAAACATTTTCAACTAGGGTAATCTACTCAGATTTTTAAGCCGCTAGAGGGGTTAATTTAAGGCGCAACTTGATACCCATAAGATGGAACATTCGTTTGGACATTTTTTTTTTTCTGTTGAAATTCAGTTTTTAGCTAACAAATCACAAAAAAAATCGTTTTTTTGCGTTCAACTTGAGTATTTTAGCGTGCTGAAATCAAATATCACATTGTCATTTGTACCATGTCAATTACGTTCCTTACCCCCCAAATCTCCTCGCATTATTTTTTGAAAGTGTTTTCAGTGATATTGCTTCGACTTACAATTCGGATTCAGACGCTGATTTTAGGCGCAGAAATTATTTATTTTATTTTTTAAATAATTTATTATTAAATCGCTCTGGGTGACCTGTTTTGGCAAGCTAAACAGAAAAATCGCTTTTCAGTGCTTTTCCAAAAATTAAGCAACACACATACAAAAACGTAATTCAACATTGTACAGTATAAGTGGAATTACGACTACATCTACAGATTGACTAGACTCTTGTAAACGTCTATTTTCCGTGCGAGTGCGCTAAAATACATCCTACAAGTAAACGCATTATCAAATTGGAGTTGGTGATTTTTTAAGCTCAGAATTGATGTTTAATGGTATAAGTATGAATTTTCGGGCCATCTTCAGTTCTAGAACTTTAAGGTAGAGCATGAAGTAGCTCTGCCTTCCAAGAGTCCTGGGAGTTTCTTAAAAAAGAAAGGCCATGCATAGGATTTTCATTGAATTTTAAGGCGATTGGACCAGCAGCGTCAAGTAAATCTAAAACATGCCGCCCGAGTGTAATCAAGTGTTATAATCGTTTTCAGCGCTTTAAAGCAGGGCTGCGGAGCTGTGGCCTGCGGGCTGATTATGGCTCTCTCAAAGTTATCGGCGGCCCGTTTGGGGGCCACTAGCCGAAAAGATTTAGATATGCTTCGAACTCCTTCGGTGGTGACCGGCGTTTGCGGTTGCAGCAGTTGGAGAAGCCGTGCGCGGTGGCGGTTGTAGCTGTGGACCCATTCACGACTATCCCGTCGCATGCCATTTTTCGCTTATCTACGCGGTTGGCTAGTATTCACATTTGTTTAAGCGGAAATACGTAGCAGTTTCGGTAGCGAAGACAGCAGCTCTTCACCATCTTCCCCCGTACCTGAGCGAAGTCGACCGAAAAGCTACTTCAGAACCAAAGTGGTACCTGGAGTATATTGTCTGTTCGGTTGACGACACCATTCGTTGCGTTCCCGCGGCGAGAAGCTCTCGGCACGACTCGGCTTCATTCGGTTTTGAGTCGAACACAGCGCTGGCGCGGTAGCGGGCCACAGTTCCGCAGCCCTGATTTAAAGTGTAATGAAAAAGTAGAACAATCGAAATAGAAAATTCGATTGCTGTGATTTGTTTAGCTATAAATTGATTTTTAACAACAGGCTGAAAGAGATAATGAAAGCTGAAAGAGTATGAATTTTGGGTCTTCAAGTGGGACTATAAAGTGACATTCATGTGGCGTCAAAATCTAAGGACTCCTGTCGAGAATGTTTCCTGTCAACAGTGCTTCTGATTTTAAATCATTTCTCTTATCTATACGTAAGCCTATCGAAAAAATACCATACTCATTATGGGAGTGCCATCCCAGTTAACCTTCAACTAAGTAAACCTTTCCTAATTTCTTGAAATTTACTGCAACCTTTTCGAATTCATCGTAATTCCTTGAAATCCCTAACACTTCGTTGAAAACATTTGCGATTCTTTGCCACCTCATGTAAACTCTTGATACCCTAGCTAATCTTGACTCCTTGCTATATCTTGTGAGCTTTCAAAATTTTATGTGATCCTTTGAAATTCCATGTAATTCTATGGAAACTCATATAATTCCTTGTAATCCAGTTAAAACTCACATTGAAAGGCAGTTTCTCGCGAACTTAGTGCATCCTCAAAAATCGCGAAGGAACCCCGGATAAAAATTTTGTCTGCATTTTCGCCCCTGTTTCGCTCTCTAGCTCCGCTTCACAAAGGCTGCTCTTTGCTCTTTTTTCTGACATCGGCTGCTTTGTTTAAAAAAAAATAGCAAAGTTTGTCTGCCTCTTTAAAAATATAAAACAAGCAATTAAAAGAATTCAAAAAACATTAATCACTCCTGTTGCACCTTTCACACATCGGTTGAAGGTTAGACACAGTCTCACCGAGATTTGAACCTTAAGTCATTGATTCTAGATGAGAGAACCTTACCCCCAGACTAGGGAAATATACGGTCTAGGAGGTTGTCTTCCGTTAATATCAATAGCAATAATTTCGCAACCGACAACTTTGCTTCCCTTTGCCTCTTGAGGAGAAACAAACGGCCGCCGAAAAATAGTTTGTCTTCCTTTTGGCTTCTATGGGTTTGGCTAAGAGGAAACTAGATTGGGATACTAGTTTTCATCCAGATCTACATGGAAGCCAAAGAAGAGATGAACTTCGAAAAGCGATTGCTCACTTTTCGAGGGAATGCAGAAAACAGTTTCAAAAAAAGCTAAAAACTGGGCAAAAGCAAAAATTAAAGAAAAAACATTTTTTTTTCTCGGGAAAGGCATTAGATTACAGAGAACAATTTTATTACCTGCCCAATTCCTTTGTCGTTCCCGCCTCCGCCGACACAGATCATCTCGTTCGTCAAGCCATTGCCGTAAGCTTTTTGACAGTACTTTCTTCCAATGTACGGAGCTCGAAGGAGCTGCAGTATTTTTGCTGGAGTAATGCCTCCGCCCTGTCATAGGAAGGAAGGCTCAACAAATAAAATTCTTTTAAAAGCTTTTGGCCGTTCCCGACAGCCAATTCGAAACAATCTTCAGAGGACTTACGCTTGTGTAACCCCATCCGGTAGTCTCGAGCATTTCGCCGTGATGTGGCTCTTGATTCTTGTCCACTAGTTTGATAGGCTGAACGGTGGGCCCGTACATTATTGTTTCTTTAAGTATCACAACACCAACGTCAAAATTCACCGTTTCGAATGAGAAGTCAGGGTGGGGTCGCTGATCCTGAGCTTCGTAAACAATGCCTCCCTCCTCGCGAAGAGTTGATCCCACTCGCACTGTCACCGACTTAATGGAGATTCTGATTGTGGTAAAAAAAAGGGTACTATGCCAGCGATTATAGATAGATCAAAAGTAGCTTACGACAAGCACACTTACGCCCCCTCAAGTAACACAGTGGTGGCACAATCAAAAGAAACGCATCACGCGTCGGAATAAAACAAACTGATAAGCTTACCCTATAAGACAGTGCGCCGCCGTAATAATATGTTTAGGTGAAAAAATAGACCCGCCACAATTGTGCTTCCCATCCTGTTGAATCGAAACCTGTAACCCAATAAGTGTTAAGTGTTTGATTTTGAAAAAGTAGAAATGCATTTTAGCAAAATGTCACATCAACTAATCCTGCATTCATAAGTCAACCTTGACGCCCATGAATCACATTTGACCAAAGGAGAACTTAGAGTAGACATGTATTAAACTTGACTGACGCAGGTAGGGAAACCACTGTAGAGATTTGGCCTTATGATGGCGCGAAAGAACCAAAAACTTTAAGATCAGTATCACCGAAGTGAACTGCATAATATTTTACCTGGTGGGGATATTTTTCGATAGTAGTGTCTACGCCCCCAATGATCCTGGGTGCATGAGGCAGCGAGCTCACCCGAGCCACGGCAAAGACCACGACAACCACCAATTGAATCGACATTTCAGCGATTGACGCAACGACTGAGTGCAACACCTTTTAAATACTACTCAACACAACTGATAAGGTCTCATTATTCGTCGCCTCACCAATGCCTTGGATTGGTTCGACCTATTGCCAGGCGACGTAGAATAGCTTCGCCAAAAATAGCGGCTGTATATGAAGGTGTCCTGTGTAAGCGTCCACTATCTCTCGCACGAAAGCGTTTCTCGACCCCCTAAAGCTACCCTGAAAATATGTTGCGGACTCGTTTCTGAACGGCTTATTTTGTAACTTTTACGTCACTCTGCAGTAGTAGTGATCTTTGACTATAGCTCTTGACGTCACCACATCACTATTTCAATTATTTGCAGAAATATCACGAAGATGCAGAAGCGATCACATAATAATATCCATCTCTACCCCGAGTAAGGGCAACATTTCGTTTTTCCGCTACTCTAGGAACAACGTGTTTTAGAGAGGGGGGGGGGACTAGCGTGAACGCGTCCATGGACGGCCACGTGATCACAGCCGTCCAGAGCCGCTCACCAACTCACGGACGTTGGGTACACATCTGACCGGCTAAAAGCATTTCATGCCCGCGTCCGTCCATTGGTGCTTGCCTCTGATCTGGCTGTTCGAGCAATGACGAAAGGTTTTCATTTGTTTCTTGCTTCTCACAAGCGCAACTTTGCTGGCGAGAGGCGTGTCTCATTGGGATTAGATTGTTCAGTTTGAGAAGAGGATATATTTGTTCGGGATTCTAAAAAGAATATTTGTGAAGAGGATTTTGAAAGTCTCCATTTTGAGGTGAGTTTTGTTTGAACGTGTCTCTAGTCTAAATCGCTGTACTTGCTAAGTTTGTGGATTAATACTGGTAATGTTTTGCTTTTGTGTTTACCTAGCTTTACGGAGTCAATAAATTCGCCCAGGTTAATAAACATACGTGAAACATTCCGAAGTGATCTAAATAAATTATACTGTATGCTGTTCGGCACACATCTATGTAGTGGTTCACTTAACGAATTATCTATCTCGGATCATCCAATATAATAAATATCAAGTAATATCAGTGGGTTATGAAGCATTGTGAGAATCGGTTTGCCATGTGTGTAAGTAATATTAACAGAAAGTAAGCAGTATCGTGAAATGGAGTCGGAGGAAACCGAGACCGGGCGTCAATCTTCCTCTTCATTCCTAAATTCCTCGTCACAATGCGAACAACGGAAGTCCAAAGAAAGAGAATGATTGAGACAGGGAGGGATTGCACCTCAACTAATCAGTTCGGACGAATGGGAAGTTGTGACCAATCCGAGGGTGCTACTAGCAAAGTATGGGAAACTTTTCGGATAGCTCGCGAAAAAATCCTCATCCGAGTTGAAAAATTTTCATCAATGTAAAAAGTGTGGAGCCAGCGAAGCTTAAACTTTGGGACTGGCAACCACATCGCTTAAGCGTCACTATGACCAGTGTAGCACTGAAATAGTGACATCGGCCGGGCTTTCGCAGTTTTCACCTCGATTAAACTCCCTATTTTAAGATGTATTTGTTGATTTTTACGCGTTCTTTACCTCTCCCTACCTACCTCCCATTTTAGAGGTAAAAAGAACGCATATAGCGCTCACCGCGGATGACGTCCGTTAGTCAACATTTATCACAGCCTAAACCAAAGGATATACGAGGAAATTTCCCAGACAAAAAATGACGCTGCTTATGCCAAGGTGTAAATAGGAAAGTTACGTCAAAATACAACACACCCTACGGCGTGTGGTATGGAGTGTGAACATTTTAAGTTAAGAAGAGGAATATGCTTATGTGGGCTTCGTATAGGGTTAGAACAGTAGGATTCCCTTTACGCGTATGAGAAATACTGATGTGCCACATTTCATTGAAATTTCCAGTTTAAAATAACTAAATAAAACTTTGAAAATTAACGCATACATGAGCATGCAGCGGACCAAGGGCCTAAGCAAGAATCGATTCAAGATTGAAATGTTCATTTTAATTTTAGCTTACTCTATGAAATTCAACGTGCGTAAAAAAAGGGGGTAAAAATATAAGGGTTTTACAGAGATGTCATTCTTCTGCCGCGGTTGGACTTGGAAAACATTCTGGCACACTGCGATGGCTGATAATACAAGAGACTAAGTTTATCGTTTGTTGCCAAAAGCTGCGTCTGTCGAGAAAATGTGCTAGATAAAAATTGACGATTTGTTGTTCTGAAGTTACGATTCGGAAAGATGCATGTGGAAAATTAGGGCGTGTCCTGGCGCTACCTCTAAAGTGTCTAGCGGTAGCCAATTTCACATTTCCAGGATAATTCCAGGAATTTTCCAGATTTATTTAGTTTTAACGCAAACACGAAGGCACTTTAGAGGGGTGACTTAAAATTTATTTCAATGAGTTTAGGCATTCTGATGTTCTTTTTTTCTACCTAAAATTATTTAAAACTCAATGACATATGGTACTAACGCCGTCATAAGTTCGCGAACACCTGTTTGCGCGGGAAAAGAAATTTGGTTGACAGCACTTGGTATGTTTTCTGAGGGGAAGTCATGCTAGTCGGGATTGGTCAGATCAAGGTCTGCCGAGGGTTTGAGAGATGAGCGCGGGCGGGGACACAGCGAGGCGCCGAAATGTTGAATTCTAACCCATACTGTGCCGTGCAAAGAGTGAAGTACAAGCAAGACATTTGGAGTAATGACGGAATAAATTTATTCGAACTTTGCTGGAATTAAGAAAAAAATGGACGAAATTAGACGAAATCTTCTTGTCATTTTCGGTTGGCAGACTAATACATTAACATCCCGTATTTAGACCTAGCAAGAACGCAAAAAGCAGTTATTTTTACAATTAGTTGCTTACTTTGTTCAGAATTGATTCAAAGGGAAAATACTGTGAACGAATCGAAGAGGTAGATATATTGCGGTGTGAGCAGTCTCATATTTGATAATAGAACATAGTGTGTTCTGTGACCGAAAGCTGTCACAATTTAAGGTGCGGTGAAAGTGTAGTGCCTTGGTGGGTGAAGATTTTCAAAATAAAAGTGAATAGTTTATCAAACTACAAGGCTTATTAGTTTTGTACTGTTGGCCTAATAGACTCTGAAGTGCAAGTGGAAACTAGGGTCTGGGAGTGGATGATAGAAGGAAGGGGAGTACTTAAAAGCATTGCCCTTATTTTAAACTAAGTAGAAAACCAAAGAAGGCTTTCAAGGTTAACTAGAATCTAAATAATAGCAAGAAAAATATTTCCTTAAACCAAGAAAAAAATTCTCTTAATCCAAGCCCATTTCGTGTCAAGACTTTTTTCTCGGTGCAAGAAAAAAAAGGCCTGGCGCTATTTCGATCCTTTTTTTTCTTGAACCAAGAAATTTTCTTGATTCAAGAAAATCTTTTTTTGAATGTGACTAGTGTTTTGCCCATTGTCTTTTTCCAGGTTATCGCAAACTTTTTTTTTCGTTAGTAAGGTTTAGCGACTTCGTTAAACGATCAAGTAAAATGGCATTTTAAAGATATAAATCAAATAATATTCAGCGAAAAAAAAAAAACATTGTGAGTTTGATTTTTAAAACACCACAGCATAAAAGTAAAAAA
>Ga0058701_10002901_pt1 | contig 13316 bp, 10 predicted proteins | sample AgamicOrMae_FD_97039 | JGI IMG/M metagenome (GOLD analysis project Ga0058701, IMG submission 97039) | Agave microbial communities from Guanajuato, Mexico - Or.Ma.e | ecosystem: Host-associated > Plants > Phyllosphere > Phylloplane/Leaf | place: Guanajuato, Mexico | collected 2012-06-04
GATGCCAATAAGACCGCCCTGCCAGTCACCAATGCGCGGCTACGGCTGCGGCGCCGGCGGCGTAATGGCGCCTCTGCTCGACATCAGCACGCTTTCATCTAAACGATGTCACGATGAATCTCTAATTCGCGGACACTCTAACGCACTCCATTCCGGTGCGGGGCGGCGGCGTTGGCAGCGGCGGCGGCGGCAGAGGCGGCTATTTTGAAACCATTACCGTCCCCGACGCAGCGTTTCCAGCCGTCCAAATTACAAGCGCTCGCCGCGGCCATTTGCGCTTCGACGCCCGCCGCTTCCTTCACTTTCCTGCTAATAATCTTTCAAATTTTCCCGCCGAAATAGCTACCGTATAACGTCTTCTCGCAAGGGTCGTGGCCGGCCCTTTGGGTCGGGCTTCGGGTTCGAATGACCCGCGGAGCGGACGACTCGCCGTTCATACTGGGCGGTCTTCTTTTTCCTCGTAAAACACTCTTCAAAATGGGCGTTTTAATTTAAAACTCGACTCCGACCCGGTTTACTCCGACCCGGTTTACTCCGACCCGGTTTTTCTCCGACCCAGTCGACTCCGACCAGGTCGACACCAACCTAGCCGACACTGCTCTGTCCAACAGCGACAATAGGCTGTAAATTTTCGAGTTTGATGTTCTCCTAGAAAGCGCTCACGCTTCTCACAGCGCTGGACCCGTTTTTTGTTACGCTTCAGAACAAGAATTGTAAAGGAAGTCCGCGTCATCCTTGTTAGTTGGTTAGTTGCTGTCTTCAAGTCATTTTTTCATCCCAGATCCTTTCAGGCCGCGCGCAGCTTTTGCGAAGGATAAGTCTTTGAATTATTTTCACCGGGTCGAAGACTTCGAAAGCATTCCCAGAGGTCTTCACGTAGAAATCTATTGAGTTCAACAGAAATTGCGTCCAATCGCACGTTTCTTCAATTGTCCTATTTGATGGAAAAAGAAGAGACCTAATGCGCCGCTTCCGGAAAAGTGTTGGAAAATCACCAAAAGAAAAGACGTCTGTTCGTTTATTGTGGTCTTTCAGATCTCTTGACTCTTGAACTCTTACAATAGTGTCTTAAATTATGAGAGTAGTGATGCCGGTAATTTTTTTTCTTGTTTATCGTTTCTTCTTGGTTGCCACAAGCTTAGGGAGTCGAGGAATAGTCAGGAAAAAAAGATCAACAATAAAACGCAGAAAAAAAAGGAAAATTCCGCTTTCTAGGGCGAGAGGACAAAGAAAAAATATCCTTCAGTCGAAAAAAATGGTCAGAGAAAAATGGAGCATTAATTGTCGATTTCTGAAAAATGGCATGTTTCTAACTCCAGAGTTGGGTGCAGCGATTTAGCAATTTGAGGCCGGACAGCGAGGTGGGTTAATAAAATTTTTAATAGCACGTCGTTTGATTGGCATTGCCACATAAAAATGGGAAGTCCAAAACAACTTGTTAATTCAGTGTTTTACGACCATTCTCCCCGGAAACCCACGACTTGAAAGCAATCTTTTAAAGTTCAAATTCGACCGTTCTCACTCCCAAAGTAATTTTTGCGTAGCGCTGTACTTGTTTTGGGTTGGAAGCTAAAATGAGTTTACATCGGATTTTTGCTTGTTTTCAGAAGGGACTTAACGATAACCGCGTCAGTGGAAAGATTACGTCATGTCATTACGATCCTAAGTCGTCAGGGGGGGTACCTGCTTTATAGAGACTGGATGGAGGAAATGAAATAATAGGCCTAAGTTTGGTTGGTGGTGCATTGACGGTCGTATAATATCCGCAAATCAGCTGTGTGGCCTCTGAATTCGCACAGACATAACTTACGGGTACGTCTTTAGGTACCTTCTCTTTTTGAAGTGCTACTCTCACGAGAGAACTAGTTGGAACAACAGGTGCGACTCAATTGGAATTTGTAATGTAAACGGTTTGGATTGCTTTAAGCCCCAAACAAAATGTAAACATTGTCCTATTTGACGCAGTTTGGTGCGCTTTCCATATTCAGTATGGAGCGCGGCGTTGTTTGCTTGCAACAAGCTGGCCAACTTACCAGACCGTTTTCGGAGTTAAAGTTCCTCGCAATTATGTAGCGTTCTTTATTTTTCAATTTTTGTTTTGAAGGATGGGAAGTATTTAAGGTAGCAGACTGTGAGCAAAATATAGCCAAAACAGGTCTTGACGTTGAACGGTTCGTATGCAAACAAGACCTCAACGTAGAGCATCCGCTTGTCCCGGAAAGTAAAGTTTACGGGACTAGAAGCAGCCTGTTTAATAAGAACCCTTTTTTTCTCGTTTAGCTGGTTTTGATGGTTTACATTCGTATGATTATTTGATAATATGCGACTTAGTTGATTGGCCTTTTTTTTAAATAGCAATTTTCGCCGACAATTATGAAAAGCTGAGAAGTAGAAAGTTTTCAACCATATGTTCAAAACTGTTAATTTTTGATTTATTATAAGCCCTTTAACGATTTTTTTTCAAAATTTGGGTAAAAGTGATAACTTAAATGCTTCAATGCATGAGCCTTATGGTGATAAGATTGGCAATAATACAGTTTTATAAATTTATATAAAGAAAAAGAATAAACGAAACAATTCGGAATCATTATTTACTTGGGTGTTGCTATTTACCCGACATGCATTAATATAGGGAGACTTGAACGCACGTAGCTAACCTAATGTATCTTAAATGGGATGTGACTTGAACGCACGGAACCCAACCTAATACATTTTTAATGGGGCAGTCGGGTCAATAGACACTCCTTATGTATTTTTTAATATGAAAAATATATTTAATGAGAGCTTTATATTTTACCTTTCTATGGTTTTTTAGAGAGTAGTGTGTGCAGGGAAGAGCAGACATCATTTGCGCCCAGACATCATGTGAAATGTTTCGTTACTCAATCACTTTTTGGTCGGCATTAACTTTCGGAAATCAATCTGGTGGGGCTTAGCAAGGCGATTATGGTAATAGCACAGTCGCCATCCGTCGGTCTGTCCGTCCGTCCGGCCAGAACAGCCTGAGCGGAGCGGAGCGGCGCGAAATAAGTATGCAGCTTGGCTCTCCCAATTACATGCAGTAAATGTGTCCTTATGGAAAGAAGTAATTAGTCGGGCAGGCTGGCTCCTAACAATTATTCGGCGGCGCCGTGCCGCGCCGTGCATTGGTGTAGCGTGCTCTGGACATTTAAAGGTGGCGTTTACTTCGTCCTGTATTTGAGCTTCTTCGCCGTGCACAGCTGTATCGGCGAGATGCTCGAAACCCAAAGTCTTAACCTGATCTTAGCTTAGTTAAAACGCTCGCCAAGCCGACTTCGCTTACCTTTCGGAAGCCGCCGAAAAAATAGCGGTTTGTGTTGGCGACAGCCGAGCGGAGAACCTGACCTAGGTTAACCTAACCTAGGTTAAGAAGTGGCTGAAGGTGTTGCTCGTATCTGAGCACAAGTGCCCTCTTAGACCACCCAGCCAATCCAATGCCCCTTCTTTCCTCTTACAGAGCTGCAGTCAAAGTAGAAACACCCGCATGGCATCTTCTTTCCTTAATCCAATCAGAAAAGCAGATTGTAATTTGCAAAGATGCCTTGCTTCTTTGAGCTACTTATACCCAGCGCGGCGTGTCAACAGACCGGTTCCACTCCGAAGCTGAATTAGTGCGGAATATTTACTTTTTATTGCAATGCGTTGCGTAACGTGGTACACTCGTAAGTTTAGAGGTTGCATTTTCTGCTTCGTGTGTGCAATCTTTTGTCGCCAAGTCAAGCAACAGCGGAGAGAGGCACAGGGCAGAGGCCATCATATACTAGATAGGAGGCATCAAGGGTGCAAAATCATGGGCATCGCCATCTTGTTTCCGAAGTTTCTCCGAAAGCTACACTGCATTCGATGGTCCCATCAGAAACAAGATGGCGGCCCAATTCCTCCTCTCTAGTATATCCAGGCCTAATCAGTTGTAACCAAGTCGGTTTCCGTTTTCTCGAAGTATCCCGCCGAGAATCGGTTTTTGATGTTGCAACAGGGCGACAGCCGATCGGATCCTTAGTGGAGAGAGGCAACGCGCACTGAGCCCATGGGGCCGGTGGTGGAAATTCTGACACGCGCGGGAACCTAGGTTACCTTACGTAACCCATGTCAAGGTAACCCAGATTAATCGAAACAATATTAACTGAACCAAGGTTAACTTTAGCACGGTTGATAATCTAAGCTAAAGGTGAACCTAAGCTAGGTTAAAAATGTAACTATGTTAACCTAAGCTTTATTATCTAACGTAGGTTGTCTAAAGATAGGTTAATTATTTAACGTAGGTTAACTTAGGCTAGTTAAAAATCAAACCTCGTCTAACTTAAGTTAGGCTATTATTCTTACGTAGGTTAATGTAGGCTAGGTTAATAACCGAATCTGACCTGCCCCACGCGGTTGTATGTATGTCAAGAGGCAGAATATACTGCTTTAAAAAGTGAGAGTGTGGAATCAGATTGGGATATTGAGTTTTTCTTTGATGGCGTTAGTTGGTATGCGTCGCGGCGCCAGCGTGTCCGATGTATTGGAGACAAAAGCTGCTCGGACATGTGGATGCTGAGCCCCAGGGACACGGAGCTGCATCTTGCAGCTGCAGCAGCTGCTCTTACGGGACTTTTGATTCCTTGTAAGGTCGGCGTCGCCGCCGTTCCGCGCCGCGCCGCGCCGGCCGCACAACGACACCCAACTCGGCTTGTGTTACCACGCAGAGTCGCTTTGTTGTTGAGATTCCTTCATTATTGTCCTGAGAAAGTTCAAGATTAGCCCGTTGTGGGTTTCCAGCCGCATCGTCGCCAGAAAAATGATAACAGTAATTACATTTTCTTCTTTTATTCATTACCGATATACAGTACACTTGCGGAAGGACCATACTGACCGTAATGACTGTAGAAACATTTATTTATTTTTTAGGTAGAATTTTATTGGAGCTTATTATTTATTATAGAAAAAAAAAGTTAATTGTTCATGGTTATTAAAAAAAATATTAAGGATGTTTTTGACCCGATATGCATTAATATAGGGAGACTTGAACGTACGTAACCAACCTAATTCGTTTTAAATAGGAGGTGACTTGAACGCGCTGTACCTAGCCTAATACATTTTAAGTGAGACAGTTGGGTCAATAGACACTTCTTAGTCATAATTAATGAACGGGAAAGTGTTATAAGCGGATATGGAAAAAAAGAAACAAGAAAAAAATGGTTCAGGAAGGATTTTTTTTTTATCAAGAGAGGGTTCATTAAGCTCGGATTTTACTGTATCTGCATCCATACTTTAAGCCCTCTGGAAAACATAGCTTTGTTCTGAAATTGGTCGAACAAAGTTTTTCGCGAGTTTGTGAATCGAATTACAACTATGAACATTGTTGCAAGTTTTACTCAACTACAAACACCAGTGATTATGATATAAATTTAAAGAAAAATTATACCTTAGCCATAATTTAGAATTTGGTCCATTCAAAAACACCGAATTGCTTGATATCAACCCAAAAGATTTTGCTATTTTTTCTTTAAATTAAATGAAAATTTTGCAAGCCTTTGAAACCTGTTAGGAACGTGTATTGGTTGAGTCAGTGTGAAAACAAGTTGTCGAAAGCAATTACGATTCGGTTTGTTGGAGCAGCTGGTTCGTTTGGGAATTTTGAAAGACGACGCTGCGGTGATTGATTAGGTCGACCCCTCGCAAGTCGAAACAATAGTCTGGCTGGAATCGATAACGCTCTTCTTCCATTGAGAGGCACCTCACGCGCGCTAAATCCAGTGTGGCCTTCAATATTAGCCGGGCAAGCCGCCTGGAAGCCCCCCCCCCCCCGCGGCGACGCTAGCGCCACCTGCCAACCCGGATCACTTGGACCCTCTCTCGCCTCAAATATTTCATTTCAATGCATTGCCCCCATAAATCTGTGGCGTGGCCAATGCGTTATGGGAGTGGAAAAACTTAAGCGTAATGCTGAGGAGGGATTCCGAGACGGCGTCAGTCTTTTTCCCCCATTCGGTTTGGCTGTACTGTACAGTGAACTTGCGTATCTAAATGCATATCCCCCCCCCCAAAGAAAAGGTGTCTTTTTGAGGCATCTGGAATGCATTGCCTCGTATAAATCTGCTATCACTGTCGTATAGGGTGGGAAAATGGGGAAGTGTGGGAGGTCACCGATATCCATGTCTAGCTTCAAGGTGGTTTTTTAAAATTAGTTTTTACTAACTTGAGGAAAGCAACTATTTATACAATTATGTAGGCAAGGCGTCTTTGAATTATTACCATGGTAGGAATATGGCAAAACCTAAATTATCGCCAACAAGGTATACTGCAAAGCTTGGTTATAACTTTAGGTATTGCAAACCTATAGGAACTTGTGATAAATATTCTACATCGCAAACCAATGTCAGATATGTAGCAAAGTTAATGAACATAAAATAGTAATACTGTATTGCAAACCTATAGGTAACTTTGATATTTCGCTGACCTTAAGTATGTTGCAAGCCTGAAGTTAAAATTTTGCGAAACCTGATTCAATGCGGCAAAATGTTTTTATTTTTTTTCTCCATTATGTATATTTTTTTAAAATCGACTGTAATTTTTGTCCTGAATAAATTCCCCAAAACGGTGCCGGTTATTTTAACAACCGAGTAAAAAACCTTGGAACACAAACATGGTGTGAAATTGCCGTAACCTACATCACTCAATAATAGGGTGAGGGTTTGCTACTTTCAATCTTTGTTGTGAAGAGATTAAGGTGGTGTCAGACGGGGGGGGGGGGATGTCCACGAAAGGCAGTGCTGCAAAGGATATAATCTGCGGATGAACTAATCTTGACCGTTGCGTGTTTTGCCGTAGTCGCGCTATCCTTTGATCTGTCCCCCCATCTCCCCCCCCTCGACAGGCGTCGCGTCTTTGATTGGGGTGACTAAAACCGTGTTTCCATTTTATAAGAGATTGCTCTTAATGAATGTCTATGAACCCGTCCGAAATTCGCCGTTTCCGCTAATATTCATGTTTGCAAGATAACGTGTACCGAGTTAATCTTCGTTTTGGTCAATACTCATGTGGGTAGAATACGGATAGATATACGTCTGAAATTAGGTAGTGATGTAAATGCTAAACCTGTTTTTGGTTCAGTTAAACACGGGCTTTGATTAGTTTTAATGTGAAAGGTAGATCTTTTGATAGATGTTTCATTGAGAGCTCTCTTCCGAGCCCTTTCGTTTGATGTGGCATTTGACAAGTGTATCGTGAAAACCATTAATGACATACGAACGCGTTGAACCGATTAAAAAAGAGTAATTTTTATGAGTGACACGAACGGCCGAGTAAAACCCTTGGCTTTGCTATGTTGTCCTCTTATTTTGACCATTTTTTCGAATCATACCGTCCCCCGTCCCCAAAATTTCATTTATAACTCTGTAAAAACATAGATTCTTACGAAGTGACTATTCACACGCTGCCCCCGTTTGAAATGTATTTGGTTTCCTTGCGTTCAGTCATCTCCCATTTAAAACGCATTAGGGTGGTTTCCTTGCGTTAAAGTCTTGTATTAACATAAGCGTGCGAATAGAACTGACCATATTTTTTAAAAATTAGTTTTAATGTAGAGCCAGTAAAAACGGAACACCCATTTTACGGAGTTCTTTCCCTTTTTGGGATGAAAATAAATCGAGGATAACAGGTATATTAGTAATTTTTCAAGATAGACCTCTGCTTAGCCACATCAATGGAAAGCTCTCGCCGAGACCTTTTGAATCATAAGGCTGAGCATAGTTTATATCATGACGGATTTCCCTTCGTGTTGTAGAAGTACCGCTTTGAGTTAGACTACCGTTTTCTTTTCACACCCTAAACAGGCAAAACCTTCGCTGAAACAGGTGTTTCGTTGTGTATCAGCGCATGTTTTTGAAGTGGCAGCTCGTCTGTTAACCATCTACATCGAATCCTGTTTCTATGATCGAGACTTGCAAACAAGCCTACTCAGGGCCTTAGCTTGAAGTTTGGTGCGGTGGTATCGCAAGACTCAGCTTGAGCCGCTAGGTGGTCAAAGGGCAACCAACCCTTGCTCCACTTCTAGCCCTACTTCATTAATCCCGTGGGTCTCTCAACTTTATACCTTGCTACTAATATTCCGGCAAACACAAAAACAGTCGGCCCGCCACAATAGAAGCCTTTTTGTCCACCATGATTTATCTGGATCGGAGAGGAGTGACATAGTCGCAGGGGGTCATCTGGGGGGGGGACTTGTGACTATAGCTCGAAAGGGGCGTTACCAGAGCGTGTGCTGTGATGTCTAGAGTGTTCTGTGGGGTCGAAATTTGCGGCCGCTCCCCTCTCCTGTTTCAAAAACACGTACCACAAATTAGCGGAAACTTTTGATTGGCTGTAACATTTCGTACAGAGGCCCCATTTTCCTGAATTTGAGCCGAATCAGTTTTGACAGATTCCTGGTAAAGCGTTCTTTTGATGAGATAAAACTGCGTGTAAAAGCGATTTGTGGAGGTGTGGACGCTTAGTGCGCTCGTAGCGGGGTAGTACCCTAACCGTGCGCCGCTTGTTTTTCTTTCTGGCAAGATTTTCCTGCTAACTGGAGCCGCACAGCACCACTCGCCTGCCTGCCTGAATGTATAAGTAATAAATAGACCCAAAACTGAATTGCTGCGACTACCTGTAAGTGGGTTGGCAACATGCTTGCCTTACTTGCCGCTGTCACTAGTGTTTTTTTTTTCGCCTTGCAAACTTCTAACTTTGTGTTGAGTTCGCAAAAGGTAAATCTGACTCAAAGGCGCGAGCCACGTATTTAAGGTAGCCCTTTCCGTGACGCTTTTTTTTTTTAATAACGAGCGTGGCCGATTCAAACTTCGGTCTTACTCGTAACGCGTGAGCTTCTTCAGTAGGAAACTGAGTTGCCGCGCCGCAAGGCTTGAAGTGTGGTTACTTGTTGCCAGATCAGTGTCCTGTGGTATAATTAGTGATAAATCATTGACCTACCGTTTTCGGGCGCATAAATATGCTCTCCGAATCTCTATTTAAAGAATTATATTGGGCTTAAAAAGCATTAATTTGAAGCTTAACTCGTCTATATCGTTACGTAACTATTAGGCGAAATGTGGTCTTGGAGTTTTGTCTCAGTTACAAGGGGGAGAAAGCGGTCGAAATTTCGAAAAATTGCGTTAAATAATTAATGGATTTTCCCTTGGATTTGCCGCCGGTATCATATTTGTGGCCTCGTTGCTTTCACCTCGGGAAGGTGTTTCCTCCAACTTGCATTGTGGATTCATCGCCCGGTTTTTATCCCTGTTCGCCCCAAGTGTCATTTCTCTCACCTGTACGTCGTCCAGAGATGGTTAGCTCATCGAGAGGCGGCCAGAAGCGCCCATATGGGCCGCTTTGCTGAGATATGTTGCAAGTCTGGTATGTGTGCTCCACCGATGCGGCCTGCAACTGACACCACAATGCTCCTTACTGCGTGCGCTTAATACCGTATTAATCCAATCTTAGGCTGCAATGTCGAACTGCAACGGTGCCTGAACCTGGTTTATTAGATTCCCGATGTCGATTGCGTTCTCGTGCTTAATGGATGTCGATTTGGGATGTTCGCAGATGGTGGTCGAGAGCGAGACTTCGGCGCAGGAGTACGGCGACCTGGTGGTAGACGAGGGCTCCCCCGTTAACGCAGACCTGCACTTCGACAGCAAGTTTATGCACCTCTACGTTATGACTCTGCGCAAGGTAAGCTTGCCTTGCGGTCACTTCCGGCTCATTTTTTGTCTAGATTCTAATCGCGGACACTTCCGGTGATTCCCGCATCCTGTGAAACTAGAACTTGAAATTTTTAATGTCGCGACGTTTGTGTCGTTTTGAACGGGTCACTGCAACAGAGTTTTAATTAAGAGGAGCTGGTTTTGTATCTCACAACTTGGGACAGGGCATTGTACTCTCTTCATTTTAAAAGAGGAATTTCCAGCCTTAACTTAACCCACTACCGCCCAGCGATGCCGTTGGGCAACAGAATAAAATATTTTAGAGGATTTTTTCAGGTCTGTATTTTGTCACAATTTAAAAAATATCACCCCTCTGGAAACGTGAAATTTAATTATTTAGGCATTCCAAAGCTTAAAATTGCTTATTTTAATGGAATATTACCCCTCGGGAAACGTGAAATTTAATTATTTAGGCATTCCAAAGCTTAAAATTGTTTATTTTAATGGAATATTACCCCTCTGGAAACGTGGAATTTAATTATTTAGGCATTCCAGAGCTTAAAATTGCACATTTTAATGGAAAAAATCCTTTCAATTTCTCTTAAGCTGAATTTCACTCCAAATACTTTGGGCTGTTATGGGTTAAGAAGGAAATCTATAACCTAAGCGACGCGGTCGTCATAATGTAAAAAACAGTCGAAACAGGGTAGAACTCAAATGGAAGGAAATGAACCCTTTTAAATCGCGAGTACGCAGTGTCTCGACAGGAGTCACCGACGGCGCTTAATTAGCACAGAATGGGGGCTGGATTTTGCATGTGACAGACCAATTTAAGCTGTATCGGGCTAAGAGCTTAGCGACTTGCATGTGCTGTATGAATGAAGCGGAGAGACTTGTTTCCAAAATGGCTTCCCCCCACCCTCGCGCTCTCCGTCAGCGGTGGTGGGGAAGTCGCGTAGCCCAGGAAATATGAGTCGGGCGATCACCTGTCAGCACCAGCGGCCGCTTTGATGTGTGGAATGTCATAGCATAGCGTTCTCAGACTTTTTAAACAATGCTCGTTGCTCGTCTTGAGGCAGCATTGGTTGCCACCCACGCGGAACTCGCTGCCACCCAGCTGTCCACCTCGATTCCGAGCAACTGAAAAAGTAGCCAACACTTCCAGTACCCCCCACCCCGTTTTTCTTTATCATTATTTTATTAACCTTGAGTCTTTTTCGATAGTGTATGGCCAAATTTAACCCATAACAGCCCAAAGTATTTCGAGTGAAATTCAGCTCAAGATTAATTCAAAGGATTTTTTTTTTCATTAAGATACGCAATTTTAAGCTCTGGAAAATGTCTAAATAATTAAGTTCAAGATTTTCAGGAGGGTGATATTTTTTTAAATTTTAACAATACTGAACTGAAAAGGTCCCCTAAAATATTTTTTTCTGTTTCCGAACAGCATCGCTGGGCGGTAGTGGGTTAATTCAAGAACAAAACTTTCAGTGCACCTTATAAACAGAACACCTTCTTTAGAGAGTCCTTTGAGTTGCGGAATAGCTTCCGTTTGGTATTGGTGTAAAACAGCTGTCTTTTTGAGCGAAATTATCGGTAGGTATCGAAGTTGCCAATGGCACGGCGTATTCGCGCGCGGCGTTTCGTCTCGAGGCGAGGGGCGCAACCCTCTTTAATTAACGAGCCGGCGCGGGGCGGCGCGGGCAAACGCCTCCCTTCGACGTCGACGGCCGCCAGTCGCCCGGGAGGAGTTATTTGACGGAGCAGCGCCCCCCGGCCCGGCATTCCGAGCGTAACGCACCGAGCGTGGCTACGCCCGCTCGACGCTCGGTGTCGTTTTCGCAATTCCGGCGGCGGCGGCACTGGAGTTGCGCCGGCGCGGCGCTGCTCAATCCGGAAACATGAATGGCCGCCGTAAAGATTTAACGGCTCCCTCAACCGGGCCGGAGACGTCCCCCGACACATCGGCGAGGTGCCGCCTCGGCGCTGCCGCCCCGACAGTCACCTGGTCCCGGTCGGGACCAGGCGCAGGCGACCCGGGACGAGTCAGCGGCCTGCCATGCCGGTCCCTCTTCGTGACGTTTATTGCAGCGCAAGGACGTGCAAACGAGCGAATCTCAAAACTTTTCCCCTTAAAATTTTGAAACGCTTTTTATACAAAGCGAACGGTTGCATGAATACGAGCTGAAACCTCCGAGGGCTAGCTTCTCGCAAGCATTCAAAAGTCCATTTCAAGCTGGTGCATCCGCACAATCCTCTGGATAACAGTGTTTCTGTACTCTGTTTCCGAAATTAAAGGAAGACTGCGGTTATGATAAAAAATATTAGTGCGAAATCGACTTTTTTATTTTTAAAATTTTCTGGTGAATTTAAAACGAATAAACTTTCGATGGTCTTTTGCAAAATGGTCTTCTTTACTGTTGAAAATCGACACAAGAAAAATTAACGTTACAGTTTACGTTTGTTTTTAGTAGAAGGTTGGTTAATAGCTAAAATTTAGAGGAAAATGACAGTATCACATAAGTTCCAGTGACAATGTTCCTGATAATATTCTTATGAAAACTTTGATTTAATGAAATGTTTGCTTGGTAACGAGGCTTGAGCGCAATTCTGATACCTTTACAACTTTAGGCATTTTTTTTGCCGTATAAAATGCATGCAATCCTGAAAGAATGACGTCCTGTCTTGATTTCGCATAGTAAACCCTTATTCTGCAGTCCGTCTCAAGAAGAAATCAACAAGAATAAACTAAAAGTAGTACCTTGAAGTTTTGAGAATTATTCAGACCAGAAAGCTACGTTTTTATGTAAAAGACTATGTCGACGGTTCGTGGTCCAAGCCAATCTAAGAGGAAAGACAGTCGCTGAATATTGACCCTCTAGCTCTGAAAATTGACCCGACGCCTTTGTTTTTGTGTATCAAATAGTAATTAATGAGGTATTTGCAGTGGGGCCAGAGAGTCAGTTTCTCTCTCCGAGATTTGTCGTGACGATTAACGAAATGAAGATAGAAATGAGCGAGATGGAGCGCAGCGATATCCAGCAGTTGGATGGGACAAGTGTCACCGACTGTCGCCGTCTCTTTCCAAAATGGCGGCTGAATTTGCGTCCAAAATGGCGGCCGAATGCGACGCTCCGAGCAGCGCTCTTCTGCCTCCTCTACGTAATCGCGTCTAAGTGTTCGCTTTTCACCAAAAAGAATCGGAGATTGAAATCTTTGAAGGCGCTTGACATTGGGACTTATGGCGCTTGAAGCGCGGCTCCGCGAACGCGGCTCTGTTGGCTGTGGCGCCGGCGCCCATTTTGAAAGCATTTCAAAGACTGCTTCTCTCGCCTTGCGCTCAACGCATTTAACAGTTTGATGCTCCTCTGTGAGAAGTATATAGAGCCAACCTGTGATTTCTTGCGTGAAGCCGTGTCTTCTGATTTCAAGTGAAATCATCTTGCTCTTTTTGGTTTGTAGCACATAGGGCGGCCTAAAAGATTTTATTTTATTTATTTTTAATCCCAGAAAGGACCTTGGGTTCGCGTAGTGGTGTTCCCCACCTAAACCTTAATAACAATTTATTTTTTACTACTTAGCTAAAATTACTTGAGCTTAACCCACTACCCCCCAGCGATATCGTTCGTAAAC
>Ga0058701_10002903_pt1 | contig 13314 bp, 14 predicted proteins | sample AgamicOrMae_FD_97039 | JGI IMG/M metagenome (GOLD analysis project Ga0058701, IMG submission 97039) | Agave microbial communities from Guanajuato, Mexico - Or.Ma.e | ecosystem: Host-associated > Plants > Phyllosphere > Phylloplane/Leaf | place: Guanajuato, Mexico | collected 2012-06-04
TTGGTTCAACCTTTCCGTCGTCAAATCGAGCGGAACGACAGCGAGGCGATGCAAGAGGTATCTAACCTAACTTAACCCTTCGTAACAAAGCACCTTGCTTTTTACCAAGATTAATTAAAGTCACTTGTGCCTCGCTTCGCTATCGCGCCGCTCGGCTGTCACCAAGCTTGATGCCGCTCACTTCTCGGCGGCCCTAAATCGACCGCCGAGAAGCGGCATCAGGCTTGGCGACCTTTTAATGAGGTAAACCTAGGTTAAGTTAGGTTATGTCGCTTTTGCCTCGCTCCGCTTGGCTTAACGTCGTAGGGGTTGAACCAAAAGGTTCAAATGCAACCTTCAAAATTTAGAGTGTAGAAGTTCCCTTTCTTTTTTAAAACCACGAGCGGCTACATTAACATTGACAAGAACATTATTATTCCCAAAAATGCCAAGTCCTTCGACGTACAAAATATGCAGGATATATTTTGTTAGGTTGTATTTTTGCCTGGTCACACTCAGTTTGAGGTAGGATTTTCCAGTTGTGTGATCCTACTTTCCTCGTCAAGCTGCGAGAGAAGCGCGACACACAAGACATAACCTTACTTAAATTAGCATACCTTACGCTGTTTAATGTTGTCCTTCCTGATGCATGATGTAATAAAAGCTCGATCACACAGGCGAAAAATCTAACACTGAGAGTGGTCATGGCGAGAAAATCCGAAATAAGCACCGAAATGAAAAATTCTGTAGTTACTCAAATCTCAGTGGTACCGGAGCAAAATAAATGAAAACGTGAATGATAAATTGACTCGCTTATAAAAGTTTTCATCATTTCATTTTAAAAGAAGGCCGGTTTTGAAGTTTAGTTGAAACATTTTTATCAAAATCTCCGGGATAATTCTTGACGTCGAAGTCACCGTCGTGAAAATAAGCGCATCTATAAACTAGCCTCGATGAAAATAGCCACATGTTTGAATATCAAGAAAATCTGCTTTTGTTTCTTTTTCAACGAGTTTGCCGGATTAGATTAGAAATTCCATTATTAATAAACTGCTTAAGGGAAACTTGTGCGTTATTTTGTTTTTCGACGAAAGATAAGGTAGACGTTTCAAAAGTATTTTCTTGGAAACTTTGTTAAAATGTTGAAACTGACAGCATGGTTTTAATTCCTACTTATTACGAAAACTGTACATACATACGGTACGTGAGAATGCTGTTAATCAGGTCGTCTGTAACAGTCTCAGACCCCTGCTCTGCTGACCTTGATAAATTTAACATATCGCATAGTTTGTGTTATATAGCTCTTGTTCACTCAATGTGGTTTTACTTATTTGAGTGTCAAATGTTGTACATAGAAAAAAATAAACGTATGCCCAGACATGCAAAAGCACCTTTTCACCCAACAACCAATCACAGCAAAGCCGCGATACCATGCAAAAAGTCGATAATTTAGGCGGGAATATTTGAAATAGAAGAATCGCTTTGACTCCTTTTCAATTTCGAAAAAAAGAAATCTTCCGCCTTTTGGATGAAAAAGAGAGGGAGAGTGAAATCGTTTTCAGGCCTTATTTTCCGGTTTAATAAATTACCTTTTGTTAAGTAGGCCTTCACTTGGTCTGAGTCCATATTAAGTTGGAAATCAAACGATGAATTTTTCATAACACGTGACGGATGCCAGCAGCGGAGAGTGGTTCAAAGATCGATAGTAAACAAGCAAGAAATGGTCAATAAATGACTTGATTTCGGAGTCGTATGCAAAATGCTATGAGGAGAAAGTATGAAAAATGCTATGAGGAGTGAAGATGAGTATTTCAAGAAAGAGCAGAAGACAACGATGACGTCATAAGCTGCTGGAGTGAGCGGTGAAAAGTCCCACTGATGAATAGAAAAAGAAACAAACAAAGAAAACCTTACCACAGTCTGTAAGGAGTTATGACTTTTATTCGGATCGGACTGTAACGTTTTACCGTCAGTATTCAACCACGACACAGCCTTTATACGTTGTGTGGACTAGCGATAAACGACCCGCATATATTGGATAACATGCAATGTGCCTCGCTTCGCAGTCGATCCGCTCTGCTGTCACCGCAAGCCTGATGTTGCTTGCTGATCGGCTATCACCAAGCCGGATGCCGCTTATCAGCGGCACTAAGGCTGAAAAGTTTCTGAAGGATAGCATAACGTTAGGAAGGAAGTGGATTACGACGGGCTGACATAGTATATGAGGTTAGGTGTATACTTCCTCGCTCCGATGTCGCTGCGCTCCGCTTGGCAACAAAAGATGCACCCCATGAAGCAGAAACTGCAACTTTTAAATTTTAGAATTTCTATCTGAAAATAACGGAAGACTTTCCTACTCAAACACTCTTATTTTTTATTAAGAATACTTGAGGGAAATAAAAAATTGATAAAATAAATAAATATATTTTAAAAAAGACAATTATTGACTAATAGGTACCAATATATCCAAATCTGATACAGTAAATTTGAAGTTGGGTGGAAAATGTGTAAGGCGTCTTTTCTGTTGATTGAATTTGATTTTGGTCAATACTTCAAAGAGTAAAATAGGAAAAATTAACATGAAAATAACATTTAACAAAAACCTTCACCTAAAAATACGAGAGGGGCAACCACCCTCGCCAGGACTCGATCCACTAGCACTCCAAAAAATTAGGAAACATGTATGATACGTAAATGCGCTCTTTTTTATTGTGAGATGTATAAATAACAATGCAAACAGTGTTTCACACTCAATGCACGGGAACGGATTTTTCCAACCATCACTAAAAATGCCAAATGCATCGGAAAAACCCTCATGTTGAACATTCCTTATGGTGTTAAAAGATTCACCATTCCCTTATTTAGAGAAACAATGATATTGAGTTATTTAGGTCGAAACAGTGCTGAGTTAGTGTTAAACTTGGTCTACTCCGTTATTGATACTGTACGATACGTACAAAAATGAGCTTTGATAATACTTGAGTTCATAATCAAAATAGAAAAGAAAAATCTAAAACTAGATCAAACAACAAAGCAACAATCATCAAAAACTATACAAATCCAAGGTTATTTCACGGAACGTTAATCATAAATTTACAAACGAATCATGTCTAGAGATCTCCGGTTAGACTACAAGACTTCAATACTACGGGCATTTTAAGACTCAAGGAAAGGTCAATATTACTCATGGATGGAAAATTCGTCGAATAAAAATATCCCCTGGGTAGAGGAATTCAGGTAGGTTGTAACGAAAATCTCATAAATAATTGCGAGATTTTCACGTAGAAAATTGCCACCAGCACCACCTATTGCAACGTTTTTTTGTACTTTACGTTGCTAATGCAACTGGGATTAACCGAGTTGGGTAATTTTCAAAATGCATCGTTCAATGTAGTGTAAGCTCTTCACGAAATCAAGTTTTTGAACCTAATGGCGGATTCTTTTTCTAATCATACCGTTTCAATGAAACTCTCTACGATTAATTGAATGATTCAAAAAATAAATCGACGTAATGTATTTAAAACAGGAAGATAATCCAGAAAATTTGACCTTAGCTACCAGGCAGTAAATGCGACTTGTTTCAAATATCAATCGAAAGAATCTAAAAAATTTGATGGGAAAAAAAATCTTTGAGGAGTTTTTGAAAAGTTGAATTGCTCATAATTGACGAGGTAATTTTAAATCATGACATACACATTCTGTTCACATTCAACTGAGTGTTTCGTGAAATCGGGCTCATGTGTCAAACTGTGATAAAGAATAGTCAAAACCGCACACAGTGCTAAGTACATACCAACGGACTCAAAAACGTCTAAAACAAGTCCGCTTTTTAATTTATAAAAACAAGTTATTTCAAAGACCAACTCCACGGCCAACTCGATCCTCCCGAGGAGAATGCAGTCAAACCGCTAAAACTTTAAACCTCAATTCTCCTAAATATTACCACTAAAAAGACGGCAGCTGCATCATTGGACAATTTAATAATCAGTCCAAAGAGTAACGCAGTATTATGCGTTTTTGTTATCTCGAAGGAATTCGGTTCAGCAATACTGTCTCATCTTGACTTGGTCAAACCACGAATCACGACCTCTTAGATTTTGTATGAAGGAACTTGTTACTAATCAACTTAATCAGTCGACAAACGCGACAGCGCTTGGATCCGAACGCAGGGCGGTTAATTCGGCATGTCGGCCAGTCGCCAGTCATGCCAACCCTTGGACTGAGCGAGAAAGCTCTTGCAAAGATCACAGCTTTGAAACACTTAAAAGACCAAAAACAATTGCGACTTACTCAGCATTTTGGCTAAGTTCGTTAACTAAGTTAACCATCTTCTCACAGCTTGGACTTCGTACTCCCGAAAACGTTGATATGAGGTAGCGCTCTTGGAGTCAGTGATTGGCTGTTCCGGAATTGGTGATAGTCCGTTATAACCGTCGGCTATAAAAAACAAAAAAAAATATCCATCAATGCTCATCATTATCAGCGGGTTATCGACATCAATCACCGTCCATCATTTTCAAATATTACACTATTACGATCCGCTAACTCATTAGCACCCTGGGAATAACTGGTAAGCTATCTTGAACAAACTGAAAGTACCGAGAAATGATGTTCTTAGAATGATTAAACTCTTGCTTTAGGCAAGGTAAGGTCAATTACTTTTTTAACTTAAAATAAACAAAATAAGTTCAAGTTTTCTTTATGAATGTTTACTAAGGGACAAGAACACTCCTCATAAAGCGATAAAGACATTAACTTATTTTGTGTACTTCACATAAAATACACAAAATGAGTACACGTTCTCACAGCTTTATGAACCTCTACTGGAATCATAAACAGCCCACTTGGACAAAGTGGATTAAAGCCCACTAACGATTTCCTGTCTTTAAGTTGGTCTATTTTTGCATGCTTTTTGTTAAGTTACGCTCTGTCTGTCTGTTTTTTTGTCTGTATCGTCGATCTATTCGGTTGATTTTGAGGCACTTTTAAACAATAGGGGGGCATTCGATAGCGCCAAAAACCACAAGCGCCAACGCCGCAAGCGCCAGTCCAAAACCGCCAAACGAGAAAAGTCGCCAACGCCAAAGTTCGTATAGGTTAGGTTAGGTCAAGTTAGGTTGAGTTAGGTTAGGCTAAGTTAGATTAAGTTAGGTTAGGTAAGGTTAGTATTGCGGTTAAGACTTTGCGGTTAAGGCGTTTGCGACTTTTCTCGTTTGGCGGTTACGGATTGGCGCTTGCGGCGTTGGCGCTTGTGGTTTTTGGCGCTTATGACATCTACCCAACAATAGAAACAGTTTAAAACGAATCGGTTTTACAATAATTCTGCCTTTGCCGAGTGCAACTCACCTGAACGAGTATTTCCGGTTCCGGGAGAAGTACTTCCTGGTTGACTTCCGACGTAGGCTGATCCTGCTCGACGCCTTCACCAGGTATCACGTGAACCGACAGTTTGTGGCGTCGCGGCGCGTTTGGAGCGATTAAGTCCTGTCGAGAAACTCAAGATATTACTGGACGAAGCTCCGGAAGAGCGATTTCAGAGCAGCTGCCCTGGTTCTAACTAACCTTGTAGAATTCGATGACATCGTTTTTGGTGACAGTCTTCAAAAACTCTACCTCCGTTTTCTTTCTGTCGAAGAAGTATAGCTGAATAATGATTTCCTGCCAGTATAAGGCTGTCTGCCGACTGAGATCTTTGGGTTTGATGATCCGCCGGAAGATTTCAACTTCGCGGTGCCGCTCGAATTCTTCGTCCGACATTTCCTCCAAATATTTCTATCACAATAATAATAAAAAAAAATACATTGAAGCAAGCGAAATAACTTATCACATAACATTTACGAAAATGTCCTCCAGCCGATGAAGTCTGACTTGCAACGTATAAATTTGAAACGTAGAATTTCCGACTCTTAAGCTCCTCTTTTCGTCGCCAAGCCGAGAGCAGTACGTAAACTAACTTAAGCTAGCCTAACCTAACTTGTTGGCGATTGCATATCGTTAAAACAAGACTCATCCAGTGAAACACAAGTCCTACCGAGAGGTAGAAGGTTCCACCTTCCAAACATTTAAAGTAGCGGAACTCTGGTACCCACAGTGATCTTAAATGAGCGTTCCAAAATTCGGTGTGATGAAAAAAATAAGTGCGTTGAGGTTAAGGTACGTTACGTGAGTGCGGGTAAAGAAAGCTGGGGTTAGATAGCATATTTGTCGAATGAAACCCAAGTTGGAGAATTTCCCGAGTGCCGATACTCGGGCAGTTAGGCTGGCAAGTTCTAAAAAAAATGATACTCACTCCAATGCTTGCTAAGAATGCTTCGATCCTCCTTTCGACGTATTCCGCTGAATGGGCCGTTTGAACGACGATCCGAACGCCGTGCTCACACGCAGACACGCGCGCGTTGCTGTAAACGATGTATCCGAGTTGCTCCTGAGGAAACACGACAATCACAAGTTTTTGTCGCACCTTTAACCAAACTTTCTCTACACTTACCTGCGTTCTTAGGATGTTAAAGGTTGGTTCTCTCAGGATCTGTAGAAACAGCTTTGTCAGGACTAGACTTTCCGTAGAAGTGACACCGCACTGTAGATACACCATAACCGCTGAGTTGCTGTGATCAGCTGTTACCGTGTAGGTGTACGAAGTTCCATCTTTAAGCTCGATGACTCTGTCTACATTCGCTTGGCGGGAGAGCGGGGGCCACAGGTTCGGCGCCTTCCGCAAGTTGCTTTCAACGATACCGATGAGATCGAGAGCTCTCTGAAACAGGAAATGGATATCCATACCCTGCTGAAATTCCTTGTCAGCTTGAAGTTCTCAAGCAAAGCGTTCGGTCAACACAAGTCAAAGCGTGGGAGAGATATGAGAAAGGCTCCGACACGAAATAGGTTTCTCTAATGCAGTGTAAATTACAAAAGAACGTAAAGCCCTTGATCGAGTTAAAGAGACACGAATGGTGTCGAGCGCTCTGATTGGTCGGCTGTAGAAAGAGATACAAGGTACGAATTGCCGTGTATGCGAGAGCGACTGAGATACTCGCTTGCGTAAAAAAAAATATGGCGGCCGTTCCTATACCACCCGTATATAGCGGCCATTTTTTCTACCATTGTGCGCGTTTCATTCGCGTCTCTTTGACTGGATCTAGGGCTTAACAAGAACGTACCTGCTTCGTCACGTTACCGTGGACCAACGCTTCGAGGTATATTTTCGACAGGAATTGCGGCACGAATTCCTGGGTGTTCTCCAAAGTGACACCTAGAAACAGAACAGCAATTCGTATAATTCCAAAAACGCATTTTACCAGTGATTCGGGAGTGCTTGGTAAATTAGTTGTACGATTTCAATAACAGTATTTTTAAATACTAACCATTGCAAGCTTCTAGCAACTCTTCCCGAGACCAAGTAACGTCTAGGATTAAAGTCTGAAGATGATATTCCACTTGGATGTGAGGTTGCTCCAAATGGAAATTGTTGAGCGCTCGAACATACTGCAAATAGGAAAATAGCCACATAAAAATATTAATCTACGACAGATGAGAAAAATGAAGATGGTACATACCCTTTCTTTAATAATTTCGAACCGTTTTGGGTCTATTTGGAAATTGACCATTCTCTCCATAATCGTACTGAGGAGAATGTCTTGCTTATCACTGTATCCTGATGTACACAGCTAGAAAAAAAAAGAACAAAAACATGAAAACATTACTGAACGAAAGGACCTATAAGCGTATTTTATTTTGTGACCGTAACTGCTGAGTGCTTATTGGAGAAAGTTCGTTATTAAGCTTACCACAAGGCCTCGGCGCTCCGGCGAAAGTGCGACATTCAGACCGGCTATTTGGATCGCGTAGACATGTTCGCTCAAAGCGTCCACGATCAGATTTTGGAACAGGTTAGCTTTGTTGAACGTAATTGGATCTAAGTACGACAGCGGGCTGTGTGAAAAATTCCGAAATAGTTAAAAGAATTTATCAACTTGTTTTGACCAGATAAAAGAAAGTGATACATACCAGAGGAAAAAGATCTTCATATTGATTTTTGGTAAACGGAAAACGGTGTCTTGCTTGAACCAGATTCGAGATAAGGACGAATTTTGGATTATCACAGGAAATTCGCTCGTCTGTAGAGGAAAAATTTGCGCGTAAATTCGAGATTCTCGATGGTAAATTTTCTCCTAGATTTTCTACTAACCTCGTCTTCAATGGGATGCAGGGTGAAGTCTGTTGGTATAAACTCGTTTTTCATAGGTAAGTGTAGAAATTCAGAGCGACCGCAGTTTTTCAAATTCTGCAAGAAAAATTTCGAAAAATTGTTGTAAGGACCTTCTAGGATTAATCGTGAAAAGTTCATTGATGAGTTTACGCACCTCGATATATTCGCGGCTGTAGCGGATGGTTTTGTACTTTATCTGAGCCCACTTTTCCGTCTCGTCTGCCTCAGCCTCAAACTCTTTACTAATAACGCCCACTCTGCAATCATTTAAAAGAAATCGTGATTCAAATCATCACACTGTAAATTTGAAAGGTTGTATTTTCTACCTCTTGTGTTCTACCTTTCGTCACCGAAATTCGTCACCAATCCGTAGCAGATGAGCCACGCACGTGACATCCAGCGTGACTTCTATCATCTAGTCTCAAGCCTCTTACTCAGTATAGGTATTGTACCTCGTGCCTCGCTTCGCTACCAGTGTGCTGGTCAAATCACGCATAATGCTAGGAGAAAGTTACTACCGCTGATAATTAAGCGTCATCAGGCTTGGCAATCACACAGTTGACATGCATAGGTTAAATGCTCCTTGCCTCGCTGTGCGCGGCTTGGCGACGAAAGAAGGATCACAAGAGAACACACCAGATAGACGTGGAATAAAATACGAGAAAAATTCTAACTTCACAAATTTACGGAGTACCCCAGCGGAATAACAACTTTTACCATGCAATATTAAGCAGATAAGATACTTCATTGTTGTTTTTTGTTGACTTACCTTAATTTTTCCGGAGTCAAATACGACAGAGCCTCAGTAATAAGTTCGGGATGAAATTTGTCTCCTAAAACACTGTACACGAGCACCTTCTCAATCGGAGCAACCTGAAAACACAATTTCAGTCAATAAACATCTAAAGAAATACATCTTAAAAGATGTTAAACTTGAATATGAAAATGGATGAAGAACATACGATGGAAAAGATAAGAAAATGGCTAAATTACTCACGCTCATCACGTTGGAGAGTTCCAGCACGTATTCTACCGGTCTCTGCTTATCTCCGAACCTGAAATTCATTTTAGTGATGTCCGCCAGCTCTTTGAAAAACCATTCTTGAGGTCCGAGCTCCTTCAGCATGTTGATGTACTGCACACATATACACACCAAAAAATCGTAGAAAAACATCGTAGGAAAAAAAAAACAGCTTGGACTGAAAATGTCTTTGCGTTTTCTGAATCCGCAATTGATCTGCATCCACTTCAAGTCGCGGTTAGCACTTCAGGTTTGTTGCGTTTTGGCGAAAGGGAAATCTCCGGATTATTCCTCGTCAAAAAAAAATAAATTAAAATTAAAAAAAAAATGGGAAACCAAAAAAAATTATGATTTTTTTAATATTAACACCAAATGAGTTAGCTTCATTACTTCAGCTCAAGTTAATCATGGTTTAAAAATGCCTCATTCGAGTTTACCTAGGTTGACAATATACCTCATTAATACCAAGGTTTGAGAAATACAGCACGTTTACTTTTACTCCAAAAATCCTCCTTTAAGCTAGCTAAAACCAGTTGAAAAAAAAATCAATAAATAAAGGAAGGAAAACGATTACGCGATTTTTCCAGACGAACGAAATTTTCTGGCTTTTGCATGAGCGCAAAAATTCTCATGAAAGAGCTTTCGTGATACTCCCAGCATGTGCGATTAAGTGCCTCTAAAAATAATTTTGTCATTATGGTCTCACCTGGAATACTAATTTGATGATTTCGTCCGTGTTCTGAATGCCCTCCAGCGACAAATCCATCTTGACGGCGAAGAATGAGAAGCCCTTGGCGCCGCGCTTGAGGCCGGCTTGCAGAGTCGAGCACCAGCCGAGCTTGTGCAGCCGAGATAGCAGACTTCCTGGCCCCTCGTGGCCGAGAAGATGACTCAAATAGATGACCGCCTAATAAAATACTATTTTAAGATGACCGCCTAATAAAATACTATTTTTAAAAAAAGAGTTCAAATCCCGATTTCAATCATAAGAAGCAACCTGCGTTCCAAGATTTCATTAAATTAATTCACTTTTTTAAAATATGTTTTTATGATCTAAGTTTATTAGATCTTTCAGTGATATGTAAAATTGGGTTCTGGAGGTATTAAGAAACATTTGAACGAGATATCTCAAGTAATTCAGACTCAGGTGGCGACTAAGAGTGCCTATATAAAGTCCAAATTGGCGTTTATGCCCAAACGCGCTATAAGTGAATGAGCCACACACAAATTGATGAGTGAGGTTTAACACCTCACTCATCCTGAAATCCGAACTAAATCAGTGACTGGGGAAAGTTCACCTCAACTTACGCTCTAACGTTCTTTCAGCTAATTCTGGTAGTTAATTATATGATTTGTAGCCCTATTAACCCACTACCGCCCAGCGATGCCATTTGGAAACAGAAAAAAAAATTACAGGATCTTTTCCGTTCAGTATTGTCACAATTAGAAAAATATCATTCACCTGGAAATCTGAAAATAGCGTAATTTAATGGGGAAAATCCTTTCAATTTCTCTTAAGCTTAATTTCAATCCAAATACTTTGGGCTGAATGGGTTAAGATTAAGATGGAGAACACCACTACGTGAGCCCGAGATCCTTTCTTGGAGATAGCCAAGTCTCTCGGCGGGCCCCGAGTAAAAAAACTAAAAGGTAGTTTTTATGTGTAAAGAGGGTTAAAATGAGTTGGAAGAGGACTTGACTCGCACTTATAATTGTGCATTTACCTCTGATTTCGTCTGTTCCAACATGTCTGGCATAGGAAACAGCAACTGCATAGCTCTTTCGTCGGAGATCGGAACAACGTTGAGACGCAGTTGTAAATGTTCTGGACCGTAGGGGCACTCCAGCCATTCCTGGGCCTCCGCATTCGTGCGTTTCACATCAGCGAAAAGTTTCACCGTCATTTCCTCGAGTTCATCCAAAGATTCTGAGAAAAACCCATCGGAATGGATGAGTAACGCAAATAAAATTGACCGCCACGATCGGAAATTAAGTTACCTCTTCCAATGAGTACAAGGTTCATGAGGTGTGATGAATACCATTTCTTGTGGAACTGGATAAGCTCATTTCGAATGTTGATTCCTTTGGATTTGGGAATGTCCATCAGAGTTATCTTGTTTCCTTGACAAAAAGTGTTTTGTTAGTGAAAAAAAAAAAGAAAAGGTTTTGAAAGGTTGAATAGAAAATAAAATTACCTCCTCCATGAACATTGTAGTCATGAGTTTCTTTTGCAGTTGATCTTTGTAGCTGATCAAATCTCCAGGAATCTTTTAAAACATTCTTCGAGTATTCAGAATGAATAGCATTCACCTCTCTCTCAACAGCACTCTCATCAAACAGTGGAGCTATGAAAAACTGGCTGAACCTGAAAATTGATATGAGGATTAGAGTATAGTGAGCTGATGTACATGATTTAAAATATGGGTGTTCATACAACTTACATATCAAGAGCCTCCTTGAAGTGCGTGTGCACCAATCCAAAATAATACATGGTATTTTCTAGTGATGTAGCAGCATTGCAAGATCCACCATGTTCAGAGAGGAATTTTGAGAACTCATTTTCTTTAGGATATTTCTCTGTGCCCATGGACAGCATGTGCTCACAAAAATGTGCTAGTCCTGGAAGATCCTTTGGCTCATTCATAAAACCTAGGAAAAAAAAAGTGCATGACTGCTTGTTACATGAACTACATTAAACATACTTGTCAGGCTTGATTGAATGAAATATTTTTAACTTACCAACATTGATATCCATGCAGGCTGCAGATATGTCTGTGTCATCATCACTGACCAAGATGACACGCATTCCATTCTTCAGGAGAAGGCCACGATAAAGGCGATTATCTTCCTCAGATTTTATAATATTGTCATAGCATACTTGAATTTCTGTTGACCCCATTTCCCCTTATTGATAAGGAAAACCCTTCCAATTTTTGGAGTGATCAATGAAGGTCCTGTCACAGAGAATAAAAGAATCTAGCTGGTCCACAGCATTTCCTCTCTTACTCAGTAGAGAAAGGTGTCAAATGTGAAGAGAGAAAAATCAGCATTCCAATGTAAAAATATATAAATTTAATTAAAGCCGAAATAAAAATTAAAGATACGATAAGGTGAGAATAGCCCGTCGTGATATTGTCTTATATACTTCTGCCACGACAGATCTATAACATTCCTTAACGCAAACGATTAGGCCAAGAATTTATAAGAATTCTAAAATATGTCATATCTACAGAAAGCACAATATATTAAACATTACTATTTCATTTATGGGGTAATTCAAGATTTTTATGACACGTGTAGGTTATGTTGAGCGGAACATTACGCTTCATGACGGCCGTTTTCACTCGCCTTCATGTAAAAGTAAGTACTCACGATATAAACAATATCCAATTTTCTGAGGTAGAAACCTGTTTGCGTGCTGCGATTTTTCGTTACAGCAAAAATACCGCAGCTTTTGTGCCTTTCGGATGAAATCGACAGTTTATTTACACGGAGAAGGCAAGCAGAGCAGAAAGGAAGAATAGTTCAAGTTCCGCATCCGGCCAACGAGAAGCAATAATCGGACTAACAGCGCGCTTTTCAAATTCAGCGGCTTTCGAACGTTTTCACGTTGCCTTGTTCCGCGAAGTTTCCGATAACCAGCACAATCCTGAATCAAAATTTTGGGCACGTTTTCTTCGATCTCTTCGATTGAAATAATTTCCTCCTTCCTCCTCTGTTCTCACCCAGGCGACGACGACGCAACAAAGTGAGAAAGTTGTGATAGGTTCAATCATATGATGAGAGATCAACATTAAAATATTTTTGGTTAGGTTGGATAAAATAACCCAGGCGATCATTTTTTTATTTATTTATTTTTATTTTTGTACAGGTGTGCTTGTGTGTGCGCGCGCGAAAGGAGAGAAAAAAAGGAAGGAAAGGGGCTTGCGAAGTAATATTTCCTGCGAGGATATGTGCGAATGATGGCCGCCCTTCTCTCGTGCTGAGGAGTGCATTAAATAAACCACAATTGGTTCCTCGCGATATTTTCAAAAAAAAAAAAAAAACCAAAAAAAAAAAAAAAAAAAAAAAAAAAAAAAAAAAAAAAAACCAAAAAAAAAAAAAAAAA
>Ga0058701_10002904_pt1 | contig 13308 bp, 7 predicted proteins | sample AgamicOrMae_FD_97039 | JGI IMG/M metagenome (GOLD analysis project Ga0058701, IMG submission 97039) | Agave microbial communities from Guanajuato, Mexico - Or.Ma.e | ecosystem: Host-associated > Plants > Phyllosphere > Phylloplane/Leaf | place: Guanajuato, Mexico | collected 2012-06-04
ATATAAATAAATTAATTAGATTGGACAGTCTAATCAATAATCGAGTGCAGCAGAGCTGAGTAAGGGTCGGTATTTTAACACGAACTAGATTGAAGGGGAAGGAAAGTATTTACGTGAGCTGTTGTCGTTAAACTCTACTTTCAAGGGTTGCTTCCAACATTTTTTCTCTGCGCTCGGTAGTTGCAGACTCCATGAGCGATTTTGAATGAAGCCACCCTCTTTTTTCTCCTCCTCCTCTTCAAACGGTTTTTTTTTTAATGATTATTATTCTAAAATACAGTCAAACCTGGGTTATACGAATCTGAGTTGTACGAAATCCTGGATTATACGAATTTTTCGCCCGGTCCCGACGAAATCCCCTTTAATCCCATACATTGGAAGTCTGAGTTGTACGAATCTGAGTTATTCGAAATCCGGATTATACGATAGGTTTTCCCAGTCCCAACCTAAAATTTACCTGGTTTATACGAATTTCAGGTACAGCTTCAGAGGAAAAATCGCGCATTTCTCTACTTTTTCTCTGTTTTGCTTCAACAGCAATGCATATTTTTTTTCTATTTCGTTAACCTACGCTTCTATGTCAACGGTCTACTTTTTAACGGGATAGTGCAGGGACATAACACGGCGAAGAACCATTGTCGGCGCCAGGGCTCGATCCCGAACCACTGGGATGTGATAAAAGTGGAAGTTAGTGTTTCCATACTACGCCACCACGCTCAGGCGAATTTCTCGGATCATACGAGGACTGGCAAAGGGATCAAGTTATTATATATATCATACATAGTTATATCAAATTAGCCAATATTTTAAAAAACAATATTTGATTATACTGTATTTAATTAGACCAAAGCAATCGACTTTTTTGTAATTATGTTCATTTAAGTTAGGAATTTATTGTCTGTTATTTTTACCTTTCAAATAAATGATCTCAAAAACACACATTTTCTCCAAGTCTTCATTTTTCTTTGAAAATTCTTAGCAACTGACGTTAATTTAGTCAAGGTATGCTAAGTGTGGCTAAATAACTGGAAAAAAACGACCCAATGCTTTCTTACAAGGTCCGAAAAGTGAAAGTCTGAGATGTACGAAAGTCTGAGTAATACGAATGTTTTCGGCGGTCCCTAGCGATTCGTGTAACCCAGGTTTGACTGTAATAGATTTATACTGTATGAAAAAATATCTCGTTCTGAAAACAAGATACTGAAGCTCTTCTGCAATAACACTAAACACTAACTGAAGTGCTTCTTAAAGATACTGTGTGTATCTTTGGCGCATGAGATGAATTGCTTCCGTATTGCTGACGTAATAACTTCAAGTGTAAAACAATTATTTAATTCGAATATTGGATGGTAGCTATTTCCTCAAGTTCAGAGCTTTGATATTTTCGACGTTTTGATGTGATTACGTTCTATCGGGGTATGTGGTACTGAAGAGTATCTTCTTCTATAAATCAAAGACATTAACGGAAAATCGTTTTGTGTCAACCGGCAGTACTCTCTCCTCCCCTTGTGTGTTGACGTAATTTAAGGACGACCCCTTACTGTAACTAAAAAATAAGAGCACACACTAGGAAAAGAGGCAGTAACTTTGGGAAATAAAATCCCACGGGCGTGTTGCGAAGCCGGCCCGTTGAAACTTATTCATTCATGGGATACGTAGTAAAGCTAGCCACCGCTTTGTAGAGGCAGTTTTCCAGAAATGACTTTTTTCTTAATAGAGTAAATGCCCCGGTTTTCGTTCACTTGAGCGTGCGCTCGCGCTAACTTCAAATCGTCGCTTTTAAGTTATTTTTTTTTTCGTCAAAATTAGTTGTTTTTCTTGTACAGATAGAAGCGTACGAGAACATAATACATAGACGTGATTTTCGTTTTTTTTGTTTTTTTTTAAAGCGCATAATTTTTGCTTTTTTTAAAAATAAATTTTGTGCAAGATTAACAAAATACTCCGGTTTTCGTTCATACTTTGTATACGTAATTGTTTTGAGCGGGAAATCATTTTTGTTACCTCACAATTTTGCAATCACGATTTGCAGTGAAATTACTCGTCAAGCAAGCAAGATAATCCACCCCTTTAGATATTTGCGAAAATATTTAGCGACCCATCTCAAATTTGGCCTTTGGTGTACTATTATACACAGAAAATACGTCCCCCCCCCGGTTACCACCTCGACATCGATGCGGTGCGGTTGCCTACCTTTGCTCGGAATCAGGCAGGTGATTGGCTGATGCTGAGCTGAGGTAGGCAACCGCAAAGCACCGATGTCCAGGTGGTTGCCGGGGGGGGGACTTTTTTCTGTCTATTTTATGACAGTACTTATTTCTGTCTATGATAGTATTATTACTTCCTCCGCTAACAAAAGCCTGTTTGCGTATGATGCGTAGGAAGACTAATACGCGACACCTGAGAGTACCACCCACCGTTATCGAGTGAAAACAAAACTGTCATTTCATCCGCCGCCTGTTAACTGACAATGAGACCATTTTATGATACCCTGGGCGAAAACCGGGTCTTATTCTTTACTGATCATTCTTTCAGTCTCTACCTACCGGTAAAGTACCAGTGCTTACCGTGCGATATTGCGCGATTGAAATCGTTAAATCATGAATGGTGATCAAGAAAAGTCGAAACGGGGCACTGACATGTCAGTCAAATGAGAGGATCTATTTTAAGATATATGAATGAAATTGCCTGAGGAGGAGCAATTGTTGGGTAAAATAGCCTTGAGGGGCAAAATCTTTGTTGGCCATGAGCGCGCGTTGTCACGAGACTGCTTTAATTCAATCATTCATTGAAAAAAGACCAGCTGAGAGGCTTCTGCCATTGTTTAGTCAGGCGGCGCGGCGTAAGGAACACTTTATAGGGGTCAATTCATAAACAAGGTACGCGTTCGGACTTGAGGGGGATACACACGGGGAGCTGGTGGGGGGGATACGAATCACGACCTTGAGAGTTCTCTGGCCGGGCTGGGAAATGGGGGTTCCCCTGAAAACATACAGGTTTTCCAAGCGCACTACCCATTGAGAATTGACTCGTCCGCGGGGGGTCACAGTAGGCTACTATATGGCGTGAGAATAGTTATCAGTCCCATCGCCCTGATAGACCTCGACGTTCGACTGTAGACCGATTTCGGTTGGTGTCACCAAGTTATTTACATAATGTACACAGAGGTGTATTTCGCTTTACCATTGACAGACATCTGAAATGCACTATTACGAGACTTCAAACCGAAGAACGGCCAACACTTACATATTCTCCGAGTGAACCGGAAATTTTCCAAATCCAGCTTAAGCGATGTTTGATTACGTTAGTACTGATGGTCCGTAAACTATGTCATGTAGCCAACATAAGCAGCAGTAAAATGGGACATGGCTTTCTGGCCCAGTTAGAGCAACGCAGCTTAGGGCATGTTCGTTCATGGCCAGGGGCGGTAGGCTGGGCTGGGTCGGGAGCACTAGGCCCCTCTGCCCGCTCGGGTCGGGCCGAGTCGCCTTGGGTAGTCCAGTTGTCCGCGCCGCGTCGCGTACCACAACGACTCTATTTGACGCATCCGGCACGGTGCGGCGGCGACGGTAGCGGCAGCGCGGCGCGCGGCGACCCGTTTGGTGTGGGCGCTTCACGTGGAAGCGAAGAACGCTTCCGTACTTCAAATGCGGCGTCAACGACTCACGCGGTACTTTGTAATTGACTAAAAGTTTTAATCGTCCCAATTTTTTTTCTTGCAATTTTCAACCCGTTCAAAAATGTCTAATTCTGTTAAGGAGGAAGTTCTTTACAGAGAAACATTCTGTCAAATGGGCAACTTGAACGAATTAATGGGATAACATGTCAGAATTTTGGGCACTAATGCTGTAGTCTTATCCGAACGGGAGTAGAAGAGGAATGGGGTTTGCTTTCCCCGACATGTTTCGTCAGAATTCGCGTGAGCCAAAATCGACGTTTTGTACTACAAAGATTGCAGTCTAAAACTGCAAATCATTAGAAAAAAAGATAGAAAATCGGACTGATGATTGCCCACGTTTTTAATGTGAAGCTGTGATTGAAAGTGCGCGAAAACTACTTCCAAAACAGATTATGCTGTCGGTTTTGGGAAGATTACTTTGTGTGAATCACTGATAAAAGTGACAACACTTGAATTTCTGCAAAATCGACCTGCCGTTCGTCGGATAAGGTTTAGAGCTCATGTTAGTTACGTTCGTTCAACACTGATTTCGCGTTTAACGGTACAAACACCCTTAAACGAACACCAGGTTTTTCTATTTTTTTTCTTTTTGCAAAAAAATGCGGTCATGGATGATGACTTTTATCAATGCTGATTCCGCACTAATTGGGCTGTGATGTCTTATCTCTGGTTCGCTAACCAGCATATCCGCTTCCGCGAAAGTGCAACTGCTCTTATTTAATCAAAGGTTCCATTAACCCTTAATCTCAGGCATTTCAGTACAAATCAATGCCAAGGTCGTCACAGAAAGGGAAACACTTAACTCCTGCACATCTTTATCGTGCGTCAAGAGAGTTATCATTTAGAGGCGTTCGGTACGTTGGCATCCCTGCCACTTTGTCAGAGAGAGAAAAAGAGAGAGGAAGACAGCCAGTTACATGCGGCCAGGCGGCTCTAGGCCAGTGTTCCGTCCCGTCCCGTGCCGCCGCGCCGACCGCTAGACAGGACTCGCCGCGCCACAGCTGAGCCCAAGCTCAGCTCGGTTGAGATTCCGAGTATTTTTGTCATCATGTGTCGATATCTCGTTTTTGCCGCTTTTCTTTGCATATCAAATCTTCTGCCATCATCAGCCACGTCAACACTCGAAGGTAAGTCCACAAGAATTTTTCGTGTGCAGGCGGCAAGTAGTTACTTATACATAGAGAGGCTAAGGCTAGGACAAGCACTGACCTATCCGTCGACTACACTACGCCACGACACGTGAAGCGAGACGGAGCCGGCCCGGCAGCAATGATGCTAGTCATTACGGACCAGGAGGCTCACGCGGAAGCGTCTGAGTACTTGGCTCTCGAATTCATACCTTACGAAGGGCACCCTGCTCTTCGTCCTGAAAACATTATGACTCCCTACTCAACTGGACTGACAATCCGTCAATCGATTGGGGTACCCAATGTGCCTTTAAGACATACACGAAAAGAGCGCTTAAGCAAACCGAAACAAAACATGAAAAATGAGATAAAAATATTGAAGAAGAGGCATTTAAATGTTCCGGTACCGTTTCTAGATTAGCACCTCCAATTGATTTCTTGAATTGTGTATGCATAATAATCATTTCGAACAATTTTATCAGGCCTCAATCTCTTTGGAAAAAAAAAGAAAGTATGCTTTCACGGGCTATTTCTCATTGTGAAATGACCATAGGGTTACGAGGTGCAAGGGAATTTAGTATCAAGTATACGTACAGTAACACGATTCTCACTCTAAGGATTAATTATTGCCATTTCAAAACAGATTTCCCGTTGTGTCTGGGATATTTACCATAGGTTTAACGCGAGTCTAGTGATAAGCTCTTATATTGCTGACACCTGTCCTCAAAGTCCTGAGCTTTTCGGAGGTATTTCCTTGTTCCACAAAATGAGCGGAATTCTTTCCTTGCTTAAATTAACCTAGTTCGGGTATCGCATTGGGAAGGATTACCGACCGGATATGATTGCGTCCATTGCCGGGCGGTATATAAATTATTGTCTGAGGGTGAGGATATCCTACTGTTAAGGGGAAATAGTACTGTATCTTAGGACACTTGTACCATCAGTCAATAAAGTATTGCGCGCTCCAATATTTTCGCACCTCCGTAACTTTGAAACGGAGAGATATGCGCAAGAAAAGCACCAAATAAAATCGTTCGATCTTAAAGAGATCTATGAATTTGATTATAGCTTTTTTGTCGTATCTCGTTTCGCTCCAAAGTTACGGAAGTTTAAAAAAATTGGAGCGCGCAATACATAATTGACTGATGGTACCCAATCGTTAAAGGGTATAATACCAGGGTATTTTTAACCCGGTTGGAGGTGTCATAATTACCGGGGGTAATCTTGTTCGGTGACGCCTTCAGCTTCGGATAACGTAACGGCACAATATACATTTATTGTTGGTGCTATTGGGGGCATATTGGAGTCATGTTACCCAATGGAGAACCTACATTCTCGCTGACACAATCACGTTGAAAAGTCTCCTTTGAGGTTTCAGTTTAGTCTAATTAGGTTGTTTTAAACCGAAGTTTGGATAATATTTGGTCCGGTAACTATTTTTAGTGTCGAAATAGGTCTACCTTTTTTCCCACGCGGTTTTTTAAAAGTACAGTACATGCACCTTGGGGGACAACCTGTGGTTAGTCAACTAGTTCATTTTGAAACACTCCTGAAATCCAGGCGTTTCGACGTCAATTTTCATGGATTCTTGTCGATAGATGCTGCTTACTGGAGGTCACAAGCTCGCAAGGCCCTGATGGATTCGTTGGGCGTGAAACACGTCGAGAGGCGAGCACGCAATGTGCTTCTGTTCGTGGGCGACGGTATGGGTCCGAACACCGTGACGGCGGCTAGAATCTACCAAGGCGGGGAGTCGTCGCGGCTCGTCTTCGACGACTTCCCCCACGTCGGCCTCCTCAAGACGTACGCCGTCGACCGCCAAGTCCCCGACTCCGCGTGCACCGCCACCGCGCTCTTCTCCGGAGTCAAAGGCAACTACGAGACTGTCGGCGTGGACGCCAACGTCAAGTTCCGCGACTGCGCCGCGTCCCTGCGGGAGTCGTACAGAGTGTCGTCCATCTTGGCGTGGGCGCAAAGGGCGGGAAAAGCCACGGGCTTCATAACGACCACGCGAGTGACGCATGCGACACCTAGCGCCTTGTACGCGCACTCGGCGGATCGGCGGTGGGAGTGCGACACGGCGCTACCAGTAAACGCTAGAGGTGCGTGTCCTCACAACCTAATCTAGATTACATTCTACATTTTTAAGGTTGCCTTTTCAACCTTTTGGTTCAACCCCTACAACGTTAAGCCGAACGGAGCGAGGCAAAAGTACGTAACCTAACCTAACTTAACCTAGGGTTACCTAATTAAACGGTCGCCAAGCCTGATGCCGCTTACTTCTCGGCGGCCGATTTAGGGCCGCGGAGAAGTAAGCGGCATCAGGCTTGGCGACAGCCGAGCGGAGCGATAGTGAAGCGAGGCACAAGTGACTATAACTAATCTTGGTAAAAAGCAAGGGGCTTTGTTATGATAGGTTAAGTTAGGTTAGATGCCTCTTGCATCGCTCCGCTGTCGTTCCGCTTAATTTGATGACGAAAGGTTGAACCGAAAGGTTAAAAATGCTGCTTTAAAAAAATCGAGTGTAGATTTGCTCTTTATTTGCGAAGGATCCAGTGCGTTTGCGTTAGTACTAATAAAAGGCTTGTCTCATATTTGGAATAAAGCTCTTGAAAATGTAGGATGTTACCGGTAGTTCAGGTTTTATCTGAGGCCCTAGTTATTGTCGTTCAATTTAAGAAGTCATCGGATCTATTTACGGACTGCCTATTTATCAGACGATCCTCAGTTTGAAATCCGTTGAGTTGGTTTAGACTTGCGTGAAAGTTTTCGTATACACAAATGCTAGTCACTGTTAATTCAATAGCTCAATAAACGGATCTTGCCCGGGTTCAAGGGCAACCCTCATCGGGTTTGTCGACCCAGGCAAGGTACTATCATAGACAGAAAAAACGTTCCCCCTCCTGCAACCACCTAAACATCGGTGCGTTGCGGTTGCCTACTTTAGCCCGGCATTGGCCAATCACATGTCTGATTCCGAGCTAAGGTAGGCAACCGCAACACACCGATGTCTTGGTGGTTGGGGGGCGTTTTTCTTTCTGTTTATGGTAGTACCGGTATATGAAGAGACTTAAACCAACTCACATGTCTTGTTTTTGATGGAGAACTGTCCAGTTTGAAAGACAACCCGGAAAGGATGTTCAGAGGGGCTGAAAATTCAGTCATTTTGAAGTCGCAGACATCTTGCAAACAAGACGGAAACTTTCGATTGTTAATTTTTGGGGATATATTGTCGGTTCTAGTAAGGTCATCCACTCTTATAAAAGTGATGTAAGCAGCTGATCAGGCACTGATCTGGTCTTAACAGACTAAGCGAGTTTTTTAAAATTTATCAGCTAGGTTCCTTGATTATCAGTTGATCAGACAGGTGAACCCCCGACGTTTTGCATGAGATATTAACGACGTAAATCATGTTTGCAGCCTGTAAGGACATCGCGCGGCAGCTCGTTGAGGACCTTCCAGGACGCGACCTAAACGTCATCATGGGCGGCGGACGCCAGAGTTTTGTGCGGAAGGCCATCCCCACGCCAACCGACCCCCTCGATTCTTACGGCTGCCAGCGCAGCGACGGCAGGAATCTCATTGAGGTCTGGCAAAACTACCACCGGAATAACGGCCGCAAAGCCATGTACCTCAACTCGACCGCGGACCTCGCCAGAATCCCTCCGGACGTCGGCCACGTGCTAGGCCTCTTCGCCAACGGCCACCTCCCCCAGGACAGGTTACGGGTCAACACGACCGGGGAGAATAACGCGTCGGCGCCGTCTCTGGAGACTATGGTGACCACGGCTATCCGGGTGCTCCAGCAGCATCCGGAAGGGTTCGTCTTGGTGGTTGAAGGAGGTCTGATAGACCTGGCCCATCATCGGGGACATGCTCGGCAGGCTCTTGATGAAGTACTGGCCATGGAGCGGGCAGTCCGCGCCGCGCAGAAACTGATCAGCAACCAGGACACGTTGACCATAGTGACGAGTGACCATTCGCACTCGCTGACTTTCTCTGGCTATGCTCCTCGTGGAAGTTCGATTCTCGGAATTGCTCAGCCTTCCAAGATTGACGGTATCAATATGACAACGTTGGGCTACGCGACGGGTGCTGCTAACAACTACCAATACGAAGTGGTCGGCGGCGAAGTAAAGCGGATAGACCCGTCCAGGAAAAATACGACCTCTTTCGATTATTCCCAGCACACAGGTGTGCTACATGATGAAGCTGTTCATGGCGGAGCAGATGTTGCAGTTTTCGCAACCGGTAAGTATACTTCGCGAACGCTTTAGGGACGTTTTCCGAGAAAAAAATTAGTTTAACGAAAATGATGCTTGATACTCAATGAAATTTCAATTCATGAAGTAGCCTTTGAATGCTTTGAACGCTAATTCGTGCTTATTTTTTAAGGTATATGAAAAAAAATCTAGGTGTCCAGAACGTGTTTTCGGATGATCGGGATGTCCGGATCGGGAACCGAATAAAACTGAAATTATTTCATGGAATTAAATTTTTTTTCGCGATATCATGAGGCAAAAAACGACACTTTCAGCATATTCTTCTGAAACATATTTTGAAATTTTTTTAGAAAGTAAAATAAAAAATAATAATAAAAAAACCGTTAAACAATTTAGACTTGAGATCTGGCAAAATTACGTAGTAATTTGTAAGACCCCATGTCTGCTCAGCATAACTATACATATCACAGACGTTTTGATTTGACGCTTAGATCACGCAGTATGCCGACATTTGGGAAAAATAAAGTATTGTAAAGGCAGGATTTAAACAAAAAATCTCGACACGTAGGGACCTTTTTTTTTCGTGTTAGTTTCAAGAAACATAATTAAAAAAATTCGCATTAAACTTTATTTACATCTCACCCATGCATCAATGAAATACAGGAAACTTTCTTTTCATAGTTACATTCTTCGCTACGCAATACTATTAAAGTGCTGCAACATACGTTTAAAAATACTTTATAAAACCACATATTGTTTTCCCTAAAAATATATTTATAGCGTAACGACGTACATTCTTGAATTACAGGTCCATGGGCACATCTATTTCACAGCGTTCATGAGCAGAATTACGTGGCACACGTAATAGGTTACGCAGCAAAAATCGGTGACTACAGTTCAGCGAATTCTCTTGCAAAAAATACATATTTAACATGTCTCCTCGCCATTGTAGTATCACAATTATTATCGTGGATGTCATCAATAAAGTAAGTTTAAAATATCACCGACTTTCAACCGTCGCGTAAATCTGCACCCGGAAGAATTCGCAAGACACCGTGTGCAACGGCACCAACGAAGGGTTCTTTAAATGCCTTTGCGTCTCATCGCCCTTAACAAAAGGGAAGTCCTGTGAAAAAGAGGAGGGTTTATACATTGTAGAAACACTTACTCTTATCAGATTAATTTACACGGCTACAACGTTTCACGCTGTAAGGGTCAGAAAGTTGCAACCCGGACGTGGAAAATGTTTCCTATTTTTATATATTTTTTTTAATGGAATATGATTTTTGAACGTTAAAATCCCTTTTTTGTGCAAAAATTACTGCCATACTAACATGTTTTTTTTTTCTATGTTGATAGAAGAAATTTTTGAGTCACATAGGAAAAACCGAATGCCCATATAGTGATTTTATCTCAATGTTCAAGTTACCTGCATTGAAGGGTCATGAGAAAGCGCGACGGAACCTTGTTCAGTTGTCCGCACGACGAGCCGAAAGGAAGAATCTTTTGGTAGCGGTTTGTACTCGTATGCTCCAACTTTCAGTATATAGTCGCGGAGATTTTCTTGCAGCCGAATCAAGTACGGATCATCAAAGACTGACCTTAAACTTTGTAGATAACGAAAACAATGTGATTAGAAATCCCCAATATTAATCCAATCTGGTTTTCTGAATCTTTCAAAGGCAAACAAAAACAACACGAGAAGAAGGAATCTTCCTTGCCGTACCTGTCAGTGGACTCTCCCCGTAAATTGAGGATATCAAGAACATGCTTTTCAATTGTCTCTCCTTTCATATTAAGAAAAACTAGCGATAAAGATTGTAACTTGCGGTCAGTGGCAAGTTGTTTGACAGCTGTCAAAGTTTGATTGATGTATGAATTGACTCCAGGATGGATTGAAATCTGAGGGCAAAAAACCAGTTGGCATATAAAAATGGTTGCCTAACTTTTAAAATTGATGTTTCAATACTGTTAATGGCACTAGGTTAATATATAAATGAGCACTTACCCATACAGGAATATTATATTTTTTCTTCAAAACAAAGATGCTGGTTGGGTATAAGTGGCGGGTGTATAAGATCTGGTGTATAGCTGTCTCTAGGAACTCCAGCAAGAGAGATACTACATCTGGAAACAAATGGTTGAGTCTAATTACATGGTAAAATTTCAAGACTTGAGATTCTTTTACTACTGTATAACAATAGTTATACAGAATAGAGGTTAGGCGCAACATACCTATGCTATTCCTCAATGCTGCTTGATCCATATGGCTGCTAGGACCAGATGAGGCACTTCATACAGTCTTGATTAACTACTATAGGTGCTGAAGAGAATGTTTATAACTGAGAAAGTATTGCATTTTCATGTCGGCCCGCCAGTGCCGATGTTGATAAACAAACACCTGCTGATCGTCCGTCTGCTAGTGGTCTGCTGTTTACAAGAGAGCCAGCTCTCTAAAAAGTGATTCCAGCATGAAAATTAGAGAGCCTGAATGAAAATAAGAAATCGTATGATCTCAAGTAAGGTTGTAACAACCTTAGACCTCAAGTAAGGTTATCCAACCTTAATCTCAAGACTTCCATAAGAAATCAAAACTGTAAAGCGGAGTGAAGTAAACTGTGCTGAGCAGCGCTATTTTGCCCTTTTTCTGCAATGATGGCCTTCTAGAAATGTCGCTCTCTTCAAATATGTGGTTCGAGTTGATTGGTCGACTTGCACGTCGGCTGCTTCGTCCACCTGTCACCACCGCCACAAGTGCATCGATAGCGAAGAGGTTAATGTTCGTCAACGTACGGCAAGTGTTTTACCGTGAACCGGACAGTTTATCGCTGAGTTCCATCAACCTAATAGTAATTTAAGTCATCAACCATCAAATTCACTTACGACTTGGAGCCGCATATGCACACCAAACCATGGATAAAAATATCAAGCTGTTATTCTGCACCCTCGGCATCTTCGTGTGCTATTTCTACTTCGGAATACTTCAAGAAAAAATAACGAGAGGAAAATATGGAAGTGGTGAAACCGAAGAGAGATTCACCTATATGTTGTCACTCGTTTTAGTGCAATGCATAGTTAATTATATCTTTGCTAAGGTTAGCTTGGCAACTGTAATGAAGCAGGGTGAAGATACCACCCGTCTGTTTTACTATGCTGCTAGTGCAATGACATACATATTAGCCATGATCTGCAGCAATATGGCATTGCAGTGGGTTGCATATCCTACACAAGTTGTAGCCAAATCAGGAAAACCTATTCCTGTTCTCCTGCTGGGAGTACTGCTAGGGAGGAAATCATATCCTCTGAGAAAGTACCTGTTTGTTTTGATGATTGTCCTTGGAATCATCGTGTTTATGTACAAAGACAACAACAAATCCAGTCTTGATACAAGTACATCATTATTTGGATTTGGAGAATTACTTCTCCTGTTATCTCTCTTCATGGATGGATTAACTGGTAAGCTATCTTTAGAGTATTATTTCTGATTTGTTATTGCTTCTACTTCTGTCTTATAATAATGGTTTCTTTTCAGGTGCTATCCAAGAACGCATGAGAGCTGAGCATAATGTGAAATCTGGACACATGATGCTAAACATGAACTTTTGGTCTGTTGTATATGTAGCAGTGGCCATTGTATTTACTGGTGAAGTCTTTGCTCTGATTGGTTTCATCAGTCGACATCCAATCATCGTGTGGCAAATGGCCTCTCTCTCCTTGGCTGGGGCCATTGGTCAGTTCTTCATTCATATGACTGTGTCGGAATTTGGCCCTCTGCCATGCTCCATCATCACCACATCTCGTAAATTCTTCACAGTCCTTGGTTCTGTTCTCATCTTTGGAAACAAACTCTTGCCACGTCAATGGGTTGCTGCAGGTATAGTGTTTACAGGCCTTGGTCTTGACAGTGTTTATGGTAAAGGCAGTGGAAAAAAAAAATAAGATGACTTTTTTGTGAAGATCTTTGCTAGAATAATGCCCCTCCAAGAAATTTCTCCTTGTTATTTAATGTTTTCTTACTTTTTAAGAAAATACCTCATATTGAAGTAATATAAAATTCGTTTTTATAGTATTTTCCATGTTTCCGGCATATTAATCGTGAATGTTCCGCTGCCCGTGCTATCTACGCGACTCAGAAATTTTCACTTTTCTTTTTTTTTTTTTTTTTCTCAACATTCAATTGTAACTTTTAATATTTTATTTTTTTTTTATTATATTAATTTTTTTAAAAATTTATATAAAAAAAAAAAAAAAAAAAAAAAAAAAAAAAAAAAAAATAAAA
>Ga0058701_10002905_pt1 | contig 13307 bp, 6 predicted proteins | sample AgamicOrMae_FD_97039 | JGI IMG/M metagenome (GOLD analysis project Ga0058701, IMG submission 97039) | Agave microbial communities from Guanajuato, Mexico - Or.Ma.e | ecosystem: Host-associated > Plants > Phyllosphere > Phylloplane/Leaf | place: Guanajuato, Mexico | collected 2012-06-04
CACAGACGGATTATCCAAAACCACTTTTCTCGACGTTTTGGGGGTTGTACATCCCAAATCCGGTCTTATCTCGAAGTCGATTTTTTGCACGATGCCAATACTTCCATTGACATGGAAGTAATATGGATTTTACTTGCAGGTTTTGTTGGCTTTCAAGATGTAACTGAATCACACTAACGAGTAAGGCTATGCCCAAGGAAAAGCTCTCGCCGTTCTGTATTTAATTTGGCTAAATGGATTAATCTCAAAAGATATGCCGATAATCCGGTACGTGTTAGAGCCAAAATGGTACCTTTTTTTACCTTAATATTGAAATCTAGTATAAGCCTTCCAAAAGATTTTTTTTCCTCAAGGTACTCAAAAACAGTTTTGCGATTTGGTTTCTCATGGCAATGTGTAAATGACCTTTCAAGAAAATAACAATGATTCTTGGGTCAAAATTAATGGTCATCAATCGTTAAAGACAAACTTGAAATTTTATAATTTTATTGTTCAACTTGGTTTAGCGAAACTAACAATAAGCCAGTCCAGAGTCAGTATTCTATCTGAAAGAATCCACAGACAAGATGAATGAAATGGAGGTTCTGGATGGCTCGGAGAGTTTCAGCACATTTTCCCTATTCGCCGTGTATTTTTCCAAGGACTTTTAATCAATTTTAGCCAGAAAACATGTTCTGGAGAAGCTGCATGAGGCAAGAGTAGCCTGGGTGCCTCTTCACCAAAATTAATTTCTCGAGGTGAGCAAAAGTACGAAAGGCGCAGTTTTTGGTTAACCGCCTTCGCTGCGCTTTCGTTCTTAAGGCCGAATTGTTCCACGGAGACCACCTAACCTCAAACCAGTTAAAACTTCGTCGGCAGCGCCGTAAACAAACGCGAGCTTTGTCGTTACATCACGGCCAATCTCTTGTGTGATGCTACATAGAAAGTCGTGGGTAATATACTTGCGGTCACGACGTGACGATTATTATTGTTCGTGCATCTCCATGCGTCCGATCAGGTGGTATATTAACCGATCAAATTCTTATAATGCTGACTTCTGAGAGCCGATGTCTCTTTACGTATAGTGTTTTTCAGCGTCGAGTAAAATCTTCTCCTTCCTTCACTAACAGTAAAATTTTGTTGGAGTCTTAGACACCTACCCTCTTCCCCTTGTCTTTACGTTCTCATTGAACAGTAAGCTTAAATAGGTGATTCATTGATCAAAACATGCAGTGAATAACCCAAAGGCACACAGTAAGAACGAAATAAAAACGAAACCCCCATTTTGGAAATGCTATACATGTTTTGGGTATGAAACTAAAACGGCGGTAGTACGTATTTTGGTAATTTTTCAACATAGAACTATGTTCAGCCCCGTTAATGAAATCCTCTCGCCAAGACCATTTCAATGATATCGCTGAACGTAGGCTTATCTTGAAAATAACCACATACCTACCACCCCCGTTTTGGTTTACATCCAAATCAGATATAGCATTCCCAAAACGGGGGTTTTGTTTTTACTGTGTAGGCGCAGGATGGCTGCAGATATTTGTCGTTCTAGGTGCATTGACCGAATCGGTGATACATTTATGCCAGAGGAAAGTCCTTAATATGTATTAACCAATTAGTCAATCTGTAGTCTTAAGACTGGGCGAATTCCATTTCTAATCACTTTCTCGTAATAAACTGGGAAGGACATGTTCACTAAATGAGGTGATGACCATTGAAAAGACAAGCGGCGGACAACTTTCCACGTTTTCACCTCCTGAAATCTTCGCGTCCGCTAATCGTCGTTACTCGTTTTCAGTAATTACGAGCTGCTCAAGCTGATTGAAATACAAAACAAGTCAAAATTATGGGTATCCCTTCCTAGTGACGTCTTGAAGAAAAAAAATATGCACTTCATTTCACGAATTTGATTATAAGGCTTGTAGGGTATGACCTTGTAATCTTTCATCGGGTCTAGTCCGTCACCGTTTATTCTCCACGACTCAACTTCATGCAAAGCTGTCAACACACGAAACTAATTAAAACGACATATTGACCGCTGTTCTCATTAAGTACCTCCCTGTGCATTGCCAAAGTTTTCGAGAAAAACTTTAAGCATATACGCAAGCAAAGATCTTGTTTCTCCTCCAAAATCGAACTTGTCTGATTGTGATTCGGTTGGAGAGGTTGAATTTGTTTGATTGGAAAATCGCCACGGCGGAGTCATTTTCCATCATGGAGCTAATGGAAAGCGACAACTTGATGATGAATGGGAGAAGGACTAGATGACGAGACGAGACGTGATTCGAACAGGTGGCTTTCCATTTGAACCTGTCATCGCAAATTGTCTGTCCTAGCAACTTGTATTGATAAATATGCAAAACGCGTCCTGGGCGGGCGAACGAAAACGCCTCTGGCTGACGGAAACCAAAACGCGGAGCGCACGGCTCGCAAGCCACGCACGCTGGCCTCCCTCAACCAACACTGCAGTGCCTGATTGGGAGTCGGCATATCTTCAAACAAAGCCGATCGCCTTCCAAAAACCCGAGCTTGACCCGAGCGACGCATTGGAACGCACTGTACGCTGTAAGTTGGAAATAGGCATCTTCTCTGTGTTTATCCCACCCTCCGTCGCCTGGCCGAGCATGGCGGCACCGAGGCGAGGCATAAGACATTAAGACATTCGAGGTGGCCATTCGCCCATTAACGAAGTGAACCTAACCTAGAATAACCAAAGTAACCTGATAATTTATCGGTCACCAAACGAGAAAGATAAGCACGTAAAAACTAACCCAAGATGACTTAATTTAACCGCGCATAACCAAAATTTTACAAAACCTAATCTTGGTTGAGTTTTGTGTCGCTTACAAGCTAAGAGGTTAAGTACTTTTAATGAAGTTGACAATGGGGTAAAAGTATGGTTGATTCAACGTGGAACACAAAGGTAGAAAATACATATTTTAAAATAAAGTGGGTGGAACTAGTAGATCTACAGAAACTGCACACATCCACAGGCAGCGGATCAGTCCATTTCAATGAACGATGGTGCCAATGAGGGTAGCCAGTAGGGCGATATGTTGTTGATTGACGCTCTAATTTGTTCTTAGTTCCTCGAAAGTTTTTTAATAGTGACATTTACTAGCTCAAATATTGTCAAATGTTAGTTTGGAACTCTAGATGTCTTTCTTCGGATAAAGTTGAGGTCATATTTTGCTTTAAAAAAAACACGCTGAGTAGAAATTTTCATCGTCGAGTTGATAATGTGGATCGAAGACAGCGTATCCAGTTGAAGATCTAAGGCTGGTGCCATCGAGGCAGATAGGTCTATTCTCATGACTCCATCTGACCACCTAGATCCCCTCTCCTAACATAATTTAAACGAAACAGAATAAATGAAGAAATTGAGGCAGTGGTGGACGAAGTCGACGATGCAAGTCTGATGTTAGTGAAAGCAGATCAAGCTTGGTATCCTAGAAGCCGATGACTAGACTTGATCAGTCGAGTCTGGACGTATGCCAAGGAAGGGACTCCACAGACGTTGCGGCGCCTCTAATAAACAATTTTCTCTGAGAAAACCAAAATCACTTCTCCGAGTAAATTGCATCGGACTCCTCAGAGGGTCCCGCGTCATAGAATCGGGTTCGACTCATAGAATCAAGGTTTGACTCTTAGAATGGGAGGTTGAATATCAGGCCTCTCAGCTCCGTAATCTAAATTTTGAAGAACAGAATCGAATTAGATCAAGACCAGGTTCGAATCCACTGAACAATCTTAAAGTTACCAACAACATGACTGGCTGTGACAGTCAAGTCCTTTATCGTGTAATTCAGATGTTTGAGGTTAAGATCCTTGCCGGGTAATGTTGTTCGAACCTGTGAGACAGTAGCGTCCCATTGGTTTGCCAAGCGAGCAGCCGCTGCTGGCTGCTTGCTGGCCGACTGAGGGTCACATTTCCATAAAAGGCGCGAAGTGTCAAGAAAGTGCGCAACAGCGCAGGCAACGGCGCTGGAGCGGTGCTCGGTGGCGCGTCGGCAGCTGACAACTCGCACACACGCCCTCTGGTGGCGATTCGCAAAACCACTAGCCGGTGCCGTTGTCCCGTCTGAGCAAAGGATTATACTGGTCCCAGGATGCATATTGGATTGGATATCCATGCTGATACAATCCGTGCTTTTAGGGGATAAAGTGCAGAAACCGCAAGGGTATTCTTGAAGAGCGCTTATTTTTTACAACGGGTGTCCGTAAGCATACTTGTTTGGGTCAGTGTGGGCTCATCTTTTCGTGTAATTTCTCGATCCTCGTGGACAATTTTTTCATAGAGAAGCAGTTAAGACTCGATAAAATGCTCCATCTTTAGAAATAAATTGAATCGTATCGTCGCACAACCTCTCCTTTTATTTATTTTTAGGAAAAGGATCAAGAATCGCAGTAAGACTTTTAGGTTAAATGTACTTTATGAAACATTTCAAATCCCAATAAATAATTTTCAGTCGACTGATTTTTTGTAACAAACGTAGTGACTCCATTATTCGATATTAAGATTTAAACGAAACTGAAAAGTTATGTTCACTAAGTCTATCCTTTTTGAACAGCATTGTGGCTTCATGTATTGGACGCTCACAAAAATGTGATCCTGTACAAAATTCGTTCTGCCAGTGTCTGCATACAGAGAACTTTTATTGACTGAAAGAAAACGATAACTAACAACAAAAAGACGTTTTATTGAGACCAAGATACGTCTGAAAGTGATTGGGACATAATAATGGACATGGGAAGGGAATTGTTTTCAAGATGTCCCAGACGATGGGTATCGTTCCGAGTTTACGACTCCTCCAAAATAGGCGGGCCTGGCTCCGAGTACCGAAGGCAGCTGTGGCACTCAATTAACGTTTGGCGACGCCGCGAAACTCAATTGTTCTTCGAATACACTTTTTTTTGTGAATATAAATAATTGACGGACTATAACTGGAGATTGGGAGCGTGAATTTTCAAGGGCGGAACTTAACCCATAACAGCCCAAAGTGTTAGGAGTGAAATTTAGCCTCAGAGAAATTGGATTGATTTTTTCCACTAACATACGCTATTTTAAGCTTTGGGAATTCCTAAATTATTAAATTTCAGGTTTCCGGAGGAGTTGTGCTTTTTAAATTGTGACAATGCTAAACTGAAAATATCATTAAAAATATTTTTTTCTGTTTCCGAACGGCATCGCTGGGCGGTAGTGGGTTTCCATAAAAATGTGTGCGCAGATTCTGTGAACCAAGTAACCATTGCGGTTACTTTGAAAATTTTTGGGTATGAGGATACAAAACAGTCGCATTTAATTGCGAAAACTAAAAAGAGGAATATAATATTAAAAAATCAAGATGGCTGCGATGCTCTTCCAACTCTTGAAAAGAGAAGAATTATCTTCTCACAATCAGACGCATCAAAAATATTCCGGAAAAAAAAATCTCTGAACGAAAAATCTTGGTTAGGATAACTTATAATCGACCAATTCAAGTTGAGTCAGCTTATGTCACGTTAAGTTTACCTTGTACCTCGCTCCACTTGGCCTGGCGACAAAAGGTGGAACACAAAGTGCCACCTTTCATCAGGATTGTTTGTTTTTCGTGTGCTACAAAGCCGAAATCACACAAAGAAAATGAAAATTTGGCTGTGGTCTATAAAGAGTGACAGACACTGCGACAAGTGACACCCACGCCGACGTGTTACCCACGTGGCACCCCAATTCAGGGATGAGCCCCTAAAAAAGACGATCCATCCACCCACGCTCCGAGTTGCCTCTATCAAAAGATAAATCTGTTCTTTGAGCTCAGCTTAAAGAAGCTTTACTCCAGAAAGAGATGAATTCTTTAGCTCGTTGCGCTCATGGTCGCTTTTTTCGAATCAATATGGCTATTGATGATGTCAAGCTCGTGTCAGACGCATCTCACATCACTACACTACAAGGGTAACTTTCATCTTTTAAAAAATCGGGCGTTCCCGCCCGATTTCTTCTTGTGGGTACTTGTCAAGATGTCTCCGGATGTTATGCAGAATCGGTCCACGAGCAATTGAAATTGCCTGAAAATATTGCCACTTGTTTTTGCATGCTTTTCAAATAAACTGGATGAAGTTAAGACTTTCTAGAGGCCCGCCTCATTAACCCGTGATACTACAAGACCAAATGGTGGTGTACTCTGCAAGTCTGGTTATTCAATCATAAATTGTTTTCTTGAATAACTCAAAATGACGATGGCTTACAAGATTTGCTGCCACCTAGTCGTCATCAGGGGACGATTTCACGTCGATTTCATTTATTGAACGTTACTTTTCGACCAGTATCTTCGAAGCGACGAAAAGATAGACAAACGTACATACAAACGGACTCGCGCGAAACCTTCTCCGAAAGGAGGTAGGCTTAAAAAGGGCTTCTGCTTACGGCATCAGCACATACCTGTATTGAGTAAAGAGTTGTCAAAATATACATATCAATACCTATCGGTGTAACTGGATATTATTACCTCTGGATATTATTACCCCCCAGACGGCGGGTAGTAATATTCGGGGGTAATCCTGTCCGGCGACAACTAAACGGAACCAAAGGGTTAAGCAGAGTCACGGAGAGCTTTCCATTGGAAGGGCAATAGATAGTCCTAGATTTACCTTGAAAATGGAACAAAGAATTATTGGTTTCCATCGTTTTACTACACCAAAATCAGGTGGGATTTGGGACACCGCAGCATGATGAAGTATTAGGCATAAAAATTGTCTATATTAGTGAAAAGAGACGTTTATCAACAGGGAGATCTCACTATTTTATAGCCCATTCCTGTGGCCCGTCGTTTCACAGTCGTGAAAGTGAATGCAGACATCTTTCTGGTGAAACTTACAGTAAAACGTCTTGGTGGACACTGCATATAAATGTTAACCACTTAATTATGTATATGATATGTTCAATTAGTAGAAAGACTTGGCTTTTTATTTACGTATCATAGGCTAATCGTAAATATTCCTGAATTTTTGTGATCTTCATCAGCGGGTACCTCCATGACGGCAGAGACACGTAAGATCTTGCTCTGGTGGGTATTAAAAACTTGGTGCGGGTTCATCTGTTTAGTCAAGATAGAATTATCAATGGCCGTAATAATAGTTGGGCGAATGTGGTAAATCGATGTTGCTGAGTAACACTTTCTTTTTCACTCAATGTATTAACAAATGTCAAGGTAGCTAGAATGTCAAATAAAATATCACTCATACTGATTTCACCTTCATCCAAAATTTGTCGAAAGACTGCCTGGAAAAGTTACTTGTTTAATCAGAGGTTGTAAATAGCGGGAGAGATGCTGCCGGATCTCCTAAGAGTTATACCTGATGGCATATCCGCTCTTCGGCGGTTGGATCGTGTAACGGGCATATCGACATGCATTCAAATGGAGAAAAAAAAACAAGTAAACATACTTTAAAAACTATACGTTGTTAGTGACGTTATTACCTTATTTAGACATGTTTTAAATGGTACCTTTGTTACTGACCTTTGTTTCTGATACACATCAACATTAGAGCAGTTTGACCAACGCAGGCTATGAAAATGACAACGGTAGTATGATGTGGAAATGAATCGATGAACTATTAATTAGTTCCACGGCCACGGATAGAGGGAATAATAATTTAAACCTGACTGTGTACTCCCCCCCCAATAAAAAATCACCTTGTGTTTCATGCGTGGAAAACCTCAACTATTTTCAACCACTAATGAGAGACGCAGGCAACACCCGTCTCAAAAGTCAAGTGGAAAACATTCTTTTCGCTAGAATACATTTATGTATTGCTATTTGGGAAAAAGTATGGCTTTACTGAATGCTCTGTCACTGAAAAAATGTTATTTATGGAGAGTAGCGTGCTAAAAGCTTGCTTTTCTAGATTATTTTCTCCTAAAGAATCAAAAACATCCTGCGGTAAAAGGCTGGACGTCGAATTATGTCATTTGACGAGCCGAGAAGCAGCTTAAACCATTTCGCAGTGGCTAGCCACATTTTTGGTACTTATAGCTGAGAGAAAGACATTATTTACGAGGCTTTTAAATCAAAGATAAAAATGATTCGAGGCGCGTTTCTAGTTCCCTGTCCTATTCAACGATGTCGCTTTTTGGGTGCGGAGTCGTCCACATCTTCAAGAAGTTCCGTATTGTTGGATAGTGCTCGTTGCTTCTACAAACGCCCGTTTATCCTCTACATCCTCTGCATCCGCGTTTTGCACGGTAAATGCAGCTAGGCCTACATATCACCGGGGAGGAGAGGGACTGTGCCTCTTTCGTTATGACACCCTTGCATTTTGTGTAAGACTGTGTGATTGGTTAGTGCGGACGGATGGCTGATGCGATTTTTGTTTGCTTGTCCGGACGGGTTTCTCTTTGGCTAACTTTAACCTTTTCTCCGCTCTCGTATCAAGACTTTGACATTTTCTGAAAGGCGTCCGTCATCAACACAACATTGGCAAGGAAAAAAGTTAGGTTACCGTGTGCACAGCAAAGACGAAACACGTGCTTTGGAGTTTCCACCTGTTCTGATTATTCAAATAAAACAGTGGTAGAACTTGTGTTGACAATTGTTCAAGGTAGACCTATGGTCAGCGAGGAGAAGGCACTCTCGAAAATCTATGAACACTATTCTTGGGAGTCTTCTGACTGTAAGTAATCGGAAAAAAATCGATAAGTATCCAAATTACAGGATTTTCTGCGAGAAATCGTATAGGTTTGTTGAAATAAACAAGATTTTTTAATGATAAAAAAGAATATATGCGTAAATCCTTCAGAAATCTTCGTAAATCTTTAAAATCTGATAAGAAAGTAGGGTCGATTTTCGGACGATGTTCAGCCATGTAATTCAAAAGGTCTCGGTGACAGCTTCTCAGTAACAAGGCTGAACATAGGTCTTCCTTGAAAATAATCAAGATTCGTGGTACTACCCCCGTTTCATTTTCAGAACAGGGAAGATCTTAAGTGTCTCGATTTTGTGAAGCATAGACTTGCAGAAAAAAAACAGCTTCTGGGGCTAAAGATAAACAAATAAAAAAATAGAAAAATACTTTGGCGATTGCACCCAGATTTGCGAAGTTGGCGACCAAAGGTGGAATACACGAGGTAGGAAATGAAACCTTCCCGTCATCGACGCTCGCATCAAGCAATGCCGTGAAAATGGCGAGGCCATGCAACCATCCATCCGTCTAAAATTACCTAACCACTTCAGTACAAGTAATAGACACTCATAGATAATTACCGGGAGGCACAACACGACGTAAATGGATAAAACCACTTTTTTTCCTTTCGATTTGCATTAGAAAGAGGCACCAGCGACCAGTTAATTATCAAGCAAGGCTGAGGAAACACTGAAGCAACGCGATGGCCAGCTCGGCTTGCAAACTGGCGAATGAGACAGAGGCGCGACACACCTGTCTGGTCGAGACTCTTATTGCATCTCTGCGGGATCATAACACGGTGCCCTTACATTGTTACATTGGATGTAACTAAACGCATTCGATGTCCTTTTTCAAGAGGTTAGTCGGCCATCGCGATAAAGCTTTTGATTCATTGAGGTTACTTCATTAAATTATAGCTGGTGATTTCTGGAGACGAGTTGAACAACATGTCATCATTTAAAACTGCGATACAATCTGTGTCTACCAAAGGAAACTTTACAGTAATATTCCACATATATTCAGACGTAAAAGGCTAAAAGATGAAGTTATGAGAAAAATCAGGAAAAGTGAGAAAACGTTGAGGACAAGCAAACGGGAAATCGTTATATTGTGACATTTTACTATTAAAAAAATGGCTGAAGCTTATCTAGAAATCGTATGGTTGTACGACCTTCGTTTCAATTACCAGTCACAAACTACGCCTACAAAGTTTTACTCTGTAACGCTTACTGAAATTTAACGCTAAAACAAAGGTCAAGTATTTCCGGAATACATTTTGCGGATACAATATTTAAGTTTACAGTTGCTTTGGAGACAATAAGAAGTCACTATAAATTCCTACGTCAACGTGTCATTCGACGACACGAAGATGACTAAAATAAGTGTTATAATGTATACTCCATCGACTTGAGGCTTATTTTTTTAAGCTTTATTGCGGAAGAACATATGTTGACTCGTTCAAATGTTTAGGGACATTCCATGTTGTCTCTTGCCGGCAACTAAATACATCCTAAAATTATCAGAAATACTTTACAGTTTTAAGATCCGCAAAAGCCAAAAAACATTTTAGTCCGAAAATCTCGTTTATGGGACATTATAGCAGTCGGGGTAGACCTAACTTTAAATGATAATGATGTTTCTGGACATCTTGAGTGGTTGTAACGTACGCGGTGGTTCATTTGTTCTAACTGTAAGATCAAATCTAGACTGAAACACTCTCCTGAAACATCAGAAATCCTACACTTGAGAACAGAAAAGTGTTACAGTGCTGCCAGCGATTTTGCTAAAGGAGAAGAACGGCGAAGCGACTGACTTGCTGAAAAGTTACACAAGAAAGGAATGTCATTTTGTGTGAGAGAGGCAACTGGAATAGGTTCTCAGAATTTTCGATCCTATGTAATCTGACCTTTGAAGATTAAGTTCATGATTCAATATTTTCATTTCTTTCTTCTTTCGAAAACCTCTTATTCAGTGGAGTATTTAGTAACTGGGAAGAATAATGTATTTTGTTAGAAATAGATTTGGTAACTTTGCAATCAGTCATTAAAATGACCAGAAATTATTGATGTATCTTGTGAGCTGTTTTCATTCGCAAGTGTAGTGTGCTCCGGATGTTTGAAACAAACATTCTTCAAAACCTTATTGCTGAAAAAAAAAGGAAATAATTTATTGTTACCCTGCGAAACCAAAAAGATACCGGTAGCAAATTCATAAAACATTTATCATTTTGCGTATTTTTAAATTATTAAAAGGCGGAATCAGTCATATTTTTATGCACCTTTAAGTGGAACATCAACATACCCCCCCCCCACAAAAAAAAATCAACCTACATCAATGGAAGTAAGTCTGTTGTGATTTCAAGCGCAGTACTAAATAAAAATGCGAAAAAAATAAACATTGACGAAGAAAACAGAGCTAAATTGAAATAGCGAAACTAAAAAACATTAAGTTGAAATCTTCTAAAAACGAAATTATTTTATAGAGCGAGTTGACAACGCATCTCATTGTAATAAAGACGAAAACAGACGACTTTCTCGAAAGCTTGAAGGCGGCTATCTCGCTCGCTCTCATGGCCAGCCGCCGCCGCACTCGACGCAGCAGAGAAAGGTAAACTGCGTCCATCAATTAATAACAATCATCTGACTGCATGACAACAACGGCACGCGATACAAACCTGACCTATTCCGGCTCAAGCGCAAAGTCGGGGATGCATAATGAGCGGATCAAAGATTCAATAACTAGCTCAAATCGGATATTCTCTCGTCAACTTTAACTGATCATGTTAGAGACTGGCAGAAAGCTTCGATGCCAAGCATAGTAGTGAGAGGACGTCTAACATCTCGGCTGCAATCATAAAGGTAAGGGATGCTGTGGGTGGAGATAAATCATCTACGGCTATATTGCTGCGGATGCCGAATATCTTAAATTTCATGATAATCATAAATTTGTCGAATTATAAAATCACATTCCTTACCAGTGCAACGTTACTACCAGACGCAAATAAAAAGACATTGAATGCCACTGATAGTCAAAGACCCCAATCTACGAGTATTTACGAGTTCCAATTTACGCAGAAAGATTTCCACGCAGTAAAAAGGGAAACCTGTTTTAGGGAGTTCTATTCCTGTTTTGGACATGAAACTAAAACGGGGTAGTGCGTATTTTGGTCATTTTTCAAGATAGACCTATGTTGAGCCACATCAATGGAAAGCTCTCGTCGAGACCTTTTCAATTACATGGCTGAAGGGCTATCGTGAAAAATGTCCAAAATACGCACTACCCCCGTTTAAGTTTCATACCCAGAAGAGGTATAGAACTCCCTACAATGGGTATATTGTTTTTAATGAGCAAAAATACGCTTTTCAGATACCGGAAATCAATTTTGATATCTTAGGTAAGAACCTATATCCTGCCATCTGATTACATCGAAGGGTAGAAGTACTCATGCGGCACCTAAAACGCAAACTTGCGAGTTAAAACAATAAAGGAGGTGAGAGGCGCAAACTCAGAGCAAGACGATACGCAGGGGAAAGACAGGGTCTGTCATGTCCGTCCCGAATTCAAGATGGTTTTCCAAATTTATTGTCTCTAAATTTGATATATTTCTTGCCGTGTGCAATACCGCTCACCTGTTCACTTTTCGTTCACTCCGGCAAACCTAATCCGTGATTTGCGACCAATAATTCAAAACTTCGGATCTCGATGAAAGGAAAAGTCCTGCGGTGTCGATGTGGCTAGAAATTGTCTGCGGATTGGAAACTTGATAAAGAAACAAAGGCGCATCGTCTATTCTCACCAAAAGTGCGCATATCCCATTTCATGTTATGCGCAGCACTTCCTTGATGTCTCTCGTATCAAGAGCATCCCAAACTGGCAGCTATCTTTGGGATACGATCAGCGAATTCCTGCCTGTTTGTTGGGATAGAATGTCAGTAAGCGTGCAAAGGATAGGTTACGTTTTACGAATGTGCTTGCTTTCCCCTAAGAAAGTACTCATCGCGTTTGGCAAGATTGTATAAAAACGTCGTTTTATGGTGAAGATGGGAGCTTAAGTGTGAGCGCGCAACCAGTTCTTCATTTTCAAACAATTCGAAAGCCACCTCCAATAAACGGCTAAATACCAGCGACAGCATATATTTTATTTCCGAGGAAGATTTTATTCGACGGAGGCTGGTGTAAGACATGGCTTCAAAATTGTGGTCTTCAGCTTTACAATTGGAACGAACAAGTAACACTGATTTTTGCGAGAGCCGCTTTCTGCAGACAAGGTGCGAGGTTGCTTCCGCCCGATGTTACTGCGCCATCTCAACCTATTTCATCTCCGACTGAAGCTATAATTACAGTTTGACAATGAGATACGGGATACCCAAAATAAGAGTAACTGCAAGAGTAGCATAGGCAGAAATTTTGAAGGTTCAGTATGCAATATTTATCGTATGTCAACCACCTCATTACAAGACATATTTTTTAAACGCCGTAAACCGGGGTGAAATGATCTGAATAGTGGCTCATGCGGACGAGATGGTGTAGCTCACAATCAGCGGTTCCCAACCTTTTTGCGCCTGGCGCCCCCTTTCCGTAATCTCGCGGTTGCCAGCGCCCCCCAATCCAAATTTGCTGGGAACGGGCCTTTAAAAAAGCTCGTAACGCTTTTTAGGCTA
>Ga0058701_10002906_pt1 | contig 13299 bp, 4 predicted proteins | sample AgamicOrMae_FD_97039 | JGI IMG/M metagenome (GOLD analysis project Ga0058701, IMG submission 97039) | Agave microbial communities from Guanajuato, Mexico - Or.Ma.e | ecosystem: Host-associated > Plants > Phyllosphere > Phylloplane/Leaf | place: Guanajuato, Mexico | collected 2012-06-04
ATGCAAGAGGCATCTAACCTAACAACCTATCACAACAAAGCCCCTTGCTTTTTACCAAGATTAGTTATAGTCACTTGTGCCTCGCTTCGCTATCGCTCTGCTCGGCTGTCGCCAAGCTTGATGCCACTTATACTTCTTGGTGGCCCTTAATCGGCCGCCGAGAAGTAAGCGGCATCAGGCTTGGCGACCTTCTAATAAGGTAATCCTAGGTCAAGTTAGGCTAGGTTACTTGGCTTGCGCCTCGCTCCGCTATCGCTCCGCTCTGCTTAACGTCGTAGGGGTTGACCCAAAAGGTTGAAAGTGAAACCTTAAAATTTCGAGTGAAGGGCATTGTCTACGTTGCACCGTTTGCCACCAAGTCAAGCGGAGAGGGGCCCCTGGTACTCAATTCAACCTGCTGAGCTCACTAACTTGAGGGTCGCCATAGAGTGGGTTTGCTCATAGCCTTCGGCAGCAGTAGCCTGCCCCCAAAAAAGTACATGGCATTAGATTGAGGTTAGCCGGGCAAAAGCCGAGTTAAGCAACAGGCATTTCCCTGAACGTAGGTCGTAGCTGACGTGAACGTGGCCAAGGTCAACTGGATCTGGATTAGCTAACTACCCCTTCGTGGTTGTTGTACTATTGTTAATCCTAAACCAAAAATTGAACTCGGAAGAAGCACAAATTTTCAAAAATTATACCGTTCTGTTATACAGTGTGTTTGCATGAAGCCCAACCTCACCTGACCTATTCACGCTCATTGGACACTTCTATTTTGTTTCTGAGCACAGAATATAACAGGAATATCCATCTTCTCCAAGTTTTTCATAACAGTTTTTAGCTGTTGAATCGCATAGGTTTTGGTGGAAATCAGTTTCCTACGGCGAAATTTGAACATCCTGCCTGCATGAGAGAAAAACATGGAGCTGTATCAGTACCGGCAAAGAAGTGTCACTAGAAAGCTGTATGGTTATGACATAATGGTTCAGGTTCCCATGGGATGAGTGATTTGACATCACTGGTCTCACCTGATTGGGTTCGACTCACAGTTGGCATCGGCGCGGCGCCCGGACTGTCTCCGGGCGGTGGTCCTCTCTGACCTAGGCCATGCTCCGACGCGGTACCTCCGGCACTTCCGTTCCCATAGCTGCGTTTCGCGCGAATCAAAATGAAAAGGTAGGCTGCATTAGCGATCCACTTCACAAACTCAGTTTTATCCTATAACTTTACCGGTTCATTTAAGAGATTCGATTTTCCACATCTTGTGCGCATATCGTGTCGCAAAGCCAAGCAAGGCACAAGACGCGTATTCCAACTTAACTTACGCTTACCTAACGGACGCTTAGTGTGATCGGTCGCTGAGAAGTAAGCGCCACGCTAAAAAAAATGTTCAGCCATTTAGCTAAAATTAAACTTATTCCACCAAACATTATCGTCATATATCGTACTCAAATTTATAACTTTTTAATTTATCAAACTCAAACGTATATCGCAATCAAATTTTAGTCTACTGACTAGACATTTTCAGTTGATGGTCACTGAGTGTTTTTCACCCCAACGACTTAAACAGTTCAGTCGCTCAACGAAAGAATAATCTGATCCCTTAAATAATTGGTTCCGTGACGTGAAAATAATGCTTGAGTGTCCATCCGAATAATTTAGTTCTCTCGCTTAACTCCCTCTAGTGAAAGAGTGCATTGGATTTGGTCTCTACTTTTAGCAAAGATGGAAAAATAGAGCAAAATTTTTCATGTTAATGAAATAATACTTAATACAAACCCACAGTGGCACACCAAGAGCGAGCACGCCAGCCCAGCACGCCGTCCAAATCAGTCCGTTGTTTTGCTTTGTGATCGCAGCGCATCGCTGCGCAATGCGCACGCGCATTGTCTGCCTCGCTCAGGTGCTTAAGGTTTGGTCACTTCGCTAAACTGCGTGGTCACACGCTCAAATGCGGCCAACTGTCTTTCTACTGAACGTATTTCCAATAATTAGCCTAAAATCTGTAGTTCACCCGCTAAAACGTTTGGTCCGTTGGTCATAAACTACACCAACGAAAACGTTTAGTTGGAGGACCTACGATTTTTTTTTTTTTTTGCGTGCGGCATTAGACTTGGCGTCGTCCGAGCGGAGTGGCAGTGAGGAGAGGCATATGGCTTATCAAAGGAGTGACAACTTATGATATCCATTGATATCACTGGATTTACTGCAGTGTACAAAAGGCGTTGATATCCAGCTGATATCCGGCTGATGGATTCGGTCGAAATATGGCTGTTTTCAGCTATTTTTCAAGTGTTTTTCTCTTTGACCACTGTCTTGATATCTGGCTAATATAGAGATATATAAATCCAGCAGATATTTCTTAATATTCTGCTGAACTCTGTCAGATGATTAATTGGAATTTGGTCAACTTTGTCTTGATATCCGTTTATTATACCTCTAATGTCCGGCTGATATCCTTGATATCCTGAGATCCGGTGTACAGATTTCCAGCAAGGTGTTACCCCTTGGAGTTAACCCTAGTTTTCTGAACGTACGCGGTTTTATACAGTACTATGTCGTAAATACTCCGAATGAACGGGAAGATTGATCTTATTGTTAGGGTGGAAAATATGAGGTAATATCAAGACTCTAGCTGAGTGCTGCGAAGGAATTTGCTAAATAAACAAAACCATCAATATGTGTGGTTTTCTCAGGAAATTGTTAACCCTACAATAATTTCTCTGCCGTGAAATCTTGGCAGGGCAGATGCGGGTTTTGGATTTTAGCACTATTGATGAACACGATAGTATTGATTGTTCCCGCGATTGCAACAGCAAACAATTAAGAGCACACGACTGCATGTTTATTTTTTTAAAAAAGAAAAAGTATTTTTTCAAAAAAAGAAAGGACGACTTCTGAGGAAATGATCGTTGTCTCCAATCCTTATTCCCCGAAAATAAAAAGTTTGTCGTAAGAAATGGACGCACATGTCCAACCTTGTTGTGGTCAAAATGAGTAGAAGCTTCCGAGAACACTTTCCGAGCATTATTATTTAATTGCTCGTCATTATATAAAGAATATCGGAGTCATTAGCACTCTGGCCGCACCGCGCACTTCTTTTTATTGAATCTCAGATGGCAATTAGTGATTTCCTGTCATCGATACAGCTTGACAATTGAGCTTGTAATATTTTTAATCACTGTCAATTTTAAAGGTTGAGTTCTGTACCCCTCTTTGAAGAGATATAAATCGAACTGATGTCCAAACAGCATATTTTTTCGGCAAGCGAAATGAAGCGATGGCTTAACATTGTATAAGACTCTTAGAATCTTAGCCTTTACTTAACCGAACCTATCGTCGCCAAGCCCGATGCCGCTTGCTAAACTCAGTGGCAGTTACTGCGGCGAGAAGTAAGTCCTACACCAAAGTTCAGGACTGCTGCAAGTTAGGGAAGTAAGGGAAAAGTCCTGGAAAATATACCCCTGTCAGGTTAGATATGTAAATGTCAGGGAAATTGTGACAATTTCCGAGAGTGAAAGTGAAATCTGGGAAAAAAGTGTGTTATTAGTTAATAATGGAATAAAGTGTAACCTTTTTTTTTTATTTCCGAATAATTTTGCCCTTTTTGGGGCTGAATTTTCAACTTTTGCGGGTCTACATGCATTTGTTAGGTCAGATGTACAAAATCCGAAAGGACAAAAAAAGTTTTTGTTTAAAAAAAAATGTTGCGGTAAAATTATGATTTAAGTAATTGCGGAAACTTCAAATAAGTTCCACCGGAATGTACGTTTTTATAGGCATTGCGGATCAAGCATCCAATATCAAAAGTACATATCGGAGAATCGGAGACAAGTAACGTCCAAAGTATGCATTTGTTCGAGTGATAACGGTTTCAGAAACACCATCAATAAGCCCACCTCCCCTATATGGTTGGGTAAAGATTGCAGGATGTCGGGGAAATCTGCGATTTTGGTCGGGGAAATGTCAGAGAAAAGTCGGGGAAATTGGAAATCCCGATCTTGTAACAACCCTAAAAGTTGTGCTAATAACGCCTTTTCCTAGATCATTTTGTGACCTTCTGCTTCAACATTTAGTAACAATAGTACCTTCATAACATCCGTTAAAATAAGTAACGCCTCAACATATCTTCGATTTAGCAATTTTCCAACCTTGGTTTTGCGTTCGGTTTTGCATTTTCTCGGGGGGTATCATTATGCCAACAACTCCCAATCGCAAAAAAAGAAAAAAAGAAAAAGTATGTAGTCCAACCCGATAATGTATTACAAGTACATTATGATTGTTGATAAATACGTTAGAGTTGAGCATCAGTCACTAAAGACCATCAGCACTGTCAAACTTATCTAGAAAAGTGTCTTCAATTAAAATAATTCCGTTGTGAGGGAGCATGTCGAAGTCCAGCCAAATTAGGGTAGCAAACGTTACTGTAGAAAGTTGATCACTCCATTAGCAACATCTATAATGAGTTCGCCCAGCAATTAGTGTCCTGGCGAAAAAGGCTCCGGCGGTATTAAAGGAAATCATTGGTGTGTCACAACTCATTTTAACGGTAATAAGTGGCCGTCCCAGCCGTGTCTAACCACATGGCCTCATTAATATTTCAGAATGAAGACATAGTTGAGCTTCTGGTTGCCTGCGGGCGGCCAGCCCCAGCCCGCTGAGGAGCGGCGTGCCGCCACCGCCTTGTCTTATGGCCCCCCCGCAGAGCAGAACCAGCCTCGCCACACTCACCACCTTTTAGCCAAACTTGAGGGCGGGCCTTACTTTATTTATTTTTTGTGTTTCCTGATTAGAATGTGTTAACACGCAATAACTGGGGGCTGATGTGCCTAAACAAGAGGGTAATTACAAAATGCTGATGATAACTTTATTGTGAAGGGGCCGGGAAGTTTTAAATATTCCACTGTTTGAATTCGTTACGCATGCTCGGTCGCGGGATAAGTTAAATATCAGTTCTGGGAGTGTAACTTGATTAAAAAAAAGAGACATATTAATGGGGGTTTGTTTATGATATTTAATTTCTGTTTGCCTTGAGCATTTGTGTACGAAATAGGTGTTTACAAGTTTGAAATTGCATTGAGTGATTTCGATATGCAAGATTCAGTGAAATCGAGAAATTGATCTCGTAATTTGTGGGAATACCAAACATTTCGACCTCGGAAAATGCGCGGCAGTTCTTCATGAATTAAATTAATATACTTTTTCTACTCAGCAATTTTCATGAGCAAAATAGGAAAAAATGAAGCCTTATTTTCGCGGTAATGTCCGCGGATACAAGTTGTATTAAGTATGTTGAGAAATATGTACCAATTTCAGTCCATTATCCCTCATATCGCTGCCTTTTTGAAACACCTATAACCGAGGTACCTAAGCCGATCGCACAAGGGGTGAGATTCGTTACGGGACGGTGACACGAGGTTCTCGCAGCGCTTCCATGCCAGCTCGGAGGATGACGCTCTAAATTTTTAAGGTTGCATTTTGAACCTTTTGGTTCAACTCCTACGACGTTAAGCCGAGCGGAGCGATAGCGAAGCGAGGCACAAGCCACGTAACCTAACGTAAATTAACCTAGGGTTACCTAATTAAACGGTCGCCAAGCCTGATGCCGCTTACTTCTCGGCGGCCGATTAAGGGCCGCCGAGAAGTAAGCGGCATTAGGCTTGGCGACAGCCGAGGGGAACGATAGCGAAGCGAGGCACAAATGACTATAACTATTCTTGGTAAAAAGCAAGGGGCTTTGTTATAATATAATTGTCTTAATAGTTTGAGTTAGGCTAGATGCCTCTTGCCTCGCTCCAATGTCACTCCGCTCGATTTAGCGACGAAAGGTTGAACCAAAGGGTTAAAATTGCTGCCTTACTAAAATAGAGTGTGCAGCGCTTTCATACCAGCTCGGAGGATTACAGCATGTCCGATTTTTCATTCGGAAACCGAGATCGGGTAAAAAATCGGACATGCTGTAATGCCCCGAGCTTGTGTGGAAGCTATAAGGGAATCTCATATACCGTCTCGCAGCGAATCTTGTTCGGTGTCCGATCGATTTAACCCACCACCGCCCAGAGATGCCGTTCTGAAACAGAAAAATATTTTAGAGGATCCTTTTAGTTGGTATTGTTACAATTTAAAATATATCCCCCCTCTGGAAACCTGAAATTTAATAATTTGAGCATTTTCAAAAACTGAAATTTTCGTATTTTAGTGGAAAAATCCTTCTATTTTCTCTTAAGCTAAATTTAAATTTTCACCCCAAATACTTAGGGCTGTAAAGGGTGAACTCAGTTTCCGACCCCAAAAAGTCAAGTCTTTTACCAGAAAACTCACCAAAATACTAGAAATGTGTGTATCGTTCAAAAATGCGAACCGCTCGATCGCGAGATATTTGACAGAGGCGAACCTTAAAAAATCGTCTGTATGGATTCAGCATGTGAATCTGCCTTGATGAGGCACGCGGAGTGTTAGCCACTCTTTTTTCCGAAAATATGCGATATTTAACCAAATATTTGGCGGGAACACGCGCTTTTGGAGCTGTTTATCGAGCATATTAGCTTTGGACGGCGGTGTAAACTGACCACAAGAGGCTCTTTGGGGCGCGTTTAGCCGTCATAACCGCGGACGGCGTGATGCGGGGGCAGGCGGCGGCGAGCGGCGCGGCGCCCCGCCAGCGGCAACGAAGCGCCGCTAACATCGTCTAAACAAAATGCTTTCTTCTTTGATCCCGTCCGCTTGAAGCGGCGTGATGCGCTTAGGGTTTCCGTGGCACTCGTCATCTCGTTGTTGAAAACGTGTTAAAGGAAAGCCCACGGAAAATATTGGAAAAAATTGGTTCGCGGAGCGAGTTGATGAGTAAGTCTCCGCACTGTAAATCTGAAATGTTCAAATTCGACTGAAGAATAGTAGCTAAAATTTTCATATTTCCATTAGTCAATTTTGACTATGTTTTAGTAAAAAATGACTATTCTTAGTCACTTTTAACTACTAAGGGAGTCATTTATAGCTTACTATTAGAAATAGCCAAATTTGACTAAAGTTTAATAGCTAAAATTTTAATATTTCAATAAGTCAACTTCGACTATTTTTTAGTCAAAAATGACTTTTTATATAGTGAAAAAAGAACTCGCTGAATAGTAGGAGTAGAAAAAAATGACATTTTAGACTCAGAGACCAAACTAATATTGCTACTATAAAATTTTAATACTAAAAATAGTAGAAATCTTTTAACCGCTGAATAGCCAATTTTGACAATTTTACACTGAATTTAAAAATGCCTAAATTAAATAGTCAAACAAAAACTACTTCATCATTTCGTAAAAAAATGACTATTTCAAATTTAGAGTGCGTCCACTTCAGGCCTGAAGAAAGCCGATAATTCTTCTAGTCTGATTGGATCACCCACCTTTGTGATTCCCCTTTCGTCGAGGAGCCAAGTGCAGCGACTTTGGAGCGAAACACAAGGCACCTCATTGGAATGAACAAAGTTAACTTTACAGTCGTCAAGCCTAAGCTGGTTATACTATTTCTCAGGGGCAGTATGCCCCGGAGAAGGAGGCCCACACGGAAAAAGAATGGTTATGTTGCAGCAACAAAATCAGGGAAAACAATTTTTTTTAATTTTTTTTTTGCTGCAACTAAAAATTTTGCTGCAGCAACCAAACGTTTTGTTGATAGAACTAAACATTTTTTTGTTGTAACGAACTATTTTTGTTACCCCCTATTTTAACAAATGATTTTGTTGGTAAAACAAAACCTTTTATTCCGTGCACGCGGCATCAGCAGGTTGCGACAGACGAGTGAAGTGACAGCGGAGTAGGAAAGATTTCTTCCAGCGGAGTCACAGTGGAGCGAGTGACAAAGCATTTAACCGAACCCATTTGAAGGAAGATTGTCAAAACTTCGTTAAATTTTATACCGATACCCAGAGAAAGACATTCTTAATTCAAGAATAATAATTCTTAAGACGCAAGCAAGAATTTTTGTTTTTAACTAAAAGGAAAAAAAAAACTTCTTGTCGCTTGTAAGAATAAAATTCTTGTTGCTTACAAGAATAAAATTCTTGTTGCAAGAAAAAATATTCTTGGCTGTATTTTAAGAAATATCCAAGGGAAATATCATTCGTGGACTAAGAATGTCTTTCTCTGGGTGGACAACCATGCAAAGTCGCTTCTATCCTCTCGATAGGTAAGAGTCGGGGACTTTATCTCTCAGGAGTATCCTACACACGGGAGAAATGCTCCAAAGTTTTTTCCTAATGAAAACTGTAAGTTTTGTGCTGTTACTTTTGCTCATACGTGTTGAAAATAAAAGACTTACTTGGATTAGGAGACCTGAACGCAAACTGAAAGGTCTGTGACTATTATTTTCATCTTAGTTTGGAATCCCAATTTTTAAATTTCAAGCTGGCTACATTTCTCAGAAAAATGAAAGCCATAAGCTAAATGAAACCTTCGCTGAAATTGTTTCTTTTAACGAAGTCCAACAAGCTCCGTTGCTATGGGCGTATAGTGTCCGCATTTCAGTTCGCATTAGGGGGTGACGTGCCCAATTTTAATGGGTACGTATTCTACTTCATGCGCTCTGCAGGTTGCTGAACGGAGTCAAACGGAGTGAGGCACAGGGCACCTAAGCGATCATTGTGTCGCCTGGTACTGAGAGGATCAGCGATATCGAAACGAGAAAAAAGGCAGCTAACCTACGGGTTCGCGTCATTAGTCGAGTAGGCTGAAGTGTTTTATTTTTATTGGCATAGCATTGCTACACGCTTCGCCAGAACCAGTGTTGCTGATTTATCCTGTAACCACCGTGTCTCTGATAATCAGTAAAGTATCACCGGAAAGCAGTATCTCAATCCGGCATTTAAAAAAAAATATTTTCATGAAATGAGCTAAATATTTACTGTTTTTGAGTGACAATTTCACTTACAAAGCATTCATTGTTGCGGTGGTTACGTTCGTTGGATAATCAGTGATATTTCAATGGCTCTGTCTAAGCGTGTAGACTCCCCCCCCTTTGTGGGTTGGATAGCGGGGCTTAAACTGGATGAAGTATAACCCGCTCCAAAAAAATCGGCTCTGCCTTGGGACGCGACGTACGCGGACGCGACATACGCGGAAGCGTTTTCCCCGAATAAATAAATATTAAGGCGAGATGTCGAAGCCGATAGCATTGGATGCGACCTCAAATCAACTTCACTGAAAACTACCGCGTTGCTGCGACCTACATACGCTTAACGGACGATTTTGACTGATAAAATTCTCATATCTGACGGTCCTCGGGGAGAGGGCCACCCTGTCAAAAATAAATGTCCCAAAAGTTGAAAACGGAAAAACCACAATTTTATATAGCCTATAACATATTATTTTGGGTTAATCAAAATAAATTGTTCATTTCACTATTCCTGTGTTACACTTGGCTATTGTTCACTCTAAATCTTTTAAGGTAAAGTTTTGCATCTCTCATGGTACACCCACACCCGGATTCAATCTAATTACCTTCGCGTGAATTCGGTAACATTACGTGTCTTTTGCCTCACTTTGTAGTCACTCCGCTCCACTAGGAGACGAAAGGAAGAACATAAGAGGTGGGGGCCTTTCAAATTCACAGTGCACCGAAAACCGCTGTATAAACAATTCTAGAGATGACTCGAATACCTGGAAAATGCAGATGCTTACATATGTAAGGATAAACACGGAGGAGGTGACCTTGTTCCCTCAACAAAACGTTTTCTTGATAAAGATTAGCCTCAGCAAACCAGAACTGTTGTGGTGACAGTTTCACTTGTACTTCAACTATAACTCTAGCTAGTTGTTAAAATAATTCAAATTGTTGTTGCAGCAACATGGAAATTGTCACCACAACAATTCTGGTTTGCTGAGGCTATATATATATATATATAAAAAAAAAAAAACATTTTTTGGGGGCAACTAAGTGATTTTTTCCGTGAGGAGCAATACGATGAGCAGTTAGCGTGTCATGGAGAACTGGTGAAAGTAGATGAGAATAATTATTAGGGTGGATCATCCTTTAGCAAAGTCGGCCGCATCGGCGGTGGCCGCGGCGGCTTTGCCAGCGCGCCGTCATCGGTCCCCTTCATAATGGCATGTGAAAGATTTTATTGGGCGGCGTTTGAAGTTTGCTTCGCTTCAGACATCTTTGTGTGAACAAAGCGCACTCACACTCCCGACGAATTACAGCCTCTGCCTGTAACTGAATCAGAACCTCGGATGCACGTTTCACATGCGTTTCAGGTCTTCTCGGATCCATATCTCCTATATTCTCGGAATAGGCGGCGAAGAAGTATGTTCAGTCTTCTTTTTACGACAGGGTTCTGCATTTTACATTTGAGGTATCTTAAAAATAAATATGCGAAGTAGAGGTCGATATTGAAGTAAAGCTTCAAGTTTTTATGTTAATTCAAACCGAACCTTCTATCGCCTAAACTCACCTTTGTTAACGGAATTCAAACGAACCTATCTTAACCTGAACGACCTTTTTTATCAAAGGTTTTTCGCACCTTATTTGTGTGTGTAGAAATTTAACCAATAAATGTTTCTTTAAGTTAAACTTGAATGATAAACCTGGCTCCGGTCATAGCTGCGCGCGCTCCACTCGTAACGCTATAACTGCTGCGACGATGTATCAGCATCTAGGCGCCGTCAGTGATGTAGTCCTTTCAGGCTAAGGTGCGGTGCATCGGACCTATATCCCGCCGTCCCTCTCCACGCCCTCCCGCTCCTGCCGAAGGTATCCGAGAGGGCAGGGACGGGGAGGAGGGGTCCCACCGCCTCGACGGCTCGGTTGACCCGATGCACCACGTTAGGCTGAAACAATACAGTCTAGATCGCCGCGTCAGCTACAGCGTTGTGAGTCGAGAGAGCGCAGCTATCAAATTCTCAACGGGAGCTATCGTAACGTTCCAATGCAGACTCCAGAATATATCGGTATTTTCTCTATTCATATGCAACTCAGTGTATGAAATGTTACAGTAGAGTCGGAAAAGCTCGCGAAGATGAAACCAAAATTAAATAGGCGTGAAATTATCTGCGTGAAATGTAGTTGAAAAAGGGCTTCAAAGCAGCGCCAAGGCGGCTCAATGCGAACTTTTGAAAGAGGTTCGTAGTGTGTAGCAATCTCGTTTTGATGAGGGTTGAAGGAGGGTGGAGATTAAGGGACGTTGATGCAAATGAGATATGGCCGGCTAGCCGGATGTCGGCAAGAGAAGGGGTGGAGCGATTATGATGCGGAATATCGGCACTAACAATAAGAAGCTAAAGCGCTGTCGTAAAGGGGTTAATTTGAAGGCATGCGCGCGCACCTCATATTGTCCAAAATGGCGGCTAACAAAAGCGATCCTGCAAGGACATCTTTATCAGTGTCACCAACGGATGAATTTATATCGCACAAAGTTCTCATCTCCTCCAGTTTAAAGTGGAACGTGAAATTATTTCCCGTCCCCTGACGGAGCAACATCTCTCTTCATTAATAGTCTACTCCTCTCTTTTTTGGACATAATTGATGTATTGGGCTATACACTCGCCGTGCGGCTTAAAATCTACCCTGACCTTGGTCTTTTGCGTGCTTTAGCCAACTATAAGCTGTCATTTGTTGCACCAAGGCCTAGGATAGTCAGGAAGAGAGGCTGGGGCATTGGTATGAGTGTCTAACCAAGACCCTGCAAGCCTTAAAAGCTAACCACCAAGACTTCCTTTGAGAATTACTTTTGCAAGGATTTATCACGTACTGAGACTGAGTTCACTGAAAGTTGAAAGCAGTAGCATTACATCTTTTGAAAACATTCATTACCTTAAACTGTAACCGTACCTCTATTATACTTAAAAGGTCACCTTTTTAGTGGAGACCAATTTCGGCTAACAAGGGGAGTACTACAACTGTCCGACTCAGGTTTTCTTGAAATTTTCAGGGCTGCAAGATAGTGGTGTGGAAAGATACCCAAGCACTAAACGTACTGCCAAAATTCATTTTTACCCCCTTAAAAAAGCGTTCAATTTTTAACCAAAAATATTTTTTCTATATAATTTAAAACCAATAATCACTCCTTGTAGAGCAACTAGAAGTATCGCCTAAGGCCGAAATTATGAGGATTTATGACATTTCCAGCCGTTTCCAAGATGTTAACAATTTTTCGTGTATTTTTTGTTCAATATTTAACGCTGTTTTTAAGGTAGAAAAAATGCATTCTGGCAGGGTGTTTTGGACATTGGTATCTTTTCATATAACTACGTTAAAGTTCTGAAAGTTTTAAGAAAATCGGTGGCGGCAAGTTAAGGTACTCCGTTTGTAAGTGGAGGTGATCACTTAGTTGTATTACTGATAAACTGTAGCTTAAATAGGGCATTTTTAGTGCGCGATCTGTATCCTTAACATAACCAATAAGTGACCGAATCATATAAGCGAATAAAAATCTGTATTCAGATTGTGAAAGCTTTACTGAAACTCTTGAAATGTAGAGGATTTGTTTGGTAAAGATGATTACACAATCCTTTTTTTCCAATATTCATTTTGATGGCAATAAGTTTTTGGTTGGTCGTTTCCCTCTGGGAATCCTGCTTTGTTGATTCTGGCGGCGAGCAATAAGCAACTTTTATCCCCCCCCCCCCCGAGGCGCATAATTATTAGCGGGTGGCAAAATACACATCACCCCTTCATTTCATTTGGTCACCCTTTCAGGCGGTGGAAAGGGATAGAGATGCCTCCTTGATGGTGTCAACGATCAAAAGATCTCTTACCCTTTAAATAAATATTCGGGTGGCTTTATTAACACAGTCCTGGCCGCTACACTTCGGGGGATGAAATTGAAAATTGTTCAAAAAACGAACGTTGGTATATCCTGAAAAGTTTGTATCATTTCTATCAAGAATATATTTTAATGGAAGGGGAAAAAAGAAGATAAAAAGAAGTCTCCAGGTATCAGAAACTCCCGTTGTGCCCGCTCAAAAATGAAAACCGGAATGGTGTTTCAAGAGAACAGGCTAGAATAATCAAACATTTCTTTTTGTTTTTCTGAAGTGCATATAAAATTTTGCAAGCCAAAAAAAGACAATTTTTCTAACTTTATTCTTTTTCCCTTTCTTTGTGTGATTATTCTTTAATAATTTTCCAATGACCAGCGAATCATCTTCCTGAATTTCATCTAAAATACATGAAAAGAAGAACGATCTTTAATACCAGCTTGAACATTTGCTGAATATTACATCTCGTGGCTCTCTAATGTATTTAATCATTAAATGTGGATTCCAAAATGCTAATGGACATGATCGGAATACCAGGAAAAGTTGATTAAGAGTTACTTCTAATTAGCCTTAATCA
>Ga0058701_10002907_pt1 | contig 13296 bp, 11 predicted proteins | sample AgamicOrMae_FD_97039 | JGI IMG/M metagenome (GOLD analysis project Ga0058701, IMG submission 97039) | Agave microbial communities from Guanajuato, Mexico - Or.Ma.e | ecosystem: Host-associated > Plants > Phyllosphere > Phylloplane/Leaf | place: Guanajuato, Mexico | collected 2012-06-04
CCTAACCTATACGAACTTTGGCGTTTGCGACTTTTCTCGTTTGGCGGTTACGGACTGGCGCTTGCGGCGTTGGCGCTTGTGGTTTTTGGCGCTATCGAATCCCTCCCAAAAAAACTAACGATTCTAGTAAATTTTACTAATTTTACGGCAGAGCGTAACGGCTTTTACGTCAAATATTACGGCTATTTAGCGACTATTACGTCTCTTTTACGTGGTTAGTGTGCACTGTATTACGCAAGTTTGTATCCCTCGATTATTTCGTTGTTGAACATGCTTTGGGGACACTTCGATAACTAAACCTTTCCATCTGTGTCTCAAATTAAAAAAAAAGGCCAGCGTTGAGCGATATTTAGCACAGTTACGCTATGCAGGATCATATGCACTGCGCGAATCCAAAAACACGTACAAAAGTAGTTTGTCGTTAAACCTGAATAAATAAATATTTAATATTAAATAAAGACAACTACCCACATACCTTGCATGTGGCTGAAAACTTCTTGAGGTCACCCTGGAAGGAATATTGTTATGGGATCAAAGATCACTTCTGGAGCCCGAGTCGCTCTATCATTGAGTATTTTTGCCGAGATTTTTGCTCTGTGAGCAAGACGGTTTACTGCAGGTTAAAATATAAAGTCGTTTCGACGCAAAGTATGCTGCGCCAGAAAATACCTTTTTTTTGGGCCGCGGATTAAAAAAAAAAATATTATTTAGTACGGATTGCTGAAGACACTCTGGGTGCTAGGGTTGTTTTCTCGCTTATAATTAACTTAATACTTTTGACTAATATTCTTGCTTCCAGATCAAGGAACATGCTATTCATTAAGTCGATCCTTTCTTGTTAATGACTTTCCTTGTGCAAATAAATTTAGTTGAATGTGCCAAATCATCTATGCGTGAAAGGGAACCCCCGAGGTCGTGTCTAACCAAGTAATTAACGCCTTAATACTGTACAGTCGATATCAGAAAACGTATCGCTATTCTGCAAGGAATTTTGCTCGCTATTATGAACCGCGGAGGCTTTTCATCTCAACTGTGCGGTTCTGTACTGTACGCACATACCAAGTCTCAGATCCTAGACGGTGTTTTTGCGACAATTGACCCATGAGCAAGCGGTCAAACACTAACCGCAAGTTAAATGCAGCCGACAGCGCGGCGTATGTGATGGTCGGCACCTTTGTAAATCATTTGTCACATGTTGCCTTTCCGTGCTCGTGTGATGCACCCTGGTTTAGCCACGACGAGGAACTCGAATCAATTTTATTTCATCTTTCTATGGCTTAGATAAGCCAAAACTGTGCATTAAGAGCCTTCAATAGCCTACCCTGGATCGAGAATCCATAGCAAGTCTATGTATAGGTATCCATAGAAATCAATGGATATCCCAATGGATATAAATGATATCCATGAAAACGAGGATACCCATTCTTGGGTATTCATGTTCCACGGACATCCATTGTAGAATGTCCTTGCATGAATATCCCTGCTAGGATATTAATGGGGATATTCGCACTTGCATGGATAAATGAAGACTGACATCCAAAAATCATAAACATCCATATGGATAAAATTGGGTTTTTGGAAATCCATGCATGGATACGCTGTGGATTCTCGGACCAGGGATGAAAAAACAAACAAAAAAAAAACGCCTCTCTCAATATTTTTGTCAAATATATGGAAATGAAAACATCGAAAATTTTATCAGTATCCAACATTGAAATTTGAGTCATCCGACCGGTAAATATTTGCGAGTTGTTTTTATTTTAATTTGATATAATGTCAATCGTGCAGCACGGGGATCAATACATACATAACCGCGTAGATTAGATTAACCTGGGGATTAAAAGCCTTGCGGCTAACCGCCTCGCTCCTGCATCAAGTCTGATGCCGCTTACTGCTCGGATGCAGTAACCGCCACCGTTTGTCGCTCACCATTTCCAAAAAAAAATTAGAGCCCTAGTTCTTGAATTTTAATTAGGACAGTTTACCGATATTTGAGGTTTGAGGGCACAGGTGCATCTGCCTTAGTGGTCCTCTCAGTGCGACTGACGTCCCTTGTATGCTCGGCATTTCTGTTTCAGAACGTCTTTCGAGTCACCAGATGAACCGAGCACCAAAACAATCCGAGAGAAACATTTATTTCAACTCGCACGCAATTTGGTCGAAGTATTAGCCATATTAAATGATGCCTCGGAGACTCAAAACGTTCCTTACGTAACAGGTACTGTACCAACCTCAGCATTGTCTTATTACCTTCCTCCGGGAAATGTGACACGTGGCCTGGTTCAGCCTGGGCAAATTAGAGTGACTAAAACTTACCAGAGAGTGGTCAACCGTCATGATATTTTGGTTCCATCCAATCAGGCAGGCCGAAGCTGACCAGATTTTCCTTCCAGCCAATCAGGCACAACGGGACGCCACGACAGTTGGCCACTCTCTGGTTGCTTTTAGTGTCTCTAGGGCAAATACAAAACCTGGAGCGCTCTTCACGTGACGGACATTGTTAAGATTCCTCCCTTTTCTTCTAGAGAGCGATATTCACGTTGGAAGCGATCTCTGAGCGAGTCTAATTGATGTCTTATTTTCAGTAAACAGTATTCAATTGTCGGATTTTATTCCTGAACCTAAGTTATTAATTGCCGGTGAACCCAGTGCAGAAAGGCGTCAATCTTTGGACCGATTGTTAAAAGCCAAAGTCACACTGATTCCTGAGGTAAGAATGCGCGCTTTGCTCTACGCTTGAAAGTACAAAAGAGTGGAGCTACGCCGAAGTAGAGGCGGGAGGAAAATTCGTTTGCATAAATTAGGAGGTGAAAGGCGTACGTGCTCATGAAGATGAGACCTTTAAGACTTCCGTTTATCTTTCAGAGGGAGAATATGACTGCTCTGACAGTTGACCCGTTCACCTACTTTTGCGGACAAGCCCAAAGAGCGTATTCGAAGATCTGTACGGCCCCGCAGCCAAGCTGGGACGTTTTAACCAAAGAATTCAGTCGAATTAATGCTACAGTATTAGTAAGTATTTTTCGTTTCATTTTTTTTAACCTTAAAAGAAATTACAAGCTCGGTAGTAATCTTTATTTTTCCGCCAGGCTTCATCTTATGATTCGAATAACTTAAAACAGTACTTACCTTATAAAGAATGGTTAAGAATAAACAAATTACTTAAATCAGTTACCGAGGATATATACGTGGTACAAGATATGAAGTAAGTATACTAAGTCTAAACCTCCGCGAAAGTTCGTGAGTTTTCGGTATAATACGGCTTGTTATTTTTCAGCTCTGCAAACCTGACGTTTAGTGAGATGTTTCAAGATTTTTTCTCCAGCGTTCGAGCAAGGAACTCTTCGTTAAATATCTGTGATGCTTATAGTTTTGTGAACCAAAGTTCAGGAGATGATGATGATGCGATGTAAGTATAGAAATTCCACGTTGAAATTGACTTATTTTTTGGCGGATGCAGAACTCTTTGCGCAAGGAGTATCGTCAGATTGACAGTTCTGATAAAATTGTCATGGAGGAGAGACGGAGACCAAGAAATTCGTGAGATGGATTAAATGAGGGGGGAAGTATCGCTAACTATTACAGTGTGAGGGAGATCCTCAAGGGCGTGGTGTCGCTGGAACCCCTGCAAAGTCGAGCGTAGGCAACACGCATCTCACTGGTGTGTTCCTGTAGCATACTCTTTACTTTGTAGGGGCTAGAGTAGTGCAAGCATTATAGGAAGCTGCTGGCGCGGACCATCCCAACTTGAATACCTGGATATGATAACTCCAGATTACATATTTTTTATGAATGAATGTTCAAGGCCAACGACAAGTTTACTGAGAGGGTTTTGCTTTAGGCCTTCTTTTGATGTTACAAGGAGAGTACCTTGACTGCCACACTCCGATTTGCTTGAAACTCCCGGGGGCCGAAGTCGGCGGTACTGTAAGGTGTCCCATGTAAAAATTTGCTCCTCAAGTTTATTTTTACTATGTTAAAAACAGTGTTTAAATTGAACAAAAAAAACTTTTTTGAGGTAGACCCAAAGAAATGGGCAAATCTTACGGAAAAAGAGAAAGAAGAGCTCATTTTGGGCGAAAATTTCAAGTATTTTGCGATGCCTTTAACAGTATTCGAGCCTTGGCAATTTGATTTTAGTTTGCATGTAGTTAGAGAGGGGTAATTTTTATGAGTTTTTAATTTTTTGCCGCGGGGCTCTGAAAACGTATTCTCTGCATTGTTTCGGTGTTGCCTAAACGTATAGACACCAGAACAATGCAGAGAATACGTTTTCAGAGCCGTGCAGCATAAAATAAAAATACTATTGAACTACATGCAAAATAAAATCAATCAAATTGCCACGGCTCGAATACAGGTAAAGATTATGCAAAATCCGTGGAATTTTCGCTCCAAAGGAGCTTTACTTTCTCTTTTTCCATAAAATTTGCCGTTTTATCTGGGTCTACCTCAATATTTTTTTTGGTTCAATTTTTAACGCTGTTTTTAACATAGTGAAAATAAACTTCAGCAGCAAATTTTTACATGGGACACCTTACAGTACCGCGGACTTCAGCCCCCGGGAGTTTCAAGAAAATCGGAGTATGACAGTCAAGGTACTCTCCTTGTTAGTGTTGCCAAATTTTGTGACTCCACCAAATGGAAGTGAGGTATGAATGTTGGGCCGTTAATCTTGTCAGGCGACAGGCGCTGTCATCTGGGGGAAAATACCGATTTAGTCTATGCAAGGTAGACCGGTGTCGAATTAAAAATAAATTAATCAAATAAAAAAAAACAAAAAAACGAAGCAATTTTTACTACCAAAAATAATATTTTACAGAAAAAAAAAGTTTCGTTTTAATTGGTAAAATAACAGCACAGGCGTATCAAGTAGTAGTGTTGGGAAATATTTCAATCCTGTCAGATGAGCGAACATGGAAGCATTAACAAGTAATTTCAGCGAATTGCGAGTGTTCCACTTTAACAATAACAACGATTTTGTTTGTCGTCAGGTATAACAGACTGTCAAGTTTTTTTAACGGCAAAAACGACCTAAGGATGAAGTACAAAGATGTGAATGAACCGCCAGAATGCCTTGAGATTCAGAACACGGTTACGTCACAGCTACCCACTGTCTTATTTTGGAATATGTTTAAGCCCTTTATACGGTACGTGAAAAATTTTCAGATGATAGACTAATTAGAATTTCACCCTTTCCCTAAAAAAAAAATAAGAACAAAAACCAACGAATGTTAAGCTGGTATGACAAGAAAGTCTTCCCCAAGTGGCTGAGACAAACTCTTGTGATTAGTCAATTCACTTTCTCTCGCATTTTTCAAAATTTTGTCAGCGGTGGAGGCCCGGTCGATGCCTAATTGCACTGTATGTTGTCAATTATTCCAGAGGCAAGATTCTGTACACACCCAATAATCCCGTCACCCGAAGAATAATGGAAACCGTGAACAAAACTTACAATGATTTATTTAAGGCACCTCAATTTTTATCAAGGCCGGATCTGTTTCAGAAGGAATATTTCCAAGTGAGTATTTTTGAGTGGGATGCTCAAACGAAATGTTAAAATAATTTGTTCCAACCCATCCTAACCTAACTCGACCTTACGTAAATAAAATCATTACGTTCAATAACTTGAGGCAAATCTGAACCAAGTCAACGAAGTTTTAGGCCCTTCCTTAAGTCCTGCTCATAGCTGGAGGACTATCCATGCCTTTCTAGTAGCCTAAGCATATTTACGTGATTATTTTAATCACCGCTTTTTCAGGAATTAATTCAGACTGACGCGTCTCAAGAAATTTTGTCGGCTTCTCTTCTGATAAGTCCCGAGGCGACGCGACTGCTCAGAGACACCGAAACAGTGCAGGCGCTAAGGAGGTAATAAAACATCACACGCTCTCAAAAGTAATTCAATAGACACACTCTAATTTCAATATACATTTTTTTCCTCTGTTTTTCAGATCCTTTAATAGTGAGACCCAAAGCAACTCAGCGGATTTGGAAAGATTCAGGGATATTTTAGAAAAGTTTTATAAGGTAACACTTCTGATATCACAATGATTGACGAGCACAAGTCACCAGTGGTTTCTTGTCATTGATTTTCCGCATAATTGTCGGGAATCCAGTCAGATTTCCTGGGATCCTTTAAGATTTTCCGGGATCTCTTAAGATTGTATTGACCATAGGTGGCTTGGACATGGATCGTTGCATTTCTCGTAGGAGAATTCAAGCATCATGAATTTTGTGCTGTTACAGTGTCTTGACCGTGAGCGAGTTGTGGGATTCGAAAATTACGAAGTAGCTGTTAAGAACGCTATCGAGTTAGCTAAAACAAACACGTTCTGGGCGTTGATCATTTTCGAGAATGTCGGGCAGGATAAAATTTCACCATCCGTCAAGTACAGCATCGGGTGAGTTTCATCTTTTGAGTTTATTTTTATTGAAATATTCTCTTGCAGGTCCATCCGAATACAGTTCATCTATTTAATTAATAATTATTAATTAAAGATTAATAATTATTAATTAAATAGATTAATAATTATTAATTAAATAATTAATAATTAATTTTTTGGAGTTAATTTGCGTTAATCTAAGCTTTTGACGCGTTTTCATCCTTCCGAATAAAAACCAAACAAGCGGAAGTGCTGAATGAGGACGTCCTGGTGGCCCGATCCGCGGGACGGGTGGGAAAAAGTTGTTTCAAAAACCGCATTAATTCTGGTGATCGTTAAGGAAATTGTACATTTTTCTCTTAGAGGTCAAATCACTGTGATTTCATATCCCTTAACTAGCCGTAAGATCATTCCAACACGCTGATTAGGCAGAATCTTAACAAAATTTAATAATAAGCATATATATATATATATAATAAGCTTAATAAGCATGTATAGCTCCAGATTTCTCTTGCTTATCGACACTTATCACAACACACAATATCACCAATCATAATTACACTCGTTATTTCCTCGATGATCTTTTAGTTTTTCGACTTAATCATTTTAATCAAGCAATAGACCTACCGGTACGTAAGTGTAGGTTTTAAAAGAAAAGATTTGGGTTGACCACCTCCCCTAAAAACAGACCAAAAAAGAAAAACCAAAATTATGTTTCGTTGTAAGACGATGTTCAATTCTAAATCCCTCCCTTGTCCCTCACCTTTTTTTTAAATTGATCACTTTTTTTAAAAAGCGTTTGGGACGCTGATTGATGTAAAAAAAATCAAGACCTTTTTTTAAATTTATTGATACTTTACCCTGTGCCCTAGTTTTAGTGAAAAGTTTTCCTCTTTCAGTGCAAATAACCTCTAATTGGATCAATTCAATGTCATTCTAAAAACTTTTTTCTTTTACTTTTTCTTTCAGGATGAATTTTGATAGGACTGAGACGGGTCGCGATGCAAGGCGAGAAATAATGCTGCGTCCCCGCGACAATCCTGTCATCGATCTGAAATATTTGACTTACGGCTTCGCCTACCTGCAAGACATGATTGACACGGCTATCATATCTGAGGAGACTGGTTTGAGCCCTGACGAACTGCCTGGGAGGTACCTTCAACAGTACCCGATACCGTCCGTCAAAGTAGATCGGTGAGTCAAATCAGATGCTGCTTTCGAGAAGGCATGAGTAATTCTCCGCGGTGACTTGTGGCTATCGTAAAAAAAAGAAAAAAAATCCACCTATAGATGAGTGCTTGGTAGTAGCTTTTGAATCTGTAAATATTGCACGCTGTTCTTTTATTCAACAAGCGTGCGTTTACGTGGAAAAAATTAAGGTCGTAGACTCGCACGGAAAAAAATAGTTTTGTTACGGCAACAGTATTAGGGACAAAAAATATTTTTTTTGTTGCTGCAACCAATTTCGCTGCAGCAACCAAACGTTTTGTTGATAGAACTAAACATTTTGTTGTTGTAATAAAATATTTTTGTTATCCCTATTTTAAAAAATGATTAAAACCTTTTCTACCGTGCGACCTCGAGTGATCAGAATCGCTTCAAATATCTGTGGCAAACTCTTTAGGACATAAATCCATTTTTTTACCAGAAAACCCACTGTCTACGAACTGAATTTTGAAATAAACAGGACTGAATTGTACATTGTTCGTATGAAAAAATGCGTAAATTTGCTCGTGTTTATGGGATTTTTTAGGTTTACGCTATGTTGGAGTGACTCAAATTTTCTTAAAAACAAAACCTAAGCTCTTTTCAAGGGGAGAAATACTGTAATTGGAAAAAATAAAATGTGGTTGTTACCGACCAAAAACAATTGCTAGCTTCAAAAAACTTGTCTTAGCCTTATTTTCGTGAAATTTGCGCTATACGTGTTTTTGGAGCTCGTGAACTTGTCCACAAGTAAAAGGGGGAGTTCCTAAGACTTTCAACGGTAATATAGACCCTTCGTAACACGCACTCAAAATTTTAAGGGTTATAAAGCAACTTTTTTTTTACCCGTCCCTTGATCGGGCCGGTCGCGATTCTACTACCTTACTCTATGTACCACGTGAGTTGCGAGCCCCTGAGGATTTTCTGAAAAGACGATACAACCTGCTCGACATGAGTGCCATGCGTGTTGCCTACTACGGGCTGGATTACTGGCTTTTCAGCCTGTAGTGGACAACACGCGTGGCACTCATGTCGAGCAGGTTGTATCGTCTTTTCAGAAAATCCTCAGGGGCTCGCAACTCACATGGTAGATCACTTTGTTTTGAACGGTGTTGCCAGATTGCGCGATTTTGACAAGTTTAACCACGATTAATTCTAAATTCGTCAAGGTATATAAATGCGTTTTTAAACGTTTCATGGTAACGTTTTGATTGATTAAATTATGCCTTCCTCGCTCCATTCGGCTTTGTAACGAAAGGTGGAGATGATGGAGATAACATTCAACCTTCAAAATGCAGTGCAGTTGCATTATTTACACCTTGTTTTCCAGACTTTCCCGCATATTGGACCGGATGTTTTCCATGTTTGTCGTTCTGAGCTTCTTCTGCTTTTACATCATCAACATCCGCTTTATCATCTTCGAGAAGCAGCAGCGCATCAAGGAGATGCTGGGCGTGTTTGGAGTGAGCAACGGAGTCCAGTGGGCCAGCCGAATCGTGGAATCCACCGCATTATTGGTCCCGCCTCTTATCGCCATGGCTATCATTTTCCGCGTAAGTACCTACAAACCACAAACGCGTCACAACACCGTCTCCTAAACCGCGCTTATTAAATAATGCGCTTTTTCACTGAGACACCAGATTTCGAGATAGACCTGATTGACTGATTGATCTTTATTTGTCAATTTTACCTAAAATTAGGTTTCGGCATCGTCATTTTTAGGGGAGGACTTCAACTTTAGGTCTGTGGAAAAACTAACTGAGCCTATAGACCCGTAACAGTCCAAGTAATTTATAGTGAAATTTAGCCCAAGAAAATTGGAAGGATTTTTTCCAATCAAATACGCAATTTTAAGCTTTGGAAAATGCCTAAATAATTCGATGTCAGGTTTCCAGAGGGGTGATATTTTTTGAATTGTGACACTGCTGAACTGAAAAGATCCTCTAAAATATTTTTTTCTGTTTTCGAACGGCATCGCTGGGCGGTAGTGGGTTGAGGACCTAATCAAATGAAAGCTCTCACCAAGCACTTTGATACTATTGATCAGTCAATCAACAAAGATACAATTGTACCCGCATTGCCACTTCATACGATAGACGTATCCATGTTGGATATCGTCTAGGAGTAACTTTTAGATCATGTGAATGTCTTGGTGACTCTAGCTTGATTTGTTCTTTGCAGTACGGCAACATAACGTCTCACACTGACATAACCGTGGTGTTTGCGTTCCTGCTACTAGCCTTCTTCGCCATTTTATCTCAGTCCTTCTTGGTTTCAACGCTGTTCTCTCGAGCTGCGATCGGGACTGTCGTTGGAGCTTGCATTTACATGATTCCCTTCTTCGCTTTTGTGCCAATGAGAAAGTCCGTCGAGTCGGGACAAGCGCCGGCAGAAGTAGTCACAACTCTCGTAAGTAAACGGTATTTAGCATAAGGAAGCCAAAAAATATGTAAGGTTGTCCACGAGAAAATGATCTCGTTTTGATGGCCGTTTTGAAGGAGTATGTCTTGTCTGACCATGACTACTTCGTGGACATAGGAAAGTTGACATCTGCGGTCTCTTTTCAGTGCCTCATGTCGAACTACGCGACTGCGTTGGGAGCAACGATTTTGATGTGGAGAGAGATGAGCGAGAAAACGACAGAATGGAACAATCTTTTCGAGCACGCGAGTATCGAAACAGACTTCTCTCTCGGAGCAGTGATGTGCATGTTGATCTTAGATACCTTCCTGCACGGCCTTATGACTTGGTATATTGAAGCAGTTTGGCCAGGTGAGCATCCCTGGATCGGATCGAGAATCCACAGCAAGTCAATGCATGGATATCCATAGAAATCCGAGGATATCCATAAAAGCATGGATAATTGAAGACTGATATCCATAAAAACAATGGATATCCATTTATGGATATTTATTGTTTAAGGATATCCATTGCGATATGTCCTTGCATGGATATCCGTGCTTGGATTTCAATGTGGATATCCACGCTTGTATGGATAATTGAAGACTGATATCCAAAAATCATGGATATCCATGTTAATATCCGTGGATTTTTGGAAATCCATGCATGGATTTGCTATGGATTTTCGGAGCAGGGCATCGAGATAACAAAAACATAATTTTACTTCGCAAAGGGTTTATGTGGAACTACTTGTCGAAACGACAAGTACGGCGCGAAAAAGGGGTTTGAGACAAGAACAAATTTAGCTTCTATGACGGCAGAATTCAATGAACATGTCTTGAGACTTTCCTGGACGGATAATTGAGAGCGAGTATGTTAGCCCCGCTGAAGATGGGACGTATTGTCTTGCGTCGCTTGAGACCTTCACTAATGTATTGACTTGTTCAAAGGGGAATACGGTGTGCCGAAATCCAAACTGTTCTTCTTGAGCCGCTCTTACTGGATGGGCGCGAAGGCGCTGAGAAGGCAGGACGAAAGAGACATCGAGATGGGAATGAGACCTCCGGCCAGTCGCTCAGCCTCTATAAGTAAGTGCCAGAACTGGCGATATGGGAGCAATTCCATCGTCGATCCTCATGATTTAATTAACGAAGTGACTATTCACACGCTGCAAAATTTACTAGGTTGGTTTCCGTGCGTTCAAGTCACCTCTCATTTAAAACGCATGAGGTTGTTTTGCAGTGCGTTCAAGTCTCCCTTAACATAGGCGTGCGAATAGAACTGACCTTTCATTAAATATTGCACAAAAATGTATCTCAAAAATTAAAAATCCACCCTTTTTTGTGTGTTTTCTGCTAGTGTTAACTAGCTTCCTGTGCGGGTGGAACCATGTTGTTTGCGGCGCGTGATAACGATTGCTTGAGTGAATCGGATTTTTCCGTGCAGGTTACGACAACGTTGAGGCTGAACCGAAAGATCACAAATTAAGCGTGTCACTGGTTGAGCTGACGAAAGTATTCAACAAAACCAAAGTATCTGTTGATAAGCTAAGCCTGAATTTTTACCAAGACCAAATAACATCGTTCCTCGGACACAACGGGGCAGGGAAAACGACGACAATGTAAGTCAATTTCTTCAGCCGGGTCTGTCTGTCCTGGTTCTGTCTATCCATGGATATCAGCATTGATTTGAAGATATCCCTGACCTGATAGATACGCTAAAACGGATAATTTTACAAGGATATCCATGGTTCAACGGATAATAGGGATATCCGTGGTGAGCATGGATAATTTGACATGAAGATCCATGTTTCCACGGATATCCGTGTGACTATCCGAAATTATTTGGCAGGTCGAGCCAATCTCTTCTCGTTTTAGAAATAAGCATGGATAACAAAGGTTTAGCGATTTCGCGAAATCTAGCAACACTGCACGTCAGATATGAAGTTACTATGAACATTCTATGAATAGCTGCTTTTGTTGACAGATCAATGCTTATCGGAATGTACACGCCGACGGCTGGTACGGCCTTCATAAATGGCCATGATATCAGATATGACATGGATATCATTCGGAAGGATTTGGGACTGTGTCCGCAACACGATATTTTGTATCCGAGGTAAGATCTTCATGGCTTGAGCTTCGTGCTCTTTTCCTAACTTGATGTTTTGTGGTCCTTTACATATATTTTTTTTTCATAAGCTAAAATCTTGATTGTGTGAAAATAATCAAAAGGATCCTATCTGGTGGATTGTTAAGTTTTAATTTGATTTTGTTTAATTTTTCCTCAGATTGACAGTGACGGAACATTTAAAATTCTACGGAAGGGTCAAAGGCCTGGAAGCGTCCAAGTTGAAAGAGGAAATCGCAGATGTGCTACAAACCATGCAAATGTCCGAATGGGCGGGTAAATTGGCGCAAGATCTCTCTGGAGGGATGAAAAGACGGCTGTGTTTGGCCATTGCTTTCATGGGACGTTCAAGGTACGAATTGAAACACCATCACAGCAAACAAACGGCTATCGGACTTGTACAGTCAGCGTTTTTGGCCATTGTTAGCGAGTTCCCCTCCTTGACAAGCTTATATAGTCCTCCTTGACTAGCTTAAGTTAACCTCGTACTAAAATAAACTGGCTGAAGTTTGCCTGCTGCAGCCAATACTGAACATCCGCTTGAAATTCCTTAAAAAAAGTCTATATAATCTGTTAAGATCGTCTACCTCGCCGGCTATGTCACATAATTTAAGGCGGTAAATTTAAGCATTTTAAAAAATCAATGCTTTAAATCTGAGTTTGGACGGGCTGAAAAACACAACGAACTTAAAGGTTCGAGTTTACTTCTTGTATTTCTCCGCCGTTCCTCTCTTGTGTAATCTCCCAATATGAGGTTTTGACGACGCGTAAATGCACAAGTTAGGTAAAGTAAGGTGAGATTAAGTGCCATGTGTCTCGCTTTGTTGGCGCTCCGCTCTGCTGTCGCCTAGCATTTTGCGGCTTACTTCTCGGCTGCGCCAACAATTACGCGGCATCTTGCTTGGTACCGGCGTTTAACTTAGGTTCACTCAGGTTATGTGCTTCGTGTTTCGCTTTGCTTGACAAATGGAGTAACCCTGTAAGTTACTTACATGGCGTAACAGAAGAATTGTAAAATTCCTTCTCGAAATTTTGGAGGGAGATTTGAAATTCTATTGCGATTTTTTTTTAATGTTTCCTCTTTTTTTTTCAGTATTGTCATTCTAGACGAGCCCACTGCCGGAGTTGACCCGTATTCTCGTCGAGGTATTTGGGACGTTCTGCTCAAAATGCGGAA
>Ga0058701_10002908_pt1 | contig 13296 bp, 7 predicted proteins | sample AgamicOrMae_FD_97039 | JGI IMG/M metagenome (GOLD analysis project Ga0058701, IMG submission 97039) | Agave microbial communities from Guanajuato, Mexico - Or.Ma.e | ecosystem: Host-associated > Plants > Phyllosphere > Phylloplane/Leaf | place: Guanajuato, Mexico | collected 2012-06-04
ACAAGCGAAAAAATGTTTAGATATATATAAAAATTACTTCTGTTACAAATGTATTCCTGGTATTCCAAAAGATGACTTTGGTATTCAACACGTAAACGTATTCGAGCGTACTTTTTAAGGAGTCTCCTGAGAGATTATCACAAAATGTAATTATCATTTGCACCGATATTTTATTGGTTTTATTGGCATTACACTAGAATTTGAATTCATACTGGTATTATCACTTGTACTTTGTTTACAAACTGTCTGACTGTATTTTGCTAGCAATAAACCAAATTTAAATCCCCCTCTCCTCTCTCTTCCCTCTCTTTCCTCCTCAGCAGGCCAGCTGTCTATCTGTCTGACCCGACTGTTAGACTTCGCTGTCTGTGCTTCTGACCTACTTTCTCCGGGCTGCACGTGAAATCCCACCTCTCTCAAAATTGGTCCCCTCTTTTCGGCGAATTTTGGCTTCATATAAAAGTCAAAATATTTCCCGATTTTTATTTCAGTTAATACGTGTATCTGAATTACGAAAGCCTCGCTTTGATTGCTAAAAAAATATGATATAAAACCATAATACTTTAATCCGCACTGGTTTATTTGAACCAACCAGACCTTACCTGACGTCCCCTGCGAAATTTTGTGACAGGCTTAAAAACAGGGTTTTGCTCCGCACAACAGGATCTGTTACCTTGATGAAAAATATTTTCTGAAATATTTACCCTTTAGAACAAATCGCTTCTTATCATGATATATGTAGGGGGAACGAGGCTAAACAGGAGTTCCTACAAGGACCTCCAGGGTTCGAGGCCTGATGGTTGTATCAAGATTTAAAAATATTTTTTCACACGCTTGACGACTCCAAATTAAAAAAATAAATGGATTTGTAAAAGAATATGAAAACCAAGGATCACACGAAAAACATCACACCGAAGGGGCAGTTCCATTATTGTTATCACAACAGGCCTCCTTTCTGGTGCGGTCATTTGAGGAGCCACATCCCTATTAACTCAGGTTTTGAAAAACGTAGTCACTAAAACATGTATTAAGGATTACATTCTTGTAGTTCGGCAGCTGTCTCCATAATGCTCCGAAGGAGGAAGATTCTTTCTTGGGCGATTCGATTAAAAAGTAAAAACCAAAGCAAGAAATTTTTATTTTATTTTTTAAAGTTTAAGTGTTTAATTGAAAAAAAAATACTTCGAAAGAAGTCTAATAATTGACGCCTTTGATTAGTTTTCCGTGCATGGGATTCGAACCAGTTCTGAAAGAGGCAATCTGACGAGAAAATTCATGCCTGCAACTATAGCCCAAAAGCTTAGAAACGACAGTTGCCGAGAGGTACCGAACAAGTCCGAACACGATTTAACCTCACAATCAGTTGTATCTTGCTGGCGTTCGTACTAGAATCTTTCTGATTCACGATGACTGTACTTCCGCCATGGGGGTCGTGTTCGAGCTATACCGAACCTCACATGCGATAATCTTCAAGCACTGTTACTTTTGAAGAACTTAAAGAAGAATTTCGAAGAATATTGGGAGGCTGCAAACTTCCAGGTTGTCAACCGACCGATTAATCCGCCGATACTATTTCAAAATTCCACCAAGCAAACTTCGGTTCCTACATGTTAATCGCATTTTGAATTTTAGTTCTTCTGAAACGGGCACACGCTTTTTATCAGGAAATCGAACCTCCCACGAAGTATGGAGGACAATAAACATGGAAAGTATTCTTTCAAATAAATATGTTCAATTATTTACAATGTGGTTGGTGCGAGTGCACTGCGATTAAAACTGCATTGTGGAGTTCGATCGAATATTTTTAATTTGATAAATAAATCATTAAAACTAGTCATTGTTTACTTTTTGTTCCAGAATAAAACTGATATGACGTATTTAACAGCTGCTCTATGAATCAAAATTAAATATAATGTCATACTTTTTTACCAGGAAATATACTATTATTCTTCTACAGCGTCATGCTTTATTGTTTGAGATATAACGATACTTTGAAAGCATATACGGAGAGCGCTTGATCAGTAGATTCCTAATCAGTCCGAAACGTGAAACATCCGTACACTAGGTCGCGTTGAACACCTCTTGTGTTCGATTGTCGTTAAACCCCGGAAAGCGACTGGGAATCGAGGGAAAAGGCTTACAGCCTATCTTAACCTAGGTACACGAAACCCAAGGCTTTGCCAAGCCGAATGCTGCTTCTAGGCTAGGAAGACATCGAGCTTACACAGCGACAGCCCAGCGGAACGATGCCAGGCACAAGGCATGCTACCTGGACGTTCAACTGGTCAACCTAGCGTTACCCAATTAATTCGCATAAAGTAATCAAATATTAAACCAGGGTGACACCCAAGACAAAGGAAGTTCTTTTAAAATATTTTCCGCCAAATCTAAAAAAATGGATCTGTTTTCCACACACTAGAGTCTAATAATTACATAAAAGTCAGAAAGTATCATATATTTCTGAAAACTCGTTGCCAAACCACACATTTGGGAAGACACGAGTGGTAAAAATTATACCACTGGGAGTTATAGCGATCAATTTACGGCGCAGATTTGTTATCAATATTCCAACAAACAAACAAAAATGATGGTAATAACAAAAGATTTTCAAAACATCGTAGTGGCAGCTAATGCGTTAGTTGACACGGCAAGAAAATGTGAACTTTACCCGGTATTGCTGACTTTTTAGGAGCCATTGCTAACGTTAGCAGCTGTTGCTTAAATATTCTGGTCGTATTTTTTTTTCAGGTTGTCAGATTGTTTGATGAGGAGTTGCTGCTAACCAGACAACCATGGGTCATTTTCGATCATTTGCCAGCTATTTAGCATATATTCAGCTTATGTCAGCAGTAGCCGCCAATAAGTTAGCAATATTTGGTAATACTAATTAGTTGGAGCAACAAACACGTTAGCTGTCGCTGCTAACTCTTGTTTTTACGTGGAAACATTATGTTAAGCCATAAATTTGGTTATGCTTTAGCAGGCAAAGATCAACGCACCCGTCCCTTTAGACTTCCCAAACGAGTTTAGTATACAAAGTTTTGAATCTCGGCAACGCGGTCACGAAGCGAAAAGGAGGCTAGGGCCAGGTGCCCCACCCCTCCCCGCTCCACCCCGCGCCGCGGGCGTCTCTCACATAACCTGTTGCGTAACGCTAAACGCCACGGCAGGCACCGTGGCGCTGCGCTGTGCTGCGCTGCGCCGTTGCGGGAGACGGGCTCTACAAACGCTGTTGTGGCCGGCGGGGGACCGACGCGGCGCGGCCGGCGGGGAGGTGCTGGTGGTAACGGGGCAGCCGGCGTTTTCGGATGGTCTCCGCTCCGCGGGCCGCCGTCGCCTCCGCCGCCGTTGCGCCGGATGGTTTTGAAGGTAGAAGGAGATACCTAAGCTAGTGGGGAGGATGTAGGTCAGTGTTTCTGGACAGGTAGAGCTAGTCGAGCAAAGTTATTTTTCCGCGGTTCGGTCACCGGTTCAAGCGGTTTGGGGACCATCCCCTCTCTGCGTTTGGCTGGACAAATCGGTGGATGTGTTGTTTAGCCCTACATATCGCTTAAATGTTAAACCGGTTTCCGCTTCAAAAATGTTAGAATACACTTTTTGAGATCAACACAGAAAAAAAAGATAGGAAAAACTTATATTTCCTAGTTTCTTACATTGACGAGTCATTTTTTTCATTTTTTTTTTAGCCAAAGTTGAAATCACATTTTCCTAAATTGCATTCATTGGAAAACGCAAAAAAATGTCTACAGGTGTTTTTTTTTTTTTATCCACGTACTTTATGGTCAAGTTGATATAAAAATCTTGCTGAAAATATGCATAGATTAACAAAAGCTTTTTTTCTTTTAAGAAAATATATGCATGGGATGAAAAACAACATATTTGAATGAATGGGCTCGAGTAAAACCATTGAAAAGTGCCAAACAGCAACACTAGGAATGTAAACGGCATGAAAACTTATGCCGGTAAGATCTTGATTGCCGAACAGGACATAAATCAGACCCGAATATCACGCTAATGCCGAACTGAACCGTATATGCGCACAGTACACTAGTGTAAGCGAGTCTGATGTATGCATACATTACTCGTCCTTTTTACCTTGTGAGGGGAAGGTAGGTATGGAAAGGTGAAGAACAAGTAAACACTGGCTGATTATCAGGTATCGCAAACGTAGATCTCAGTGATAGTATTCTCACCTGACAAGTTAATCGTAAACAGATGAAGTTTCAGAAACTCCTAGCTGCAAGCATTAGTGAGAGTGAGCACCTCGTCGTGCTTATCTTAACCGTAAACAGAACGCATTCCAGACGTTTGCGATTATTTCAGTCTCGAGAAAATGTCCCACACGGAAAACTCAGATTTCATTATTTCTGTTTTATTGGGTCACACCAATTTAAAATTTATCCCGCTATATATAGGCAATATCTGCGCCCTTTTTGGATGTCCCGGATTGTTAGTATGCAGGCACGCTTTATAGTTATTTTTACGTAATAAGAAATATTTTTTACCTCTGGAAAGATCTTTACATTCATGTCAGAAGCCGAACACCATATTATGATTATTTTGGCCTGGGGAAATAATATCGGTTTTCTTTCCGAATCCTATTCATACGTTTTTCGGTAATGTCTAGTGTGCGGTGTCTTAAGTTTTCATTTTTTTAATTACTTTTCTTGTAAATGACTTTTTTTGAGAGGAGGGGGTGATCGTGAACTTAAGTTTTCCGTAAAGAAATACCATGAGCATGAGCATACAGCAATGACGTGAAAAGTATTTTTCGGCACGCGTGACTGTCGCTCGGAAAGAAAACAAGTCGGAACGGAATCGAAGAGAAATATCGAACAATTTTCGCGATCGACGCCCCGTAAAATTATTTTGACGAGAAAACCTAATCATTTTCCTGGTAATCAAAGAGGTGGGGGTAGTTCCTGTGGGTGTTAGCAGGTAACAGCCAAAAATTTAGCGGAACTGACGGCCTAAGTGGTGCGGAGCGCAGCGGTAGGCAGTGTGCGGAGCGGACAAAACCACCAAGCGACGATGATCTAACGCGAAAAGGAAAAGTTTAAAAAGACACAGGAAGGGTGAACTAAAAGATATCATTGGGGTTATTTGTTGCAGTGATGTAACAAGAGAAGAAAAAAGTTCCTAAAGACACTGTCAACTAAAGGTGCACAAGGAAAGCACTGAAAATGCATGGGAAATTGCTTTCATTTCGGTATTGACACGGGAACACTTCAGAAGTAATTATTTTTGTTTGGATAAACCCTCCTATGTAAAATTCTATGTCAGTACTTTTTTATGAGTTCGATCCTTCGTTTTCAGCGTGTGTTCTAATGCCGAGTTTTTATAAAGAATATTTTGAGCCTGGGCCTTTATCTGTTTAACTTCTTGACGATATAATTATCTAAACTCTAAAAATTGTATTACCTGTATGAAGTATCTCATTGATTAAGGGATAGAATTCATCCGCAGCGTTATAGGCGATTCATTGAGGTGGTTTAGTATTCTTCGGGGTGAGAAAGTAAAACTGCAACAAACAGTTGGTTTTGGCAATGAAACACTATGAGTGTGTGAAAGACGAAAAATGTTGGTAGTTGATAGTGATCCGTTTTAGCTAAGAAAAGGAATCATTTCCCTCACATCCTCTAAGTTTTTCTGGGCGGTTTGCGTGGGCTCAGGCCCTTTGAAATAGATTTGTCTAGTTTTGAAGGGCAGTCGACTTTCTGTCTCACTCTGTCCTAAAATAAGACACAAGACACCCACTTCACAGGACCCACAGACTGTCCGACCGCTTTGTGCCTAGAAAATATACGTCAACGCTTTTACCCGACACAAGCTGATGCTAATATACGTAGTGCACACCGTTAGTGTAGACACGTGACGTAACTCACCTTTCGCATACTCGAAGAAACGCATACTCAAAATAATTTAGTAGGTGTACGTCTCTTTTGAGCGGTTCGATTCACCGATATATTTATAAGTAAATCGAAAGATTTGGATTTAAAAAAATAACACTTTTCCACTCATCGACGAAATTTATATTCGTAACTTCGTGCGGATATAGTAACATCGTGTGAGGAATGTTTGCCGTGAACGTCTGTGAATTAACCTCTTTTTTTGTTTGTTTTTTTTTCTCGGCGCACGGATTTTTTAAAGCCAAGAATTGAAAAGTCTTTTCGGGAGTTTTTTCCCTCTTGCTATTGGAAAAACTGTTTGCAATTCCGGCTAGCGACGAAGCATCATCAAAAGTACTCGTATCAAATACTCAAAATTTGAGGATTAACGAGCGTCGATTAATCAGGTTGATTGCAATATTTTTCTAGGATAACATTCGTATTATACAGATGAAACTTCTTAAAAGGTTGGGGAGAAAATAAGATTCATTTGTTTAAGATAATTTTACATGCATGTTCCACGTTTTCAAGTTTCCCCTATGCTCTAATTCTCAGTTTTTAAATAGAATGTTCTGAGCCTAGGTCTTTATTTGCTAAACCTCTTTTTTTCTGGCGATATAATTATCTGAACTCTAAAAGTTCACACTACCGGTACCAAGAGCAGTGTGTGCCATTGATTGAGGGATAGAATTATTCCTCGACGTTATAGCCGATTCATTCACGCGGTTTTTTAGTATTCCTCAGGGTAAGATACTTAAATTTCAACAAATGGAGTCGATCATGACAATTAAACACCATAAGGGTGTGAAAGACGAAATGTGTATAGCTATAAAGGTGATTCGTTATGGCTAAGGGAACGAAAACACCGTTACCGTCTCGTGAAAACGGCGTTGCAGGGGAAGCCATTTCACCAATTAAATTTTTCCTGCCAATTTGAAGGGTGGAAGTTTTCGCTTCTTTCGTCGCCAATAAGCTGAGCGGAGTGCCAACGGAGAGAGTAGAGGGCACGTAATCAAATCTTTACTTGCCTGAGATCAACATAACCCAACGGGTCGGTAAACCTTACAAACTTCTCGGCTGCCGTTTCTTCTACCGCGAATTAGGTCGTGTGAAGGATTGGGAGGCACTTGGCACTTTCGAGCGCAGTAACAGTGAGGTGAAGCCCAAGACTTCGGACCGCACTTAACCTGAGTTAGGCTTGTAAGCTGCGCGATTGGCGAGATAACAAGTTTGGCTTCAAAGACCCTTTGTTTTCGAGTTTTCGCGATTTTTCGTCACAAATAAAATATTTAGTAGTGTCTTTGAACTAATTGTAGTCTTTTCGACCTTTATCCCAAAGTAAAAGCAAGCTGAACAAGTGTGGAACACAGGTAGAAAATCCAGCGTTTAAAACTGCTTGAGAAACTATTGCATGGGCTCAGGGAAGAAAAAAAAATTACGTATTTGGCGTTTCGTTTCTATTGCGATGTAAAGCTTCTTTGTAGCATGAAGCTATGCATACTGTATTTTGTCGCATCAGCTCACTGGGACGAGGTATTTCCTCTTTTCCTGCCTTTTTACATTGTTTTAATCCTTTCCTAAAATTTCTAATATCCTAAGCCACCAGTTTGATTTATATAAAAACTCGAGAACAATATTATGCTCGGATTTAAAATTCTTTCCTTCGTATAGTTTAATTTTTCTGAGACCTATGAGATGTTTTTCATGGTTTCTGGAGGTGCTACTATTTACATATTTTGCGGACACCCAAGAACGTGGACGATATCGGCGTAGCAAGCACAGAAATGGTCTCGAGAAGCATTTTACGTTGTTGTTTAGAACCTGATGAGAAACATATCGTATAGCTTTAAGCACGGGACTTATCGATATTTTTAGAGTTTAATATCTGTATTGATAAGTCATTCCATGCATTAAGCGCAAAGAATCATACGGAGTTTGGTTGATTCACATTGATAATTAGAGGGACATCCACGCGCATTATTTCGCTGTGGCTCCATGGACTGTTTCACCAAATCTTTAGTGCTAAGATTGTTAAATACACGTAGCGTCCTTTCATTTCACTGCAAGAGCTGCATTTATTATCTCTGGTAGATTCCATCTGTTCGCAAAGCTTGAACCGTGAACTATCGTAGACAAACCCTCTGCAGGCGATACGGTGAAGTGTGTTGTACCCCTTTTCGATATTTTCAATGTTTGAAGGCATCAGCTTCCCACTCATTTTTATTTTTTTATTTATTTTTGTGAGCCCGCGAGAACGAAACAGCGTCGGGCTCAGTGACCGTTAGGTGAGGTTAACCTAGGTTAGATTAGATGGCGTATCTTTATCCTCGCTCCGCTCCGAGGCGGTGCAGAAAAAGAAGTGGTCAATAACCTTTAAGATTTGCAGTGCACTTTTCGCCTAAAAATTCCTCGTCGACCCATCATTTCTTTATTACATCATAGACAACAAAAAGCGGCCATTTTTTTTGTGCCGAGCCTTGCCTCGCCTCACCGACTCGAGCCGAACCGTTCCGAAGTGAGGCAAGCAAAACCGAGCCGAGCCGATGCACAGTTTTTGTCCAGTGTGGCTGTACTTCGTCGTAGCTGGCAGTCGACGTACTTCCTTTCTCTATCTCTCTGCCCTCGTGGCCTACTTCGCGTTTTGTTTTCCCTCTCTCTCTGTCGCTCTTTACTTTTGCTTTCAGATTCACTCAAGCAAGCACGTACCAGCCGTCGCCTTTACTCTCACTTTCGAATTCGGACGGTTCATGCAGACAGCACGGCATGGAGGCTTACGAGCCGCCACGATGGACGCCACAAAAAAGTTTAGGCTTGTTCGTTTCGCACTTCGTACCGTTCGTCGCTTCTGCGAGTTGACCAAATGGGGACAAATCATGAATTTTGTTTGACCAATTTTTGGAACCTCCCCTAGATCGTCAGATTGTCAACGATCCCACCCCTGCCAATTATTACGTAAGATTTAAGGATTCACCGAAGGACCTGGTGCATGGTATTTGCATCGGCAAAAAAATAAAAAATATGGCGAAGCAGTACATATGTGGTTTGTTGTATACTACTGGAGTAGCTACCTGCTTGTAGCTTGGTTTGCAAAATACGAAGCGCTCTAATTGGTACGGACGAGTTTGCTTGATTTTCCAGTTACATATTAATAGAATCGTACTTGATACTATTGAAGTTCTGACGTATATCTCGTCATTGAACGTATTAGGTTGGTATAATATAATCAGATTTATGTGTAACACGATCAAAACGTGTCTCACTTAATCCTAAATCGTAAGCATTATGATAACTAGAGAAAAGAAAGGTAGAACACTAAATTCCTTTCATGCAAAGTGTATTCTTAATCAATTTATCAATGTCAATTGAACGTTAGACACAAACACATACTGCATTTCCTGGCGTGCACATGTCTCCTTTTAAAAATAAATCAGTAATTTTTCTGAAAAGAAAGAGAAAATGTTCCGCAATGAACCTATCACAACAATATTACGGATAGGCTTTTGTTGAATTTCAAATTATGGCTGGAAACACACAATCCTAAGAATGTGGATGTTCTTCTCATAAATACTGCTCACAGTCGGGAAAAAGATACTTTATTACCGTAACAATTCACTCAACTCATTAATCCGGCAAAATGTTGTCCTCCTCATCATTTCATGCATGTACTCGTACTGCGGCTCCCGTGGGCTTAAAAAAAGAGGGAGGGGATTGTCCAATGCCGGACCCAAATAATCTGCTTTTTACTTGTAACGCAGGCTACAACATAACGTTCGTCTAGAGTTAAAACAAATAGTGTTACGTAAGATACTTTAGACCCTCTGTCCCTTCCTTGTGTACTATCAGTCTTAGAGGTCGGATTTTGCTTCCCGGTGATCCTCTCTTGTCCAACCTTTCATAAAGCCTACATTATAAGGACCATAACGACGTTTGAACGACGCGTAAATGACATTACTTCAGGTGCGGTTGTGCCCTGTGCCTCGCTTTAAGAAAGCTCCGCTCTGCAGTCATAAACCTGATGCAAATTTCTCGTTCATGGAAGTGCCACTGAAAAGAGCGGCACCAGGCTTGGCGATTAGCTTTAATTTAAGCTAACTATAGTTAAAGGAAAGTGCGGTGACTTGTGTCTCGACTTGCTGCTGCTCCGCTCATCTTTTCGACCAAAGGTAGAACAGAAAGCGGAGGTAACTTCTACACATAAACTGTAAGAATTCCTTTAAATTCTTTTTTCCCCCTATGTGGATCTAATGTATAATATACGAATGGTTCCCTTTTAGCCAAGATTATTCCATATGCGAAGCCTTCGTAAAGGTCCAAAACCTACAGAAACAGTTATTCTGAGCTTTGTCAGTGATCTTAGTTTTTTTTCCTTTTTTTTTTTGCCTTCCTTCACGTTCCGGATGGGAATTTCTGCGAAGCGAGTCTCATGTCTCTCAAATCCAACCAAACAGAACCTCGGTCAACCTGGACTAGCGTTCTAGAAGCGTGATGCCGCTTACTTTTCGGGGGCTGCAACTGCCACTGAGGACTGAGCGGTCTCAGGCTCGGTGACAGGTGAGTGCGAGTGGGATGAGGCATAAGACATCTACCCTAACGCGGTTGCATGTCGATCTCACATTGGAATGTAAAGTTGAGTCAAGGTGGGTCGCTCCGGTGGAAAATCCAATCTTTTTAAATGTGTTGATTTTAACGGTATGTTCACCTGGAAGTTCCTCTTAGGTCACGGCCTTCTTAGGGTGTCCATTAATTACGTAACTCAGTTTGTTATGAGGAGGGGAGTCTTGAGGTATGCTCCCGTGACGTCGAGAAAGGTGGGGGGATCCAGACCAGAAAGTACTAATTTAAAGAACTCTTGATGCATTACTGCTGCAGAATACCAAAAAAGTCGGTCACGCCGAGTTAAATTTGCCGGATTTTGCAATGAAAAAATACAAAAACTGTTTATTAAATAAATGTTACAAACGGACTTTTATTTTACCGTCTTGCAATCACCGCGTTTACACCCCTCTAATCTCCTCACCAACTGCACTAAAACTAAACAGCTTACCGTGCATATATACAGCATGTTATTATACAAAAGATAACGAAGAAGTAAAAATAAACAATTTATTATTCATCGTGATGCGTAGACCTCTTGTTGCACTGTTCATGTGTTTCACCGTAAAAAAATATCCAAGGTATAAGACGGGGAGGGGGTGGGGTGCGTTTTCCCAGTCACAAACTATCATCACGTTGAGGGAGGTCGGGGCAAGTAAGTAAAAAGGATGTTGCGGAATAGAAGGTTGAGCGCCCATGTAAAGCGGCACTCTTACTGAAAATTATAATAGAAAAACGTTTTTGAAAATACTACTGTATGCTTTATAAGATGCGTGTGGCCTTTGTGCTCACTTGTCCTCGCTCTACGAGTAATTTGAATGTATTCCTTCTTGTCTATCTCTAATAAAAGAATCACGATAAGCTAGTCTAGGTTGAGTAAGGAAGTAAAAGGAGAGTAAGTTAAATAAAGTTACAGAAGAGTATACTGTATCGGAAATGATAAGGTAGGCCCGCTTTAGTTAAAATGACCTATAATATGCGGAATGACTTAATTGCCAGCATATGATAGGTTATCTTCCTTGTGTTTGTATGGTAAATGTAAGCTCAAAAGAGGTTGCCATGTTTGATTATGTTTGGGAAGCATGGATATAAAAATATAACCGTCCACTTCAATACTGAGGATATTGCTTTTCAAGTTAAATTGAAAAATGAAATGATGTAATTTTAGCAATGAAGCCGCATGCCAATACTTCCGCTGTACGCTGGAAATACAGGTAAAAGAATTTCTAATTATAAGGGACAAAAACAAATATTGACAGTACGATCTGTGGCTGTGTGGCCCAGTAGGTCGTAAGGTACGTTTCCCGCGGATGAGAGCGTGGAACTGTCTCGCCAAAGCGCACAGTCTGTCGACCTGTTCTCATGAGGGGTACGTAAGTAAAAGAACATCTGATATATGTTTCTGATATGCTCCTATGTTGCACAATATCAGAACTTAGACTACAAGATTGGTTCTCAATTGTTTGTGATGATGTCTGCAGAGCAGAGGATACAAGAGGCCGATATCACCGAAGGAACAGGAATGCAGAGGATATTGAGAACAACCCCATGTGATGATTACCCCTATGTAATAACCGTGTATGAGCCAAATAACACCTACACGCAATACGTGTACTTGTTAAGAAGGAGCTGCTCTAGCCAAGCTCGTCGTTGAGCAAGTACTTAAATAGCATCCGGCCATCTCGGAATATTCTTCAAATGCGTTTCTGTCTTTTCATTATAATATGAAGCCGTGTTGGATCAACTGGAAGCACTCCTCCTGATCTTTTCATCCCTCTGAAAATCTTTGTCATAGCCAGAACCAGCATCCAAGCTTACTCTAAAAGTCAATAAAGATCATTTACCATAACAGTAAATACGTAACATGTTTTAAGGAGTACTTGTCAACATTGGGCATGAAAATAAAACAGGAAAAGTGTTCAGGAGTATACACTAACAGGAGGAGGAATACACTAACAGGAGTAGTAGTATAGCAGGTGATTCTTCAAGATACCGGCTGATTACATTCAGCCACATCTATGGAATGCTCTAGCTGAGATACTTTTAATGGTAAAGCCTATCTTAAAAAGTGGTCAAGATACGTACTAACTCAAGGTTAATGTAGGTTAGGTTACGTGCGATTTATCTCGTTCCACTGTCGCTCTGCTTGGTTACGGATGGTGGAATACAGGAGGTTAAGTATTCGACCCTCCAAACTTGCAGTGTTGTAATCCCTCCATTTCAACTAACAGAGTTCACCTTTCCGTGGGAGTCTCAACCAGTTAACCTAATAGCTCATTTTGTTTGGCGTTGTCCACAGAACTCAACGAGGGAGTCATGGATTCATCGGCGAAGCGATCCGGAAGAAAACCGTCTCCAATCCCACAGGTACGCCTACAAGGAATTTTTCAATATACACTGATTCCGCTGACAAGCGCATTATTGCAAATGTCTTGCCATTCAAGCTCCGCGGATTTATCAAAAACAACACTAAATGAATTTTAATTTGTTTGTTTAGCTATGTCTTACTTTTTTTTCGGACGTTAATGGAAGTGCGATGATGGCGCGGAACATCGAATTTGAGTCAAACTTGATTCTGTCAACAAAAAATCGGTTTTTAGCAAAACGTTTGTCCGTCTGTCGGTCCTCCATTCTTCAGTAATGAAAAAAAAAATTACTCCCGTGATTTTGAAATTCTAGATTACGGTGTTTTCTGGAGAGCGGGACTGCTCCAAAAACGAGCAAAATGCAAAGTTGGCGAAATTTTGGCAATAATGATTTATTTACTTTCATTTTTCTCTCTTAAATACGTGTTGATTCCAAAATTTAATTTTTC
>Ga0058701_10002909_pt1 | contig 13295 bp, 8 predicted proteins | sample AgamicOrMae_FD_97039 | JGI IMG/M metagenome (GOLD analysis project Ga0058701, IMG submission 97039) | Agave microbial communities from Guanajuato, Mexico - Or.Ma.e | ecosystem: Host-associated > Plants > Phyllosphere > Phylloplane/Leaf | place: Guanajuato, Mexico | collected 2012-06-04
TCACTACAGGTAAGTCATTTTCTAAACTACATGATGTATGTACAGGGCTTTTGCGGTAGGAATCACTTCGAGGACAATGAATTACATACCTGGGTAATTATATAGTACCGGTCCTGATGCTGTATTTGATGGGGAAAAAATGAAATAATTGACTGCGGAGGTTTTTTTTTATTTTTAGGGCAAATTTATTGGAATAATTACAAAAATTATTGAAAAACGAGTGAAAACCAAAAGAAAATTAAAAATAAATACATGGTAACCTAACCTACAAAGCACATCTAAAGGACCTCTACTAAACTTTAGTTAGCATCATTTTAGTAGCAGAGGTCCCTTTTATATTCAAATTTTCCGTTAGAAGGACCCGCAATATATTTTGTGAATATTTGATTGTAAAGTAGTGTCCTTCATCAATTTTGAGAACGTCTTGCACAGACCAAGGAAGACGTCTTGTACAGTCCGACTCTGTGAGATCGACGCTGCGCAGCTGCGCATTTTAACTCAAAACACAGGACGTTCTCAAAATTAATCAAGGACCTCTAATATATAATCAGAAATTCACAAAATATATTAACGGTCCTTCAAACGAAAGCTGAGTTGCGGTTTAGGTTAGTTGTAGCGGTGTGTTAAAACTTGTGTGAATATTCCAGGGGTGCTGATTTAAAAAGCACATTCGAGGAAATTATCTTTATTGATTGACTTTAACTTATTTTAATGTCATACTTTCATTTTTCACACTGAATACTGCCACAATCACACAAGCAGACGACGAAACACGCAAACTTGGACCCACAACAACATCAACAACACGCAGCCTTGTATGAATTTTGTTCGAAAGCAGATTCAGAAAGAGAAAGATCAAAACAAAAATTTTGATTGTCGTATTGATGGTCTTCTATATAACCTTAGGTTTTCGTGTAAAATCTACAGATTAAATATAAGGGGATATTTTCTGTCAGGAAATAGTCTGGAAATAATCTCGCTTGCATTAGAGCCCTGCTTGCATCCATAGTCCAGCGAGCGCTCTCTAGGGCTTTGGGACACTGTGACTTCTGTTTCCGGTTTCTTCACTTCCTCCATTATCATAAGCAGCGCGCTAGTTCGGTGAAGCTTCCATCCCAGTACATCAGCGAGTTGATCTCTTAAACACTGATTTAACTTCAATAATAACGTTCATCAAGATTGTGCGCCATTGTTAATTTTATTATTTTTCTGCGGATTTATTTGGAAATCGATCCTGGTAAGGTTATTGCCGGACACCGTTCCTTTGCACATAAGTGAGTCATCGGTGGTAAGGAGTGAGTCTTATGTTACATTTCAATCTCTTCTATCGCTAAAAACATCGTCTGAAGTTATGCTATGCCGAAAGTCAAGTTAGTTAGGTCCACGAGAGACTTATCCTCTCGCCAACTTCGTCGCGTGGTCGCCTCTCAGGTATCGCCGTTTAAGCGCGTTTCTAGTGAAACATTGCCCGTAAATATGACCCAGGGCAGCGTCGTACGAAGATTTGGCTCGGAATGCAGTGGCGTTGGCCTTGGAAACACTATCGAATCTCGTGGCAGGATCAGACAAAAGTGTTCAGTGTTCCAGTGTTGAACCATGTGAAAGTGATATTGATGATTCAGATGACTGGGAAAATGACTCTGATGGTTGGGAAGCTGATGTTGACTACAGTGATACAGAACATGTTGATTTTGCTCCCAAATTACCAGGCTCTGGATCTTCTGGTGTTGTGGATGTTCTCTCATTGTGTTATTTCAGTGCCCAATGCTATCTCAATGGCCAGTACCGATGCTGTACCCCTTCAAGTTGACGAACCAGCTGCACAAGTTGATGGTTTACGCCCTCAAGTTGATAAACTGGCTGCCCGTGTTGATGGTGCATTCCCTCTAGTTGATAAGTTTGCTGCTCGTGTTGACATCCCAATGCCTAGCGTTCACAGCTTACCTCATCAACTTGATGGACCAGTTGCTTGTAAGAACATTGAGGTGACCCTTGTGGATGCGTTGTCCCCTCGGGGTGATAACTTGTCCCATCTCATTGGTGACTTGTCGTCTTCCGTTGATAAATCAGCAGCTTTGGTTGGTGCTTTATCTCCTCGTGTTGGTAGTCCAGCTGATCTGAACAATATGTCTCAAGTCAGCGATTCAGTAGTGTGTGGTGACTTGTCTGAGTGCGATGGCAATGACTTCTCTCTGCGTATTGAAAGTAGGTCAGCTGGTGCTTTGATACCTGAATCTTCTGGTTCCTCTTGTCAAGATCGGAGGGATTGTAATGATTCACTTCTTAATATCGGTGCTGAGGAGTGTGATGAGAGTATAGACTCGTATGTTGAAGGACATAATTCTAATGGCTATCACTCAGATGCTGCCCCATTAAGCACTGAAGAATCAAATAATGAAGCAAGTGGGGATTAAAGTCTTGAATCTGACAGTATTAATTTTGAGCCTAAACCTTTGACTCTTTCTGGACAACTTGCCAACTGGGCAATCAAGTTTAACATTGCCTTAGTAGCCCTGACAGCTCTTTTGGCTATACTGAGAGTACTTGTAATTGTTCCAACCTTACCCAAAGATGCTCGCACAGCTCTTCGAACATCTAGGTCCACAAAAAAGAGGGTTTTAAAACCAGGCTTTTATTGGCACAGGGGCTTAGCCAAGGGCATAGAGCACATTTTGTATGGAAAAAGTGTCACTTCAGTAAAAGTAGATATTAATGTAGATGGTCTACCTTTAGGAACTTCAGGTGGCAATAGCTTGTGGCCAATCCTTGGCAAAGTTAATTAAGATGTTTTCCTCATTGGTGCGTTTTTTTGGCAAATCAAAGCCTGAAAGTGCCTCAGACTATTTTTCAGATTTTATAGCTGATTTCAATGATGCTTTTGACAATGGAATTCAGATTAATGGGAAAAAGGTTGATGTTGAGCTGGAAAAATTGGTTTTGGATGCACCTGCCAAGTCATTTGCTCTAAGTATTGCATCTCATAATGCCTACTGCAGTCGCACCAAGTGTGAGGTTGTTGGTGAATGGAAAAATCGGAGTGTGTTTTGTAGATTGTAATGCTCAGCTCAGAACAGATGCTGACTTCTGTTCACCACGGGCAGATGATTTTCGGAAAGGTCCATGTCCTTTGTCATCGTTGAAGCAGTTCAAACCAATTTCATCTACAGTCCTGGATTACATGCATTTAATTTGCCTTGGTGTGGTTCAAAAAATACTAAATCTTCTCCTCCATGGCCCCCTCAAAATTTGATTGCGCGCCAACATTGTAAATGCTATGAGCAAAGTACTCTGTAAATTACAGACTTGTAAACCCAAAGAGTTCGTTAGGCCTCCAAGATCACTAATTTTTTTACCGAGGTGGAAAGCGACCGAATTTCGGCAGTTTCTTTTGTACACTGGTGTAGTTGTGCTTCTAGAAATCAAACAGTCTTGTCCTAATATTTATCAAAAATTTTAATGCTTCATGTTGGCATTTTCATTTTGCGTAGCCCTGACCTATGTAAGGATGTTAGCATTGTTAATTTTGCTTCTTCCGTTCTCCGATATTTTGTCTCCGACTTTGCCAAGGTTCATGGCAAGGAGTATGTAAGCCATAATATTCATGGAACAATTCATCTCGGAAATGAAGTGTTAAGATATGGTTGTCTGGACAATTTTTCGGCGTTTCCTTTCGAAAATTTTCTTCAGGGACTGAAAAAACTAGTTCGTAAATTCGCAAATCCGTTGCAGCAAATAGCCCGGAGGTATGAAGAACGTGAACGCGCTCGTCGTCTACCAGAGGAGCCCCTACCAAGCGCCTCTTTTCGAAACGAGCATTTTGGTGGCCCGTTGCCCTCACAATTCCGCGGCCCTCAATATTCCTCGTTGACGTTGCGCGGATTTTCACTGGATTTGTCTGACGCTAACAGTTGTTGTGGTCTCGATGATGGTGGAATTATTGTTGTTGAAAACTTTGTCTACAGTCTGAGAGAGCAGTGTATGGTAGCCTTAGGAAGGCAGTTTTCGAAGCTGTTAGATTTTTACACTACCCCGTGTCCTTCGTCTGGTCTTGGAATTTTCGAAGTGCGAAATCTTGGTGCGTTGAGGGCTTATGTTATGATGTACGGAAGATCATGAAAAAGTACTATCGTATGCCCATTGCAACAGGCTTCGTTGTTGTCCCGTTGTTACATGTGGGTGATTTTGCTGAATGTCAATTTCAGAAGCTGTTTTTTCGTTGCGTCACGGAAAAAATATTCGTTGATTTTGGCGGGAAAATATTGGAAAAATAGAATGATCTCTCACTGCTGCCCTTGTCCTAGAACGGCAATTTTCATTTCTTGTCAGCCGCTGAGTAATCTTTGTGCGATCGTTTGAACTTGTGACTTCACTGTGCGCGCTTTTATGATAAGTTTTCAATTTTTCCACTTTCTTCCCGCGACGCCCGTTGCCGCGACCTTTTCTCATCTTTTTTGCTGCCTTTTTTGTTTTGACGGTGATTTTTTTGACCTTCAAATCTCAAAAATTCAAAGTTTCCAGCCAACAAAATCGTTACCTAATGTGCAGATAAATCCTATGCAGAAACCGAGAAACAAAGTTCATCCTTTCGATTTCTTCGCACCAGTACAAATTATTCCTCTCCTGGATTGAATGCGGTAGGAATTAATTGTTGTTTTCACTTTACCCACCAGTAATCATGACCATCTTCTCCGTAATCGAGTTTGAAGACAAGGGAATTTTTGTCGTCTCGACGTCATGGCTGACACATGACGGCAAACAATGCTTTTGGCCACGGAAAACCATGACTTCAGCGCAAATGGACAAAGTTGTTAAGGCTCATACCCCGCCAGAAAAGGCGTGGAAGCTGGAGAATGCCTACAAACTTCTGGGACAGTACGGTGAGATACCTACAGTTTTATCGTGCAAGCTTTGCGCTATAGTAATAATAAAGCCATATAGTGAATAATAAATTTTTGCGCACATGAGTTCGACAGAGCCGATGAGGAAGCTCAACACGCTATCGATAAAGGGACGTCAGAGGACACTGCATGCGAAACGGAAGAGGTGCGGGTGGCATTACTGTCTCCTCCGGTGACGCCACCATCGTCACTTATGCGAAGAACTATTGCTTGGAAAGAAAGCACTGAGGAACCTTCAAGTAAAAAAGCGGTAAGTATTAATTTATATAGGCTCTCATGGGGCCGTGTACAAATTACGTAAGGTTTTTTTTCGAGAATTTTTGACTTCCGCTTTTCCCTTGTAAGGGTTTTTGTATTTTCCGAACTCCCCTTTCCTCTTACATAATATGGGCACCACCCCCATGTCGTGCATGTCCTGTTCACATACTAATATTCTTTACGTCCATTGCTGAAAACTGGCGGTGATAATTTGGATGAAAACGAATCAAGCTGTGATGTTGAAATTCCCAGCGACTCGTCCAGTTTGTATGGTGCCGGCGGCGGTAGCCATGCTAATGCTTCATCGACCTCATCCGGATTAAGTGCGAAAGGAAGCAATCAAGTCGTCAGTTCCAACGCTTCTGAGGTATTGTTGCACATCAATTAAAGAAAAAAAAAACTAGATGAGGTTTTTCTTAGCAAAGTAGCTCACTTAAAAATTGAGCTAATAAGTTAAGATCAAATTGGTTTAGAAGTCGTGAAAAATGTATCACGTTTTTTTTTTTAATTTAGGAGTACCGGTTCCAGTAACTCTAAAACTCGATTTTTCAAAGCGCGTTCAATTCACCAATTTTTTTCGAGGCTCGAACGTAATATACATTTTATGGGAGCCGGTTATCTTGTTATTGAGCGTAGTTCTTTTAAAAAATAATTTTTGAAATAATTTTGCTGAAAACGCACGTTAACTTAAGCGAGCTATTTAAAAAGCTAATTCATTTGACCTATTTAAAGTACTATCCGTGGAACATTCCGTTAGGTTGGTGGTTGGATTTCTGAAATACTCGGCAAGCTCTGCAGGGAACTATTTTTGGAATATTCCAGATATTTGCTTCAAAGGTGTTTGAGTATTTAAAGTAATCGTGGCTTTATATAAAAAAAAATATCGAAGGAACATTCTGCAGATGTTTAACATTCTTGAGACGTGCTTCTTCTTGAAATGTACTTGTGGTCGTCGAGAAACGAACTAAGTAATCGTTCTTTATGGGCATGACAGGAATAGGGACATTCCGTTATTTCAGAATTATTTCAAAGTACTTTTTTTAAGAAAGTGAATAAAACATTCTTGACATGTGCTTGATAGTCGTGTAGAAACGGACTAAGTAATCGTTCTCTATGGACATGTCAAGAATATCTGAGGGATATTCCGTAGTTAATTTCAGAACTATAGCTAAGTAGACATATCTTAAGAATATGAGTGGAATATTCTTGAGTTGTTCTTAATAGGCGTCGAGAAACGAACTAAGTAATCGTTCTCTATGGACATACCTCGAATATCTCAGGGACATTCCGTAATCAATTTCGGAATTATTGCTGAGTGGACATTTCTTAAGAAAATAAATAGAATATTCTTGGCAAGTGCTTGATAGGCGTTCAGAAACGGACCAAGTAATCGTTCTGTATGGACATATCAGGAATATCTGAGGGACATTCCGTGGCTAATGTAAGAATTATTGCTAACAATGTAAGTAGACATTTCTAAAGAATATGAATTGAACATTCTTGAGATGGGCTTTAGAAAATTTGAAAACCTTTTGGGCTATAACAGAATGCGTATGGCTACTGACCACTGGCTTCTCTATGGAGACTTTACACATGCTTGTCAGATCTCTGAACTTTCTGGTGAATAGTACCACTCAAGTTATACTCCACCTATCGTGCCCTAATCAAGCTCGAACTGGCCTTACCTAACCCAACCTGATCTACTCTAACCTAACCTGACATAACCTGACCCGACCTTACCTAACCTAAAGTGTACAGCAGGCGAATTGCGTAAAGGCTCAAACAATACTCTGCCGAACAGAATATCGCAAAAACAGTTTATTTCCTTCGCGTTTGGGGGATCATACCAGAAAGCTTATTATTTCGACATTCTAAAATTCTTTAGTGTACTGAAATCGGAAGTATTCGTACTGGTATGTTTAAAACTCATTCCAGACAAAGGCTAAAGAATTCGAAGTTTTTTGATTTTTTGTTTTTCCTATCTTTTTTCTTTTAATTTTAATGTTTGCGTATGAAGAGAAATTTTATCAATTTTTATTTAATTTTCCGTGCTTTGTTTCAGCTACCCATGCCCAACCAGACATCTTCGTCCAAGCAGCAGACATCCTCGTCTAAGCAGCACACATCCTCGTCCAAGCAGCACACATCCTCATCCAAACAGCACACATCCTAGCCCAAGCAGCATGCATCCACGCCCAAGCCGACATCATCTTCCTCGCTTAGTGTACATAACACGCCACGTTCTGGGACGTCTGAATTTGCCACGCCATCGCTAGCTCATGAAATTGACGACCCAATCGAAGTTACCGATTCATGTAAGTGTAAGAGCTAGTGTAGCAATTCCTGGGGCTGACATACGCTTAATTGATCCCATATCACGTGAATACTAACACCCAAGGCTAAGCCTTTTTCCGAATTTTGCACATATTTTAAGGCATTTCCTAACTGATATTTGCGATCCCCAAGTGAGGGGGAATTCCCAATGTAGATGGCGTCGAAACAAAGGCACTGATTTAGGGTACTTGTGGGGTCTTGTGTCAAAGGTAGAAATCTCCGCTTTAGAACCGCCGAGAGAATGTACTGTCAAAATCAGCTGCTTCCACGTATTTCTTTGGGAGCAGTTGATTTCGACAGTAAATTCTCTTGGTGGTTTCCAATGGAGATTTCTACTTTTGAAACCAGACCCCTCAAGTACCCTGTATCGGTTCATTACTTTCGACGCCATCTGGTTGCTATAAAGAGCTTTAGGGGCCGTCCATAATCCATGTTGACAACTTTGGGGGAAGGGGGGGTTTCCTTAATGTCAACGATTGTCCATGGGGAGGGATGGGGGAGTAATTAAAAAGTCCACGTGGACAAATTCTTACAGATTTTAAGTCTTCACAAGACCCAAACGATCCAATTTCCTTTTCAATATTCGTCGTTCATTTACTTTTTGTTTGTGATTTTTGTGACTTAAAACGCTTGCCGCGATCTCTGGCTGCTAGCCGTGCCACTATGTTAATCGTTCTCTATAAATCAAATTGTTAGTCGTTCTATTAAAATTAAGTTTGTAAAAGTAGTTTTATTTTTCATTTTTTCCCCCGAGTAACATCATTGTGCTGAAATGCGAAAGAAGAACGATTTTTAGCAAAATGTCAACGTTGACAACCGGGAAGGGTGGGAGGAAGCAAATGTCAACGTTTGTCAACAAAGGGGGAGGGGGGAGTCAAAAATGGCCATAAAAATGTCAACGTGGATTATGGACGGCCCCTTACTAACAGCATTAAAAATCTTCCAGTATAACGGGAAAAAGGGGGTGCCTATGCCGTTAGCCCTACCCGCCTATCCTTATGCACAGGGCGGCTGCCGGACGGCGCCAGTGCTGTAAGCCCTACCGTGGCAAAAATGCTCGGGCCATATATTTGTCGATGCCGTTAGCCCTACCCTCATCCCGCAGTGCCTCTGTTGCCGCGGTGGCCATGGATACAGATTAATTTCAGACTTTAATTTAACCTAAGGTTAGGTTAGATTAGGTTAGATTAGGTTAGGTTCGGTTAGTGATCGGTAAGTGAGAACGCATAAGTACGCTTGGGTAGGGCTAGCAGCACTCTTGGTACAGGGCAGGGCTAGTGGCACTCTACGCGCCGTGGCATTTCCGCATCCCGTAGGGTAGGGGTTACGGCACAGCCACCGTCCGGGTGGGGTAGGGCTAACGGCACAGGCACCGAAAAAGGGTACACCGCAAGTGGAAGTAAGTGTTTCCCATTAATGTTTCAGTGGTCTTCCGGCGATATGTAGTCCGATCCATCCGGGCTCTCAAGCGAGATGTCTCCAAGATTGCTATGAACCGTGGTGCTGACATTATTGAGGAAGATGAAGCTAAGGATATTAGTGAAATGCTTCCGTTAGAGTCTGTCGCAGCCCTCGACAAGTTTGAGTCAAATCTGCGTGACGATGAGTTCTTTTCTCGAGCAGTAAGTATATTCTATAAATTATATTGAATCTCCTCAACGAGACCTGTGTTTCCCTTTGAATTAATGTTATGCTGTATTCTTCTTGCAGAAGTTGTTCTTGGCCAAATTTGGGTCTAAAGATACAAATGAGACCATCCGCATCGTTTTCAAGAAGCTTTTCACGGACGAACTGTGTACTTCATTCAGCTATCAGGGCAGGGGCAAGGACAAGTCTGACTTCTAAATTAAGGACGGCAGATCTTCTATCGTGTAAGTTAAAGATATCTTAGCGTTCTTAGCAGTGGACCCTGTGAAACCTTGATATTCGGCCGCTGAAGAGCGTATCGAAATAATTTCGGCACCTCCAAGGAAAAACCGTCCAGTTCGGAAAGTCGATTCCAAAATAGTCTAATTCAGAGGACCTTCTGAACAGCCCCTTTTAACTCGTTCTTTACCTCCTCCCTCCCATTCTTTTCAGAGGTAAGAAGAACGAGTTATTGTGCTTGACGTGGATGACGTCCGTTAGCCAACAAGTTTCACCGGCAAAACTGTATGGGTTAGGAAAAAAGTTCTTTACGAAAAATGAAGCCCCTTACTGGGAGGTGTGAATAGGAAAATTTGGTTAAAATCGTATGACACGTGTAGCTCTTATGGGGGAAGGAAAGGTCAGCCTACGAAGAAAAGTACTCTTACGCGAGTTCAATTTTGATAATAGTGCGTTGATGATTAATCAACATATTAAGAAAGTTCGTTGTAGCCGAAAAAACAGTAGGTAAGGTTAGATTTCCTTTTTCCAATTTGGACTTAAAAAATTTGCACACCACTAAAGTGTTTTGCTTCTTTTGGTAAAGAACGAGTTTCCTATGCGGGGGATTCCTCCCCCCGCAGCTTTGCGTCTTGTTTGTCGTTAGCCATATTTGTATTCGCTGGTTAATTTTAAGGATAATGGTTGAAAATGCAGACAATGCTTCAGCAAGGAACGTTGTTCAACCAAGGTCATCAAAAGTGACCACCAAATATTGAATTTGGTTAGCGACTAAAAAAAATGGGCGGTTTAGAAAGTACTCTGATCTAGACGTTTTTGGAATCCGCTTTCCAAACTGGACGGATTTTCCTTGGAGGCGCCAAATTAATGTAAACAGGGCACATACTCCTTATCTGTTTTTAAAAGGAGGGGGGGCGGTCTAGGAGTACGTAACACGCAGAGCGAAGCACTGAACATACGCTTTAAAGTATGCAATCCGATCAACATCGCCCTCTTGAGAAGTTACATTAAAACCGCCCTTGACCGCGCTTATTTTTAATCGACGTCGGGAGATATGTTAAATCTTCTAATGGACGATTCTTGCTGATAGACTTAAGGGTCGCTCGTTTGACACTTTATTCATTGTCAATGTTGCAAGCGCTTAAAAGTTGTCTTTGGTGACCTCGAACACGCCTCATTTTTCTTTTCCTTTGGGTACGCGCATCGCAAAACTGTTGCGGGTCAGGGAAGTCGGGGGAAAATCAGGGAATTGGCCCTTTTCCCTGGAAAATGCCACTTTGAGTGCATTTTCGTCCGTTTGTCCGGACATTGGGTGCAATGTTAAATTCGCCTCTCCGACGAACCGGCAGTTTTGGTACTCCAATAGTCCAAAACTACTACCCGAAAAACGGGCCTGTTTTGTCTGGAAAAGTCACGGAATTTCACTTTTCCCTGGAGCGCAACAACCGTGGCATCGCTTTTTGGAATTTTTAGATTTCCCTCGTTCAGCTATGTAAAATTTAAATTTTGAATAGGAGTGCTGATGCTATGTGATTAAAACAACAATCCCCTCTTAAACTGGCCTTCGATTTGCATTACCTCTTTTTCGATTTCGCGATAAGCCTCAATAGCAGGAAACTGGCTACTCTCTCATATTTTTTCAATTTTGATACATTTTTAGACACTATTCATAATCTAAGGGAAGATAAAGTCGAAGCCCGGTTCTGGACTCCAGGCATTTTTTCTCAAACATCAGCATATATCCGTTTTATTTTTTTTCTATTTTACATGGATATGGAAAATATAAAAACTCCAGAAGCCGATGCGCGTCACTTAACCGAAGACGAAAAAATTTAAAAAAAATATCAGGCGTGTTTGTGGTCACCCATGGCCACTTAGCACTCTAGCCACTTCAAAATTCCGAAAAAGGTTTGAAACGAGGCACCCTAGTTGGCATCTTTTACCAAGTAGTCTGTCAGCTGCAATATTGTATATCGATGTTAAATGTCTTCATGATACTTTGTCTTTATTCTCTGAAGTTTTTCTTCCTTTGCATGGACTTCACTATAAAGCGGCGGTGAGGAGTAATAAATTCTCCTCGGATTGTACGACGGGTATCCTGCAAGACGTCGGTGGAAAATGGTTAACCAAAGCTAAATTCCGCATTCAACAGTACGTTGGACTCCGCCGATACTCGCTTCCCTGCCAGCGTGTGATACTGTTATTGGTGGGACCCCTCCGTACCTCTCGCTCTGCTGAGGCATCCGAGTTTTTTACTTGCTTATCTGTGTTTTGTTTGACCGCTGCCCTGTTCAACACCGTTGCGAGCCAAATTTTTATTTTCCGGCCAATTTTTGTTCTGATTAGTGGAAAAGTTGAGAAAAGCCATGATCCATTTTTTTTTGCCCATTTAAACAAAAATTAGCCGACAAATTAAAATTTGGCAAGCGATGGTGCTGAAGAGTGCAGTGGTCGAACAGAACGCAGATGCGCAAGTACAGAACTCAGCGCTGAGGCAGCGAGCGAGAGGTTTGGTGGGTTTCACAGTAAACTGAGTACGCTGCTTGTTTGCATCCGAGATGTAAGGGACCTTTTCCTATGAATTGAGTCTTCTGAGACCCCTTCATACTACGGACAAACCAAAACTTGATCCCCTCCTGCCCCTACAAGACCCCCTACAGACCTCCGGATGGTCGAGATCGATCGGCAATCGAGTGATAAGATCCCCAGGTCCTTCCGCGCCCCTACAGTACGCCTCCTCGCAAGGAGATATGGGACCGGTAGCAAGTCAGTGGCGGTCCCGATTTTTTTCTCGGCCAAGTCCCTTTAAAATACCTTACGCAAAAAGTGGGAGATCCCAGTTTTAAGACCGCAAAATTATGTTGAGTTTCACACGCTTCCAGATAAGCGGGTAGCGACATCCTTGTCGTTCAACTCCTGTATTCAAATTTGGGAAGAACACTCACCAGGATATGGGATATATTATGGGATTATGTGTTAGGTATGGTAGACAACTACGCGCAACCAGCTATACTCCCATTTCAAAAGTTCAAAATTAGCGTTCAAACTGATCACATGGGTTGAAACGGTACAGTATTCTTTTTGGAACTCCCCTGGAGAGAGTTACTGTACAGGATATCATCTTCATTGTCAGAGAATATTTATTAGGGTGGTCCAAGAAGTCGTCGTTTCCGTTTTATTATTCTTCATTCCCGAATCGACCCAGCAGTCGTAGCTTTATCCCCCCAAAATGACTTAATATTTCGGGCCGATCAAACCATCATTGGTCGTGCCTACGCTACTTTCCTTTAAGAAATATTCAGGAAAAATCTAGAGCTTGGGCTAACCACGCCCTGTGTGCACCGAGGGGCTGTGTGTTAGTTTTCTTTCTCTATATTTGCATTTAGGAGCAAAAAAAAAAAACAATGATCCTAGTCGTTTTTATTACTTGTAAAAAAATCGGTAAATACAGGGTGCGATTGAAAAGTAATGAGCCTTCCCGCGCGCAGCGTCTGCTAAGCGACCAAAAAAGTCGGGTTTTTGGGGAAATGTACTTTGGACCTTCCCCTTTCACGGGAAATCGGTCCCAGTTCGCTGGCAACAGTGGTGCAGTCAACATCGCTCCGCGCGTGAAAGCTGTTTTGAAACTGTGTTAGGATTTTGCAGTGGCGAAAATGCAGCGATCGTTGGAGCGACGTTACTCGATTAAATTTTGCGTAAGCCTAACGAAACGTGTGCCGAAACCATCGGGTTACTCAAGGAGGCTTACGGGGACCAATCTCTGTCCAGTGCCCAGGTAAAACGGTGGCACAAGTCGTTCAAGGAAGGCCGGGAGGGCGTCGAAGACGAACAGCGATCTGGAAGGCCTTCGACGACGAAAACAAACGAAGATGTGAACCGGGTTCGTGAATTTTTAGGAGTTTGTACCTCTAGGAAGCACTGTAAACGCGGCATTTTACA
>Ga0058701_10002910_pt1 | contig 13295 bp, 7 predicted proteins | sample AgamicOrMae_FD_97039 | JGI IMG/M metagenome (GOLD analysis project Ga0058701, IMG submission 97039) | Agave microbial communities from Guanajuato, Mexico - Or.Ma.e | ecosystem: Host-associated > Plants > Phyllosphere > Phylloplane/Leaf | place: Guanajuato, Mexico | collected 2012-06-04
ATCTAATCGGAACCAAATCTTTTGGGCTTTGTTTAGGAATGTTGTCCAAACATTTTAAGCACAGAACGAACATTTTCAACCCACTGGTCCGATTTCTACAGCAGTTTTAAAAAACGAAAAAAAAGTGAGTCCATACTTTTGACCGGTACTGTATGGTAGTAAGATCACGACCGGTGAAGTGTCATTCCGATGTCTGCGACGCCGGAAGAACGATCAAGGGCGGACCAATTTAAGGTTTTGTTCCCTGTCGGACAATGAAAGCGATTCCGCTGTCCGATAATCGGATCGCCGGTTTTCGTAATCACTGCCGTAATTGCTAATTAATTGCTCGTGTTCAACACCTCCACTAACCTTTAATTGGGACGGGATGCCATGATCCCCTCAAACAAGAATTCACGCCAAACAAGACATTGTTGCTTTCACGAAGTAAGCTTCCCTAATCACTTTTTTTTCCTTTAATATTTTATTCTCTTTTTTTGTAATTATTTACACGCTACTTTATTAGCTGAGCTAGTTACATCAATATCTGAATTTTACTATAAATCTTTACTTGGCTGATGAGCTACTTCTCACAAGTCAGCGCTTTGGCAGCTCAGCTAAGAAACTCCATAAGACTCGGCGAATGTTAGATTAAGTTAGGTTACATTTATCTCGTTACTCTCAAGATATGACAGATTTAAAAATTGGATAGTCATGTCCGCTTAAGCTATGAACACTCGATTGGAGTTAAGGTTAAAAGCTTTGAGAAAGTTGTTCTTTTTTTACGGAGTTTGATGGATGCTGGATGTGCTGTCCTGAGGTGGCTTCCTGGACCTTCCCTGGAGCAATCAACACAACATTCCCTTAAGTGGCGTAATTCTTTTGACAAAGCTGTCAAAACGACGATCGACTTGAGCGGACGGACCTAAGTGTTCTGCCGTTGTAGCATCCTTCACCAATAGCTCACCCCGTAGTGCCCCAAGTATTTAGTGCAATGAGATTTACCCTTAATGAGCACAAACTGATGATTTTTTTAACTAAACGATTTACGTCTGAAAAGAAGGCCTTTAAAAGTTACTAATCTGAAAAATAAGCAAATTTTTCGGGTTTCAAATGAAAACGAGTCCAAAAAGAAAGAGTCCTTAAAAATTATTTATTCTGAAATAATAGCAATTTTCCAGGAATAAACTTTGGTGAAAAGGTATTTTATAGGTGGTAGCATTCTTGGTTGTAGCACAGTTAAGTTTGATTTTTTTAAACATAACCGAATACGTAGAGATTTTGACAAGAGAAAACGTTTGTAGTGGCTCGAGAAAAGTCTGTAGCTATAAAATGGGGCAAACTGTTAAACTGAATTTTTTGAAAATGCGCAAGTTTGACAAGACAAATTCCTTGGTATTGAAGTTAAGGACTCGATAGAAGAAATATTCCTTTTGTAATTACGATAAGTTCGAGAAAAAAATATCCTTGAAGAGGTTCTTGTACGGCATCGCTTGGCTGTTGCTTATTTATTAATTTCACGCTGAGGTACCTTGAACGTTCCTTCAGAAAAATTAAGTCACTGGAAAAAACGCATTCCGTAGGTCGATAAAAAAAAATAGCCTGTCATGATTGTGAAGATAGAACGGGAGTAACATCAGGTATTTCCGTCAGGTTTTATTAAGGTGGACCCATAAATGGCGTTAACTGGAAGCTCTCGCCAAACCCTTTCGTATTAAATGGCTAAAAAAAAAATTAAAAAAGGTTTGCATGTCTGTAACAAGAGGGCTGTTTTTGCAGTCTCAACCCATAGTGATAGTCCCGGTAAACGAAACCTAAACCTCGGGTCCAATTAGTCGTTTTCACTTATCTGCTATTCTTTCGTACGAATTGAGAACCGCTATTCTAACCTGCGTTCGAGTCTCGTCAGTAACTCGCGTGAAATGTTTCCTTTCCACGGGAGTAGGCCTCGGATCGAGCGGGGTATCTGCTGCGTATACGTCCGCAGGCCACGAAAACCAGAAATGAGCGTTTTTTGCTAGCGAAGTTTGTGGCTTCTATTTTTACTTCCGGCCTAAGGTCAAGGTTGCGATCGGATCGGCGGATCTGGCCAAACTCGCTTCGGCTGCTGTTGCTGGTCGCTAAGGGAGCCAGCCGCAAAGGAGCTAGCTCGCGTGCGAAGTCCGTCCACCGAAGCGCCTGCCTGCCTGCCCAAGTTTATTATTTCAATGTTTATTATTGCTAGGGAGGCTGAAAGACATGGTAGCCTGTAGGATATTCTTAGGAAGCTCGCCTCAACCCCACCTCCTTTCCCTTTCATCCTTCTTCTCTTCCCCAACACACCTACCAGCTCTTCAGCAAGCCAATCTACACGGAAACTTCAAGTAGTGTCAGTATGAATATAGTTTGACGGTTGCATTTCACATTTCTTCTCTACTTTCCACCGAACGGGTTGAGCATTGCAAGGATAGCATCTGTGGCAAAAGTATAGCTCACTCTCATATCTTTCAAACATCTCTAACTTAAAGTCGGGAAGGGATACGACAAAAAGCATTCTATCAAGTCGAAACATCTATCCAATTCATTTCGTGCTCTTTTGTTGTATTTCTTTCCGTTCCCAAACGAAGGTTTGAAAAATGAGATGGTAACTTCATCAGGTCAACCTAACCGGATGGTTGCCACATAGAAAAAATTAACCATGTTTAAGGTAGTCTCGTCCCTGCTTTAGGTATGAAAGAGAAACTTGGGGAGAACGTAATCTTAGTTATTTTTGTATAAGATTAACCAATCAACAACCATATCTATAAAAAGGCCTCGTCGAGCGCTCTCCATTGATATGGTCATTCAATAAAGTATCTTTCAAAATCACCTCACCCTTCCCCTATTTTACCTTTACCTCACAGGATGGGACTGCCTAACGAGGTTTAGTTTTCAATACTACGATTTAGGCATCACAACGTACCACGTGAGCATTAGTCGGGGCGGATTGAGCGACGAAAACCCTTTTAGCTATCGGAAGAAAGTGATAAGTTGATGGTAATTAAGTTGCTACCCACAGGTTAACTGGGTCAAAGGTTAATTGTTGCGTGGGCAATTTGGGCGTCAAGACGAACCAGGTGTGATCGGGTGCAGGGCACCATTGTGGGCCTCATGGGCCCCTTGCGTGTTGAGGGGCCTCGGGCATTAGGTACCTCGTTGGGGCGTGGTGGCCAGCCCGCGCGCAGCCTCCGATCTTATGCGGTCCAGCCCGTGCGGCCACACACCGAAATAATCCGCCGCGCCGCTTTGGACAGACATACCGGCGCGGCGGCTAAAGCGCTTTTCCCTCAGCTTCGCGATTTTCTTCGGCACATTACATCATTGTAACCTAGCTTAACCAATTAATGCCAAAGAATGGAGCGCAAATCAAGTAAATAATCAAAATCTTTTGAGTCGAAATTTTGCAAAAAGGTGTTTGTAAAATGAAATTCCTGAATTAGACTACTTGTGAGTTGAGGTTGCATTTTTAATTATTCTTTTAAGACATTCATAATTGAGGTATTTTCGCTACTGGATAAATATTAGCATAGGGCAGAAGTGAACAGCCTATCAGGATAAAAAGAGTAAAAACAGAAGATTTCGAGAAAAAGATACAAAAATCAGTTAGAAATAAAGAAAGATTTTACAAAAAAAAAATATATTGGTAAAGGAAATTTTTGTTGTGAGAATCTGTACACCAAGTTTGGTGATTATTTTGATTATATTTTTAAGACATTAACCGCAATCAAAAGCACCGCTAACTCACGGTCACAGAAATTTTCGTGCATTCGCTAGAAAGCGAGCGAGCAAAAGTAAGCTATGTTTGATTAATCTACATTTAGTAGTCTATATGATTTGATTCAAGTTGTCTACTTTGACGAATATAATTAAATTTCATGAATATTTTTTCCTATATTAGCCTTCTTCTTGCTGAAGGCTGCTACCACCGAGGAGTTAGCTTCCTATATCCGGCTTAGGAAACGTAAGGTTGGGTTAACTTACGTGAAATTAAGTTGTCTGGAAGCGCTCTGTCCGCTCAGCTTGGCAACGAAAGGTGCCCTCTCATATTTAAAATTTTGATTTTCCTCCTCTATAAAAATCTAAATTTTATTAGTTCAACGTTTCGTTGCATTACTACGACTATCATACTACCACACTACCATCAGACTACCACATACCAGCGTGGGTTAGGTTCACTTAGGTTAAAGGCCTCGTCCTCGCTTCGCTCGGGAGCGCCTTGACTCATGCTTTGCTAGGCTTGAATCAAGCCTCATGCCGCTTACTTCTCGACGGCACAAAGTGCACCCTGGAGGCGGTATCAGGATGGCGAAAATTATAGATTACGTAACCTAGCTTGAGTTAGGTTACCTCCGCTGTTGCTCCGCTCGGCTTGATAATGAAACACAAGACTTTACAACCTTGTAAAAAAGAAAATAATATTTAAAAAACAACTTTACAATTTACAAAGTGGGACTCTCGTGCAGTAGGTAGAAAATGCAATCGCTAAAATTGACGAGTTTGGTTAAGAAACTAGAAGCGAGTTGAGTGTTGCAGCTGGGAAAATCACAATTGCAATTTATTGACTTCGATTAACGAGAGGCGCGAATCGCGAAACAGCACAAGTAAGACGTAGCAAGTTTTGAACGCGGCGCGGCGTTGCGGGCAAACAGCAGAGGTCACAGCACAGCACAGAACAACGCCTCTCAAACAATTTATGATCTTTGTTGTATTTAATAAGGTCATTGGCTCCATACGCTATCAGATCTAGTTTAGGGGATCGAAAGATTGGGATTGCTGCCTTGAGAGTTGCAAGATTGATTGCCAATCATTATGAACCGCCCTCATTAGGTTTAGATCAATCCGGAGCTAAGATTTCAGCCCGACCTTTATGACGTAAGCGCATTCTTTAACACCTTGAGATTAATTTCAATTTTCGTTTCAGTCATCGGTTATTCTAAGAGCGCCTTCAGTTTCTATTTCCGCAGTCTCTGTCTCCAAGTTTCATTGTTAGGAACCACAAGAAAGTTAATTGTACTTCAAGGAGTCCATTCAAACGCCCTGATTTAACAATATCATTTTTGGAGGTTGTATCTCCAGCCTCTGGTTCCACCTCCCGCCGCTAAGTCCAGCGAAGCAATACACAAAAAGGTCGCTAAGTCTGGTACTGTTCACTCCTCAGCAGATCACGGAGAAAATGACTTTGTTGCCTCAACAAAACGTTTTGTTAATATAGCAAAACAGAATTGTTGTGGTGACGATTTCAATTGTTACAACAAAATGAATTGTTATCACAATAATTACAGTTGTCACCGTAACAAGTGAGATTGTCATTACAACAATTTTGCTTTGATGAGGCTGATAACAAAACGTTTTGTTGATGAAACGTCATTTTCTCCGCTGTGGATCGCCTGGAAGTAAGCGGCATCAGGCTTTACGACAATTAAACAACGCGTAAAAGCGAAGCGATATGCACACGCCCCTTAACCTTACATTTATTAAAGATGGGTTGACTTAACTAAAACAGGTTAGTCCTCAATAACATTATATTAGACACATTTTAGATCACTAGATTCCAATGCCTTTGCAAAGCTTCCCTTTCTTGGCAACCTTCCACTACGTGTAAAACCTACGTAGCAATAACTAGACCGGAAAACGTGTGTAAAGAATGTCCACAAGTGAAAGACAAGACAATTGTGCAACAGGTATGATTAATCACTGCTCCATATCTTGATGCAAAGAAACACGACGACATCAAGGTAACTCTTGCTAAAATTTTCAGGTTTGCCTTTCTTTTTGTGATTCATCTTCAGAGACTTTTCTGTTTTAATGAGTTGCTGCCAAGGCGACTATAGAGAGTAGCAAAGAGCAACCTAACTTAAACCTACAGTCGCTATGCCGAACGAAGAAGCTATAACCTAACCTAACCTTACAGCAGAGCGAGAGAGAAGCAATTAAACTAACGTTTGTACAGTCGAGGGCATAAATAGCTGACAAATGATTTTATTTTTCTCCAATTTGCGTTGGTACAACTAATGTATTTAGATTAGGAGGGGCTCCCGTGTTTCAGTCAATTTCAATGGTCTTGCCAACCTATACTCAAATGAACAAAATTCACTTGTCCGCCATTTATACCCTCGACTGTACATGTACAGCATTTCGAGCTGATTATGTAACCCATGGTCGAGCCAGAGTAGAATAACACAAAAAGTAGGATATGCAAAGTTAAAAACTTGAGATTGCTGGACGTAGGCAGCAGCCCTTGTTGAGGCGCCGCAAGCTGTTTCGGGGCTCCGACACTTCGGAGACAAGTCCAAGGCCAATGACCACGGCCGAGCCGACGAGCCGCCAGCCAATGAGCGACGATCACGGCCACCCGGCGACCAATCAGCTTCGCGGAAAGGCCCGGCCAGCGCCCGGCCAATTTTTAAGGGGTTATAATTGCGGGCCAAAACCTCTCCAAAAACACGCGCTCTTGTTTTAGCAAAGCGCCGCCGGCTGGGGGTGGGAGGAGGGGAGAGGGGCACACTTACATAACTTGGAGGTCAACGAACTTTGCGGCCAAAGTTTGGCGGGATCGACCAATTTTTGCGGGGAAAATGACAGGATACGATGGGTCATTAGCGGGTTCAGGTGTCAAAATTACAGATCACGAATACAATAAGGACCCACATGCTGCGGTTTGAGATCGACTCCGAAGATGGGATCCTCTACGAATCTCATGCGGAAAAGGAAATTATTTTCGATGCATATAACTTTGTATTGCATGTAACCATGGCTATAAAAATTATTTGTTGCCAATAAAACAAAATTCATAAATCTGATTTGTAGTGTCTTAAATGCGATATGCAACATTATTTTTGCAGTGATAATTGTCCTGGTTTACTTTGAGTGCAGCGAAGATAGACTGACAGTACGTCAACGATAAATTCATTATACTAACTGTACGCATGTAAAAAAGAATAATGATAATTTGTTTTAAACTTATTTTATATAGTTAATCTTATTTTTTCTTTTATTCGCTTGTTTTTTTATGTTCATGTTTTCAATTTATATTTTTTTTCATTTCATTGGTTCTTATTTTTGTTCTTGTTTTCGAACGTTGGCTAAAAACATTTTTAATAACTGTTCAACATAACATCTTCGAAATTTGTGTACGGATATTCAGTAATTACTATTTTCAATTCAAATTTATATTAATTTTAAATTTATATTAATTTTAAAAATCAAATCATCCAATTTTTCGTGAAAAAGTTGCAATTATTAAAAGTCCTTCAATTGCTTAAGAGAAATTCCGGCGTATGTGGATGAACTCTATAGCGGTTACAGAAGCTGAATTAGCCGTTTATGAGGTTGACACGCGCATAGCCAGAATCAGTGAAATTCCACTAATTATTCTGTGACCATCGTGTCACTGGAAATTCAGTAAAATTCTGAATTACAACAAGTGAAATCTCGCACGTTTGAAAGAAACAAAAAAAAGTATCCGGCGAGATTCTACTGATTTCCACTGCCACTTCACTTCACAACGACTTTCCACAGAAAAACCAGTGAACTTTCTCACTATGTTGGGTTTGCAAGCATGCAAGCTTAAATTTACAAGCTAATAACACTAACAACGAATAAGAGTAATGAACAAAAATGGTGGAATATCTGCCGTCTAGGTATTTCTAAAAAGAAGGTCCAGTGATTGAAAACAGTTGCGTTGCGGTCCCGCCGCGCCGTAGTGCCATTCAACAAGGTGGGCGCGACACAAGACAGAGACAGCCTCCCACGGTGAAGGGTGCGGAGAAGAGAGACAGAGCATCACCCGATCTAAATATGTGTGACTGAGCACTGAGCGGGCTAATTAATGTCGGGAGCTGCCCGGACCGGTCAGACTGGTCCAGACTGCGGTCTGCCCGCTCCGGTCCGCCCCGGCAGGCCGGCTTGATTAGTTTGTCAATGACACTTGGTATTGCCTCGAAATGGATTGATTCTTTCGTAGATTCTCAGGCAGATTAAAATGTTGACAGCATTTAAGGTAGTACACTTGCGACCGGCCCGATCCGCGGGACTGTTTTTTAACTTTAAAGTAGTTGGAAATTTCTAATTTGTGAGTAGAGATGAATATTGCGACCTCAACCGTGCGAGTAAAAATACAACTACTTTTACTAAATTATTTTATAACAAAACAGAATTTTGTTCAATAATTTAAAAAATGAAAAAAAATCAGCACTCCTAAATTAAGTAAATAACAGGCCTATTATAAGCTTGACCAGCCGTGACTCACCCTTCATCAAAAAACTTGCTGTAAAGCCCAACCCGATTTGGCAAGCTTCCTTGTGACCCCCCCCCCCGGTCCAATTCACTTCCTGCACTAGTTTAATTTAGCCTTGAGTACAATGCACCTGAAGGTTCTAATTTAGAGCTCCGAGCAATAAAAAAATCAATCTCAAAATTTGCTACGGCACAGTAGCAAACGGCCCGATATGTTTTTATTAGCCACTTGGGAAGATAAGCCAACCTACTGTATAGTACTTGAGATAGCAGCGCGGGTCAGTGCGGACGCCATGACGCCCCGGCCGCCAGCGCCGGCGCCTAAATTCGCAGGTCCGCCCAAAATATCCAGGTACGGTTTACCTGTCGCGATCGACGCGCCCCCAAGCGGCGGCCGCACGAACTGCCGCGTTATCTAGAGGCCCTTGACATTGAAGGGTCTTACGTGAACGAGACAGTTATTCTTTTATTTCTCATTTATCGCCGATACTGATATGCTTACATAATCCTCCCTGCTGTTTAAAAAGACATTAATATATCACAAAGATAGTAGTTGGGACGTGCTTAATTGACAATTTAGAAAAAAAGTGCTTTTTAATGAAATAGTTATTTTTGTCATTAGATTTCTCGGAAAACTTTTTAAGGCACATCCGGGACAATTCTTTATTTTATTTGGTATTTCTTTTACCGGGGTAAAAGCAGAAAACAATTTAACGAACGGGCTATTCACACGCTGCCCCATTTAAAGTATATTAGGTTGGTTTCCGTGCGTTCAAGTCACCTCCCGCATTTAAAATGCATTGGGTATGCAAATGATACTCTGAGTCAGCCTTTCGAGTCTTTCGTGCAGACATATGGTTTAATCTAGCTTTAGGTCTAAAAAAAGATATGAAAATACGACAGTAAAGATTATTTTTCAGAGATTATTTTTCCCGAAACACCGCCTTCCTAAAAATGATGAAGCACTTCTGGTACAAGAATAGAAGATAGTCTGAGTGGCGGGTAGTGCGTTGGCAGTGCGTTAAAGTCAATCAGGACCATTTTCCATCCGTAATGATCTTAAAATAGGGCATCTCTTCATTTTGTCATTTTTCAGAGAAGGCGTACTAATTTCTCCAGAACAGAATAGCGCCCACGTCGAAACGTTGCATGTGCATCCGTTCAAACGTAGGTTGGACTTCGAACCGAAGGGCGTGGGAAGGGATGAAAGGATTAGCTGTTGCTGACGCACACCTAAGCTAAGGTTCTTTTGACTATTTCGTCTTCAAACTTTCCTCATTAACCACCCCCTGTTTTAAGTATTCCCATACCTGTTTTGGGTAAACAGGGGAGAAGCGTAACTGGGTTATTTTAAAATATAGATCAACTATATCAATAAAAAGGTCTCGTTGAGAACTATTGATATAGTTATTGATAAGGGTATCTTCAACAAAACTACGCTTTTCCCCTGTTGTATCTACACACCCAAAACAGGTATGGCACTACCTAAAACAGGGTTTCGTCAATTTTCGATTTTTACCGACATCGCCAAGCCGAAAAATGCAACCTAACCTAAAGTTGTCGCATGTTGCAAATCCTCTGAATAGGAAGAACAATTGAAACGAGATATATTACGGATGTGAATATTTAGAGCATATAATGAGTGCATCTCCTCGTAGCAACATATCATTCGACTCAAAGCAAACGACAATGAGGCGTGCGTGATACATGTTGACGTGGGTTAGGTGAACTAACTTGTAAGCTTAGGTTAACTTTGGCGTCTCAGCTAATTTCGGTGAGGTTCATTGCCCGATTTCTTACTCCACTCGCAGCTAAGGCGAAAAAGGGTGGAACTCGGGCAACAAACGCAACCTCGAAAACTTAGTGCCTTACCAAGAAAGGGTTTTTTAGTTTACTGCCTGTCCTTGGTTCCAAAACGTTTAAATAACTTCGCCTGGGTGTTCCGCAGGCAAGGCCGGCGAACACGCCCCCCGCGGCCGTCGTCGAGTTGGCTCTCGTAGACGCCAGTGCAGCGGGGCGCCACTACAGCGTCAACAGGCACGTCGCGGGGCGTCGCGGGGCGTTACGACCAAGGCGTCTCCACCTTGACTTCACCTGCTCGACGCCCCAACGCGCAGCTAAATTTGTCATTTTCCTGACACTTGCTAAAGCAGAAATATGCTTTAAAATTCGATTTTCGTCTGGCTTAAGATTCCGCTACATTGACTGTGAAGGGCTTAATATTTATTGCGTTACTTCGAAGGTTTGGCTTTACAATTGAAAATGCTATTTGTCACGGTATACAAGAACTTATAATAATTGAAATAGCGCGCCGCCGGCCTCGAATCTTTCCCGTGTCCAGAAATAGACTGTACTATCATAGACAGAAAAAGCGTTCCCCCTCTGCAACCACCTCGAAATCGTAAATCGGTGTGTTGCAGTTGCCTACCTTAGCTTGGAATCAGGGGAGCTAAGGTAGGCAACCGCAACGCACCGATTTACGATTTCGAGGTGGTTGCAGGGGGTGACGTTTGTTCTATCTATGAAAGTACCGCTTGTTTCAGGGTTCAGCTCGACAACTAGGTATTGAAAATATATAGCCTTCGCCATAACCTACGGGTCTTTGAACCCGTTTGGGTATTTTTATCAACGCTTATTTGAGGTTTATCTTATCTGTAGACAGACAAAACCTAAGAGACGGTTTGAAAGAGGGAAGCTAGAAAGATCTCGCTAAGAAAAAAATAAATAGATTGGAACTATCCCAGCTTCTTCACGCAAATTAACCGACAAAAATAACCTGTCTGTTATGTAAATAACTTTTTGAAGGCAATTTAGATTGACGTTCAGTTGATACAGACTGAAAATTACCTTTTTAACACCTTTCAACATTATACCCTAAAGTATATGCAGTACACACCATAGAGTACCAGTTTCAGAGAATCTTTCGCTTTCGCCGATAATTTTCGATAGATACTACGCCTATAGGGGTGTCTGAGACACTAACAGACGATGCTATCTAAAAGGAGGTTTACCAGATTACAAGAGGTTCTATGGATTACACAAATACTACAGAGGATTTCAAGAAAACTAAATGGGCTTTCAGCTTTCATCTATGAGGTTAGAAAGAATCTTACAACAAATAAGGATTACAAAGCACTATCATACCAAATAGGGATTACAAAGAATTAGGTTAGGATTACTAACCAGAACAGTCGGGGGCATAAATGACTGGCAAATGATTTTATTTTTTTCCCAATTTGTGTTGGTATTACTGATGTACATAGGCTGGGCTCCCGCGTTTCAGTCGATTTCAATGGTGTTGCCAACCTAAATTCATAACGAAGAAAAATTTGCTGCCCGCTATCATGCCCCTCGACTGTACATTAGGATTATGAGGGATCAGGCTGTGATTAAATAAGGGTTAAAGAGATAATAGCGAGTGACAAGAGGATAACAAGAATTTGCGTGGGGATATGTCAAGGGATTACATTGGTGAAGACCGGATTACAAGAGTAGCAACGTCCTCGCTTGCCTACGTGAACTTGGACTCTCCACATGCTAACTTTTTTTATATGGAAGAAGAGAACATAACGGTGAGATTCGGCTGATTCTTGGTGCGTATTTGGCGAATAAAATTTCCTGGTTCTAAGCAAAGTGACAATGCAAATCTGTTTCTGGCATTTGCATAGTTGACTGGGAAACGCTCCTTTTTTCTGAGCTGGTGGAGCCAATTTCAATTACACTCTTTGCGCCCTCTTATTTGTACGTCTCCGGTCGCGATAGGAAAAATTTGGATTCATCACTGGAAATTATGCAATGCATAAATTAGCTTCGCTTTTTTTCCCAGAAAGCCGCTTTTGGTGCGATAATTGCGTTTTTGGGATTACAAGAGTTCTGCAATTTTATTGGCCCTCGGTTGCTGGCGACGTTCAGCCATAAGGCCCTTTTGCCGGGCAGCCAGCTGACAGCCCGGAATTACAAGAACGGTATTGGCTTTTTTTTAAAAAATTGTAAATGCAAATACAATACAGCCATCTTACCCTATCCCAACCCCTGTCTACATAGAGGTCTGAGCTCTCGGACATCGGCTGAGGCCAAGGGGACTCAAAAAAAATGGTGGCCGCTACAGTTATGAATATGTCTGATTACGCTACTCCGTTCCTTTCAAACGCGGTTCTTAACCAGTGAACATAAACAAATGATCAGCTCATTTCCCGATTGCTCAGATCAAGAGCATTCCAAACCATGCATACTATAAGTTACATTATCTCTCATGGTTCTCGAGTAAATCGATCAAATATGACCACATCGCGAAATCTCGCATGATTCCCCAAGCCAGAAGAGAGGGCAAATCGCTGGCGCGAGACAGTCGATTCTAACCTTTGTTGTAGTCGACAGTGGGCGTCGCGACGGCGGCGAGGTTGAGCGACGATCCCGGTGCAGGACCTGGTGCAGGACCTGGTGCAGGTGCGGGCGAGGGCGGCTGACGGCGGCCATCGGACCAGAAGATGGCGACCAGGAAGAGGAGGGTGATGAGCAGGGCAGCGGCCGCAGCCGTCCCGAGCGGCCGGGCCGCACCACACAAGCGTCCGCGTCGGCCCGTCGCACTCGCCTTGTTCGCCCGGGACGCAGCGGACGACATGCTAGCAGGCCCCAACACGCATTCTGAACCACCTCCCCCACCTGAAACAACGCACACAAACCCCGCTCACTTAAGCCGTCCGATCACTCCCGACATAAAGGATACGCTCTGTAATCCCAACTCCGTCTGATCGAGATCATAATTCGTGGCTCATTAGAATCTAGTGACTTCTTTTTTTCCGATGTGTTGGTAATATTGCATTTAAATGGGGAGGACCTCATGATCGGTCTGCTGGATGGTGTTGCCAACATGAATTTCTTAAAACAAAAAACCCCCAAAGTCGAATGCGACACGATGATCCCAACTATACCAAACGGAAAGCTGTCATAAGCGCCAAAAACCACAAGCGCCAACGCCGCAAGCGCCAATCCGTAACCGCCAAACGAGAAAAGTCGCAAACGTCAAAGGTCTTAACCGCAATACTAACCTTACCTAACCTAAC
>Ga0058701_10002911_pt1 | contig 13294 bp, 9 predicted proteins | sample AgamicOrMae_FD_97039 | JGI IMG/M metagenome (GOLD analysis project Ga0058701, IMG submission 97039) | Agave microbial communities from Guanajuato, Mexico - Or.Ma.e | ecosystem: Host-associated > Plants > Phyllosphere > Phylloplane/Leaf | place: Guanajuato, Mexico | collected 2012-06-04
CCAACTAAACGGTCGCCAAGCCTGATGCCGCTTACTTCTCGGCGCCCGCTCAGGGGCGCCGAGAAGTAAGCGACATTAGGCTTGGCGACAGCCGAGCGGAGCGGTAGCGGAGCTAGGCAGAAGGCACTATACCAAAACTTGGTTTACGGCAAGAGGCTTGCTTATGATATAGGTTGGACAAGGTTGGATGCCTTTTGCCTCGTTCCGCTATCTCTCCGCTCGGCTTGACGACGGAGGATAGCACCAAATTTAAACCATAAGGTTGAAAATGCTAACCTTAAAAAATTACAGTGCAGTGATATTCTTCGACGGAGTTGTGGCTCCCTTATGGGAATCTGTGCTATGTTAACCCCTACAGTGTTGCCGGATTTCGTGAAATTTAACCACGTTTCACTCAAGAACCAAGATAATCTTGCATATCTGATGTGTTAAAGAGTAGCTCTTGAGTCAAGCAATCTAATTTTAGGATCACTAGTTTATCTTAATAGTTAAAAAGTTAGACGCGTTTCAATTTGACAGTGTCGTGAAATGTGGCATCACTGGATGGACTGGCAGGCTTGACCCAGTGGCTAAAGTACTATTGCTGTTTGCATTGCGGAAGACCGGATGTTTGAAGGTCAAGCTACGTACCTTCGTGCTGTGATAGTGCTTAAGTGCTTTTCCGTCAGTATCCAGCAATCAATCGAGACCTTTACACCTAACCTAGGTTAGACTAATATACGCAGTTTTTTTTTGTCGTTCATTTAATGAAAGATTAAGCCTCGGTAGAAGAAACATAAGTTCAAAATTTCATCAGGAGTCTCCTGATTTCATCTTTAAAATTGTCAACGTAATAAACTCTAGGCATTTCGGAATGAATACCGTTGATTACGTTTGAAAAGTCCGTTCCTTTGTTATTGTTTTGGAATGAACGTATCGGAATTGTGTCGACCTTGGCGTAACAACACTAATACTTCAATTTGGGTGACATCCGTAGATTTGCGAGCGAGGCGACGCGGCCAGGGAGTGGGTGGTGGAAGGAGGCCCAAACAATAATGACATGATGAACAAAACGTCTTTTCGAAGCCAATTATAACACGGCAGGCAGGGAAGCAGGCAGCGCGGAAACGAAACTCGATTTCCGTCCCATACGCGTCTCCCCCCCCCTTATCCCCCCTAGCCCCCCCCCCTCCAATCTGGAGAAGATTCCCAACCTATTTCTAAAATATCTCAATTCTCCAAAGAACTTTTCGGGGTGGATCGTTAATCACAGAATCTCGGTAACTAGATCTGTTCCCTGGAGTGAAAAGTTTTAAGGTTGCTCGATGTTCCACCTTCCATGGCCAACCCGAGCGGAGCGAAAGCGAAGCGAGGCATAAGGCAGTTTACATTGGGAAACTTCATGGAGTAATATGAATGTGGTGAAAAGTTGCGGTGAATTAAGAGGGAGAAAATGCAATTTTTAATGCTATTTACCCTATGCTTGGAAAGGACTTTGCACCGGGATCATTAATCAGAGAATGTTCAGCTAGATCATTATGGGCTTGCCATGGGAACTCCATAGGAACCCCATGGGAACCTCATGGTAACCCTTTAGGAACCCTATATGGGCACCACATGGGCACCACATGGGCACTCCATGAGCACTCCATGGGCACTCCATGGGCACCCCATGGGCTTCCCATGGGCACCCCATGGGAACCCCATGGGAACCCCATAGGCACCTCATGGGCACCCCATAGGCACCGTATGGGCATCTCATAGGCACCGCATGGGCATCCGATGGGCATCCCATATGGGCACGGGCCGTGTGGACAGGGTCCACGTGGATGTGGGCAAGGGTTCCTGTCACTTTTCTATATTTATTCTCAACAAGGAAGGAGGAAAGTTGGCCCGAGGGAGAGGGGGAGGCATTTTATATTGTTTCTATCCATACTAGACTCCGCGCTGCAAATCTCTTGGGACCTAATTATTGCTGCGTGTCTGGCCTCATTCGCGCCTCTCGACAACTTTTTCTCTGGAAATATGCTTCGTATAGTCTTGAGCATGGCTACTCTTAGTCACTACGAGCTGTACTTTAAAATTCGAAGTGAATTTTCAGCGTCGTATTCAAACATCACGCTGTCCATTTTGCAAAGCAGTTTTGATTTTTACTCCTTGTGGTTCCACCTTTGTAGCTAAGCCCGGCGGAGCAACGTAACCGAACCTAGCCTTACCTTATCTAACCTTACGTAACCTTACCTAACCTAACCTTCTTATCTTACCAAATTTTACTTAGCATTTCATGACATAACCTACCATGACCAACCCGACAAACACCAAGCGTGATGCTGCTTACTTCTCGGCAGAAGTTGCTATGGTAGGAAGTAAGCGGCATCAGGCTTGGAGATTAGCGAGTACAGCGGTAGCTAGGTGATGCTCAATGTATGGATCTAACCTAACCTTGGTTAACCTAACCTCAGGATTGGCTATCGTTTATTCTCATGAAATAACGAGCTCGCAGTTAAACGTAGGAAGTAGAAAACTCCATCTTAGAAATTAACAGTGATAGCAAGTTTTACGTTCAACTTGTCGCAGCCGAAAAAAGTATGGAACCCACCGGAGAAATTTCCAAGAATTGGTTGTGTGTGCCCTATTTCGCACTCAGCTGAGTTCTCCATCCCTCTCGCCTTTGACCTCCTATAAATAAGTTTTAGTCGAGAGAAAATCCACTCTGCGCGGGGTAAATTATGAGAGAGGCCAACTTTAAAGTTGATTTTAAATCCTTGTGCCGAGTTTGGAAGTGTTTTGGGTCCATTCTCACTTGTTTCATATTTTAGTGTAGCGCTACGTTGCGCTCTTCTTTACTCAGGCCAAAGCTATCAGACGTGGAAACCAAGTTTGCAGTTTGTTTGCTTCTTACCAAGAATTCCCAAACGTCGAAAAAAAAGAAAAAAAAGAAAAAGCGGGCTGAATTCTCCTTCCCTCTCACCTATCCACCCAAGACTCTACACTCTGAATTCGAAACTGCAATTTTTTAAGCTATTGGTTTTTGTCATTTACTACTCAATTTATGAGTCTTTTTTTTATTTCATCTTAAAACTGTCAAAAGTAACTTCGGTTCAGTGGTTCATTGTAGTTAAATTTTCTAGTGAGTGCTACTTTAAGGACTAGAATCATTTTGTTCTATTCTTAAGTCTGTATTTGTTTAGTTTTTCCGTATTACATTAGTACCTTTAGCAATTAGCGACTAAAACCTTGTCGATATTGTTGGCTCATCAATCCAAATGTTTGCCATTATTTTATAATTAGATTTGACTATATTTTGTGTTATGAATGACAAACAAAGCTACCGGGAGTTAGATTTGCCTAATCTAAACATAGGAATTTTAGCTTAATCTTTCCTAGCTCTTGTCATTTAACTTTCAGTATTATAAACGTCTAAATTCGTTAAGCTGCAACGCGTCCGAAATTCTATTTTGATGAAAATTTTCATCTGGCGTACACAAGGAATCTTTGGCTTTGAGCGATCTTATTTTCAACTTTTGATCGTCTAATGAACCTTTTTCTTTGGCCTTGGGACTTTTTACGACTCGGCCCATTTAAACAAACAGCCAACAATTTTAAAACTTCTAGGTATCCGTTCAACAGTTTTACAGCGGCCTAAACTTTGAAAGAAGTTTGCTGTTCCACATTTTCAAGGCAAAGAAACGTTTCGGCTGTATTCCTGGAACATCCCCTGGATTTTAGGATTAGCGTCTACATAATTTATGTACCACTAGCTTTTGATATCTTGAATTATCTAGCGTCAAAATTGAAGCGGATCTCGCGCCTACAAGATAAAGAACCGCCTTAACAAAAAACTCATTTTAGACAGCGGCCAATCCAAGACTGAGGAGAATCAGTTGTAACTCGATTCATCCCTAATGGTGGTAACTGTGGGTAAAGGACTTGCAAGATTGTGCTTATTTATCTTCTCTTTGTATTACTGTAATCGTGCCTGTCTCGTTATGAACCGCTCCTAAAAAAAATCAAAGGAATGAGATCGCGACCTGAATACAGCCTGAAGCGGAACGTTTAATCAGTTCATTGTAAAAGAGTCGACCTCTTTTTGTGGTCCACACATGTTAGGGGTGAATCGTGATTACACATTTTGGTTCGTTTTTGAGACAGATCAACTGGCAGCCACGGAGGCGAATTGCTTTGTCAAAGTTGTTTCGTTTAATTGACAGATTCACCGTGGGAAAAAGGCAATACACGTTTTTTTTTGTTGTTTTTTTTTGCCTCCATTTCGGATCGAGCTACCCGGAAAAGTTGATTTTTCTCAAGTATCGGGGCTCTAAAATAATATGCATATTTACAGTAAAAACAAAACTCCCGTTATGGGGAATGCTATACCTGTTTTGGGTATGAAACTAAAACTGGAGTAGTGCGTATTTTGGTAATTTTTCAACATAGACCTGTTTTCAGGCACATTAATGGAAAACTCTCGCCGAGACCTTTTCAATAATAATATAGCTGAACATAGGCCTATCTTGAAAAATAACCAAAATAAGTACCTCCCCTGTTTTGTTTTCTTGCCCAAAACAGATATAGCGTTCTCAAAAACGGGGATTTTGTTTTTACAGTGATTTTGTACAGGTTTTTTTTTTTTTCCTCCATTTCAGATTGAGCTACCCGGAAAAGTTGATTTTTCTTGAATATCGGGGCTTAAAATAATAAATATGAACCTTTGAATATGAATACAGTATTTTTTAGCTGTTGTTCTTTGGATGTGTATACGGTCGAAAGATCAGCTGAAACTTTTGATAACCAGTTTACTGATAGAAAAATATTCATAAAAGCCATTTTTCATTAAGGGGAAGAGTCGGGGCGGCTAATTTTGAATTTTTACGCAACTTTCGTTCAAATGTCATTTGTAGGTACTCAGATTTGGCTTGCGAGTTGGTCACTCGTGATTGGCTGCTTGGGGCTTCTAAAGTTTCCATCGTGGCTAACGTGGTGACGGCGTGGCCCCACTCTGCCCCTCTCTGTTTGGCTCGAGGCGGTCAGGGACTCTGTCCCTCGAAGAGAGAGAGACAGGCGCTTCCGCCCCGAGCGCCGAAAGTCCACAGGCTGTTACAATTGCAGTACGTATGACGTGAGGCCAATGTCAATCTCTGAGACGGCGCCCGCATGGTGACAACCACACTCGTATTTTTCCCCTCTGCGCAATTCCAAAACTGACATTATTTATTTTTTTCGCTTGGATCGCGCTCAACGCACGGAAAATACACCAGTCACCTGCCCTATCAGTATTCAATTCAGTGTTATTTTTAATCAAATTCATCAATACTAACATTCACGCTCGGAATATCTTTAATTAACCCACAACACCCCAAATTATTAGGAGTGAAATCTAGCTAATGATAAATTCAAAGGATTTTTTCCATTAAAATACGCAATTTTAAGCTCTGGAAATTGCCTAAATAATTACATTTCAGATTTCCAGATGGGTGATATTTTTTAAATTGTGACAATACTGAACTAAAAAGATCCTCTAAAATATTTTTTTTCTGTTTCCAAACGGCATCACTGGGCGGTAGTGGGTTAGTGTTATTCAACAGCAATATGTTGGCAAAAATTGTTTGCCTCGTGCCTCGACTCGCTGCAGGTCCACTAAACCGTCACCTCATATCGATCACTCATCGGCATACTGTCGCTGAGAAGAGGCATCAGTCTTGGCAACGTTTCAGTAATAAACGGAGGAAAAGTTAAAAGGTTAGGTAAACTAGGTAATAGTTAAAAGTTAGGTAAGGTAGCGGGTTGTATGCGTAGCCCCTCCTTGACGGAGGGTAGAACAGGACTCAGTAAAACTAAAACCCTGTTTTGGGAAATGCTGCGCCTGTTTTGGGTGTGGAACCAAAACGGGGATAGTACGAATTTAGGTTATTTTTCAAGATAGGCATATGTTCAGCCATATCATTCAAAAGGCCTCGGCGAGCGCGTTCCATTGATGTGGCTGAACATAGGTCTATCTCGAAAAATAAAGGGCTAATGCGTATTTTGGTGATTTTTCAAGATAGACATATGTTCTGCCATATCATTCAAATGGTCTCGGTGAGAGCTTTCCATTGATGAGGCTGAATTAGGTCTACGTTGAAAAATTACCAAAATAAGCACCACCCCCGTTTTAGTTTCATACCCAAAACAGGTATAGCATTCCCCAAAACGTTCCGTTTTTACTGTGGAAGGGTTGGCAAGTGCAACCCTTAAAATTGACGTTGTACTCCTAACTCCTTGGGACGAGTTTGTCATACAGGTAGCGGCAGTGGAAAATTAGATTAGTGTCTGCCGGAGGCGGGTCTCGAAATGAACACGGCGATTCACAGCGCGTCCGCGGAAAGAAGGGTTGGAGGGGGGCACTTGACCGCGAATGGCGCCACCAGTCACTACTGGCGCCGCAAGAAGCGTGACACAGTAGCCAACTCGTGTGATTGACTGCTCCAGGGCTTCCGAAGTTTGCGACGCGACACGACGACGTCGGCAAGCTGAGCCGAGTTGAGCCGAGTCGAGCCGAGTCGAGCCGAGTTGAGCCGAGTCGAGCCGAGCGGCCGCACAACTCGACTGTCTTTCTCTTAGCTGGAAAATACCTCAAATCGATGACAATGCGGCCACTAAAAGAAACAACTTTTAAGCTTGAAAGTTTGAGACGTATTTTTAACCCTTTCCAAACACTAATTTCATTCCCTTTCCCCATTGCCGTTATCTTTTGGTTTTACTTTTAAGAGGATGCGCTTAGGATGTTTCCAATGTTTAGGTATCCTATATACACTGGATTTGCAGGCGGCATTACCCTCTCTGTCTCACTTGTCTTCGTTAAGCTTAGCGAAGAGACAGCGGAGCAGTCACTAAAGCGATTGGCATGTAACCTAATCAAACCTGAGGTAACATAACCCAACGTAATCTAGGTTAATTTAAAGGAGATTAATATATATTCCCTTGAACGTACGCGGTTGTATGTCTTCAATCATCGAGATGTAAAAAAAAATGAACAGGGTGAAAAAAAAATTTGACTTCGCAAATTTACCGAGTATAGAAGAGCTGTGTTTCCTACGATCGGAACTTCTTTCTTGATTCTTGTAGCCCCAATGGGAATTGGATATAAAAGTTCTAACCTTTTTGAATAGTCCTCGTAGAATTTGGAAAGGGTATCCGGATTACGTAATGCCTGAAACGTTGACTGTTTCACAAGCGTAACTGTTAAACCCTCGCCGACCTCTTTTTTTTCGACACGGATTTAAGTTAACCTTGATAACAATCCAACCATTTTGTTTCGTTCGTTTCACAGTGGAACATCTTGTTTTATTCGTTCCACAAAAAGGTAGCTGAAATTTTCTGGAGCTTAAGTATGCTTTTTTAAGTTTGCTGGTACATTAATAAAGACGTCGATGTTGACAAAATTTCTCCGGCACTCTTCTTGACGAGTGAGTGACCTTGGCGAAAGTAACGCGAAAGCTAAAAGCTGATCTATTTGAAAGCTCATAGTAAGAGGGGAACGCACGTTGGCGGAGCGGCGCACAGAATCCAATTGATGGGAGCCTTTTCTCGGCGGGACCGCTTCTCAGCGGCCGCCGCGCCGGCGGGACTCGGCTGTTGGGACCCGCTGGGAAAATGGCAAAATTGGCCAAGAGCTCTCGGGTCAACGTTTCGGTGATAGCTTTATCATACAGTATCGGTGAACACAAAGCTCAAACCGTCGTCCTGACACGAGCTGAGCGTGCGCTAGTAAACACTTAGGCCATATTCAAGTGGAGTGCTTAGGTAGTTTATGTGTTTGATCGCGTTTTCTGCTTCTGAAGTTCCCTGTCTTTTTTCGATCTTTCGAGGATTAGCGTTGTGCAAAACGTTCCAAAATTGTACTTACCTGACGGGCAGCCCGAGCTGCCAAATGCCTCGCTTCGCTGTTGTTTTTCTCGGCTTTCTGTAAGCATAGTACCGCACATACTCCTGAATCAGATACGTGATCGATTGCAGTAAAAACAAGCCCCCATTTTGGGGAATGCTATACCTGTTTCGGGTATGAGACTAGAACGGGGGTAGAGAGTATTTTGAAAATTTTTCAACATAGACTTACATTCAGCCGCATCGATGGAAATCTCTCGCCGAGACCTTTGAAATGATATGGCTGAACATAGGTCTATCTCGAAAAGTAACCAAAATACGCATGTGTCCCCTATTTTTCAAGATAGACATATGTTAAGCCACATCAATGGAAAGCTCTCGCCGAGACCTTTCAAATGATAGGGCTGAACATAGGCCTATCTTGAAAAATAAACAAAATACGTACCACCCCCGTTTTGTTTTCATACCCAAAACAGGTATAGCATTCCACAAAACGTTTTTTTCACGGTGGTATCTAACAACAGTCCGGTAAGTTGAATGTCTCGTGTTTCGCTCTTTCCGGCTTAACAACACCTGAAAGTGTAGTCAAAATTTCGAGTGAAGAGAAAATGCGGAGCTGTATAGAGAGAAACTTGAGTGAAGAGCGTTTGGGAGTGTAGGGTAGGACCTTTCACCTCTGGGCGTAGACATGGGACAGGTGACGTCGAAAGTTGCGGGCCCATCTGTCCAACGGCCCCCGGAACAGCCGGGGCACCGCTCCATGGATTGCCCGATGAGTTCCTCTTGACTGGTCGGGAGGCCAGCGTGCCCGACGACGAGAGTCGAGTCCGCGCCATGTCGCCTCGCCGCCGTCGCCCCGCCGTCACCCCGCCGATCCGGACCACTTGCTGTCGAAACCCCCAAACTTTTTATCTCAAATGGCCGCAGCCCGAAATTTTCCTTAACTAGACTAAAAGTAAAAATAACGTTGCTATTTTTCTTTCTACAGCAAAGTTCATTCTACTCACGCTACTAACTAGGGCCGATGTTCTGACAGGTCAAGTTAATTTTAGCTAATGTAGAAACCTCCTCGTCAGTTTTTTGGAAACAAACTAGTAAAACCAAGAAATGTGCTATCTCAACTTCAGTTTTTTTATGGCATTCCAATACCTCCATACGTTCTATGAAAATGGGAGTAAAATATTGTATTACCTCTACTGCCTCGATTCGAGTGGAAGTACAAAGAGAATGATAAATCCAGATGCAACAAAAGTCAAATCACTGATATATTTTTTTATTTTTTTAATCAGTCGAATTTTGCTCTAAATTTCAGACATCATTTTTTCTATAAACTTCTTTTCAGAACGATATAACTGGAATTCAGTGAATATTTGAACGGAAATTTTTAGACCAGTAATTTGACTTTTGTGGCATCTGAAATTGACTTTCTTTTTACAGTGGAGGAGTAATCAACGAGTAAAGTTACTGAAGCTTAAATTAGGTTATTATATTTAACATTCATGGGTTATTTTGGTTCCATTATTTCCTGGAATCTCGGAAAATTGTGAATTCTCCTTAATTTCTCTTGTCGTGTAAATAAGGCATAGAGGGTCTTGAGTAGAATGCACTGGGGTAGAGTAGGGTTGAAGCAGAGCAGGTTTGGAGCATCAGTGCAGCCGAATGGATTCACTGATACCGCTAGTTGTTCTTACATCGCTGTTACTAATGCATTTCCGATTTTTGTTCAGGAAACGGAACAGGCGATGCTTGAACAACTGCAACGCGGAACTATCCGACGGAACTTCCCGGAAGGCACCGCACCTCCTGGTGCGGTGCCCCCTCTTCACGTCTCAAGGTGGGGGCCGTATATGGGCATTTTCACGAAAAGCTGTCCAAAACCCGATTTCCGATCTATAAGAACGGAAAACTTAACGTTTCGTCATATATTCTGATGAAGTATATAAATCTAAATATATATAAATTTAAAGATCTGTTAAAAAAAAACTTGGTATGGACTGCCATCTATCGTGGAGATGCTCATCTGCACCAACATCGCCAAGGATATATCTCCCTAAATTTGTTGTCAACTATCGTGGGATATTTCTAGCTACCGACACTTACCTAGAAGAAATATAGGAGAGTATCCTTGGCTGTATTGGTTCATCTACTGTCGAAAGGTTTCCTCGAGATGAAAATATGGCCATCATTCCCGTCGCAAATCTTCTCAATGTTGCACCTGATACGCCAACGGTACCCATATGCGATGAATAGTGCCATGAAGGCATACGACTAGGAATTATGCGAGCTTGCCGTATTTTTTCTCAGGATTTGCGCTCCCGGAAAAAGTATCTCGTGCGAAGATCTTTCGATGATAGTGGATGATTTCAGAGATGGCCAACAACGAGGGAGCAACGCGCCGGACTGGATGCGGTGAGTGACGCTCGCAGAGCGAATAGTAATAATAATTATTTTTATCAAAGAGATAGATACTTGAGAATGACTGGCCCTGTGTTTTTGTCATTGTTTCTTTGTCGTGCCTTGTGCTGTTTGGTTGTCTTCATCGTTGTCATTGCTGATGTTGTTTGTTGTTTCGTTGTCTTCGTCGTTGTCTTTTCTGATATTTGTTGTCTTGAAAGTTCCGTTTTTAAGCTTTCGAGTGACGTTTGCACCTGTGTATCACGATGTTCAAATAAGTACGCCGGGAGAACTCATGTGTCCGCGGGCCAGTCTTTTCGGTATCTATCGAATTTTTAAAACCTACTCTAAAACCCTTTTCGGGGCAAGTCTGATTTTGCAATGTTTCAGTTTTTGGGACTATCTTCTGAGAAGCAATGGACAACGAGAACTTAAGTCTTGTCTTCACCCTGAGAATAGGTGAGCATCCATCATGATCTTCGAGTCACATTTCGATTGTTTCGATCTGCCAAAGTTACGTTCGTTTAAAGATTCCCATTTTTTTAAAAAGACAATCGAATGCGTCGTCGTTTCTAGGCTTGTTTTATCTAACCAAAAAATGTAATGGATTGGTCCAAATCGAATTTGAAATGTTTAATATTCCAACTTTTGTGTTTCACCTTATCTGTTGCTTATTCGGAGTTGAGCGTCCAAAGCTATGCCACAAACTTAACCCATTGGGTTGCGTGGGGTTAAAACTCATAGTGAAAGGTTGATCCAGGATGGATCAGAGAGGACAAGTATCCATAGAAAGAGTTATTAAGAAACGGATAAATCAGTGTTTTTCATTTTGCTCAGTTGTGGCATGGCATTCAAAGACGTCCTCGAGGATCCAGTGACCAACCAAGAGATGCAAACCTCCAACAAACGCCTTCCAATCCGGATGCGGAAACCGTGTACGACTTCTCAATACGATCAGTAAGTCATCACTTCCGTTTTGAACATATCCTTCGTGGGAGAAAACGACTGATGAGGTTATGGAGACTTTTCCTGGGGGCAATGAGCCTCTTTTAAGCCCGTCCCTTTTAAGGCGCGTGTTGTTCCACGAAGCGCTGGATTAGGCAGAAACACTGGCCTCGTTTTATTCATTTGGAGAAAGTAAGTCTTTCCTTTGGCCCGGGGGCATCTGAGTATCTTTCTCCCCGAACTGCGGAAAGTATGAAAGTTTTACAGACAACACGATACCGCGGAGAAAGGCGTGTTGTAGACGGCGGTGCCCTTTTCGCGCCGCGCTGCGCCGCCTGGCAGAGAACCCGCGAGGGTGTACACATGATCACTTGTTTTGCCTCGCCTCAGTGTTGCCAACTTCTCGACGTCGCTCTCACTGAAAATTCCTCATGTTTGACACTTTCAACATTCATCTCATTTTTGCGGAAACAAAAATGCGTTTCGTCGAATCAACCTTAACGCATCGCAGTAGCATTTTAAAATAAATGCTAAGTGTAGATTTTGATCAACCCGCTATAAACGGACTTTTTATGAGAAGGGAATAATAATTTTTGACGAGCTCTTCTTAATACAATATTGGTTAAATTCTCGCACTGTTCTCTTAATTTCGGCACCTCCATGGGAAGACGCGTTCAGTTCTCAAACCTCACAATCAGTTTTATACTGTGCTAGCTCGACGAGCCTTCAAAATGTTGTTTTTCGTTGCGAATACCTCTTTTACTATTCGTCTGAAATGAATGGCAATGACGGAACATTTTCCCTAGCTCCCGGAATATGTCCTCCATGAATTTTTATTTAAATCACACTAAAAACAATCCAATGGTGAGATCTGAAAAGGGGATTTTGCTTGCTCTCGAAACTGGTTTTCTTTTAAACTCAGCTTTGAGAACAGGTCGAGTCTTCCGTGAAGGTGCCAACTTTAAGGGAAGTTTTACGGTTAAATACAGTAATATTACCCGTGAGCTTAAAAATCAGGATCAGCAATAGCTGTGTACTTTTGAGAATTCTTTCCTTGAGCTTGTTCAAAATCAGTATATTTGATTGATCTCCTACACGATGTCGTGCCCCCAACACAATAAGTGACTGCGATGGCAGAAAATATCAGGGTCCTTGTTATCGTGGATCCCTTGGTGGGCAGATTATCGGGGTGGGAGCTCCGATCCCAGAACGCAGCAGCAGCAGCAGCCCCTATGCTAGGCAACCTGCATGACGCCACGTGAGCGCCGTCATCTCAACGGAATCAAAGGATGCTTTACGTCCTGTAAACATATTTGCGCGGAGGGAAAAGTTCCAGTGCATCTCCCTCCTCAGCCACTGTTTGTTTGGACTCAGAAGCACTACAACTTTTCCTGGAATCAAGTATTGTAAGAGTCTTCTCCTGGATGTCAAGTGTCCGTGTTTGCTATGCTTATTTGCACGACGACTCGTAGCGCCCTCTTTGCGGGTCTAAACTTTGAGGAAGAGGGAAAAGCAGAACGATCTTTCTTTGAAGACACATGTTCACACTTACTTGGAGAGTTCCAGATTTGCGAGAGTGACGTACTGCAGTCGTTTTACAAGTTAGACGCGAACTTTTTTGGTCACTTTTAAATTTTTGCTTGATTACAAATCAGTATTTAGTTGTATCGTAAATATTGTATTCATCGTCCAACTTTAAAATGAAAAGATTTATTTATGATATCAAGTTTAGTTGGATTATTGTAGTCTTAAATTTACCTAATAGTGCTTTTGTCGTTTTCATGGAAGCATTTCTCTTCCGCCCTTAACGATGCAAGCCAAAAAATTCATTTTTTCAGCATTGGAACGTATTTCTCGACCTAAATATTATATGCAAAATAATTGGCTCGTGAAATTTTTTTCTCCAATTTTTGGGTATGAAAGGATGTATTATTTTTAGTAGACTTTGTTGGAAAAAAAAACAAAAAACAAACAAACAAACAAACCTTAATCAAGTATACCGGAGAAGTATACCAGGTAATGGCACGGCTCACTCTCAACACAGCTCAATTTTACCTTTTAAAATAAAAAAAAAGGTTGCCCACTTTATCAACATTTCTTAGACGTGTTGCAA